>ERZ1026844.1727-NODE-1727-length-12778-cov-10.137153_pt1 | contig 12778 bp, 7 predicted proteins | sample MGYA00380152_ERZ1026844 | MGnify/ENA primary metagenome ERZ1026844 (study PRJEB33269, sample SAMEA4719788) | human gut metagenome | biome: human-associated habitat; feature: organic feature; material: feces | place: Cameroon | collected 2013-10 ... | reverse complement strand
GCAATGGATCGCAATCCTATGCGTAATTCTCGCCAGCACAGGAGCGACGATGTGCTCGGCCCCGAGAAAAATAACCTCACAGCCGGAATAAAGGAGCGCCACCCCGCCCCCGCCGTCGGACTCTGTTTTCCACGGGTTCTTTTCCTTAGTCAAAAGCATAAAAAAACGCTGTAACTTGTTGCTACAGCGTGAATTATTAAATGGTAGTGGGAGATGGATTCGAACCATCGAAAGACGTGCTAGCAGATTACAGTCTGCTATTATGAGCATGAGATTATAAAAACGTGACAATTTGTGTCAAATATTGATTGAAAAATAGATTCAGAGAGTTATATTGGATCAGAAAGAGTAGCGGAAGAAAACGAAGAATCAAAGCGATTGACAGAATGCAAAAGACAACTCGGGGATCAATTTTCAAACGTGGGAAAAACTATTGGCTCCAATATTCCATCAATAAAAAGCGTATTCGAGTGGCATTGCGTGATGGAGATAACAAACCAATTACGGTCGAATCTCAAGCTCGTATTGCAGCTAATAAGATCATGGCACCACTACTGGCCATGGATGAAGCTCAGCGACTTCGACTTCTCCAAAGCGAACTGATGTCTGTAGAGGAAAGAGCCAAAGAAGCTGATCGAGAATTAAAAAACAATCAGGCCACTATTTTGAATGGCTGGAAGTTATTCATGAAATCTCCACTACGTCCTGCTAGTTGTAAACGCTATCCGGTAGACAATCTTCCTCCCCATACCACGCCAGCCAATTATGCTGGACACTATCGGCATTTTACCGAATGGTTGCAAAAAAAGTATTCTGATGTTATTTTGCTCAGTGAGGTTACATATCCAATTGCAGCTGATTATATCGCTGATTTAGAGAAAAGTGGTGTTTCAGCCGGCACGTTCAATAAGCATATCGGTTTCTTTAAAATGTTCTATGCAACTTTGCTGAAGGACGAAATCATCGATTGTATAAATCCGTTTGAAAAAATAGAACGTAAGGCAGGAATTTCCCATAGTAAAAAGCCATTAAGTCGTGAAGAGATCGCCAGTCTCTTGCAGTCAGCCGACGGAGAATTGCAACTTTTGCTGGCATTAGGATATTTTACCGGTCTGCGTTTGGGCGATTGCTGTACTTTGCTATGGCAGGAGATTGATGAAAAAGCTGGAATTATTCGGCGTCTTCCGCGTAAAACAGCCAACACCAGACGCAGCACTCAAGAAGGAGTTGTAAATATCGGAATTCCTTTCCTTTTAGGGCGACTATTGAACAGTATTCCGATAAATCAGCGTTCCATATATATTGTTCCTGAGTTTGCCAAGTTATATTTAGCTGGTCGGGATAATTCCATCAATCGGAAAATCCAAGCTCATTTTCAACATAATGGCATTAAAACCCTACAGCCAGGTACCGGGGCGGGAACCGGGAAACGAGCTGTTGTAGAATTTGGTTTCCACAGTCTGCGTTACAGTTATATCAGTCATAATGCAGAGCTAGGAACTCCTGCTGCAATTATCCAGAAGAATGCCGGACATGCCAATCCTGCGATGACTGAACATTATACTCGAATCAGCGATGCTGCGACAGTTGATTTCGCAGCAAGGATGCGTTTACCGAATGAACAGGAAATTATTGATACCGAATTGATATCACTTGATGATTCAAAGGAACAACGCCGTGAATTACATCGACTTATCGACAATCTTTCAGCAGAATCTCTTAAAAAAGTAGTAAACTTATTAAAACCATTCAATTCTTCACCTGACTTACTGGCAGAAAATATTTAAATTCAGACATTGTCTCTTGATAAAACGGCAAAGCAACATCCCTTATTAGAGGAGCTGCATCGGCAACAGTGAGCTTTGAAGACTGCATTCGATTCGACACACTTTTTATATATTTGATGGAACAAAAGATTCCGTCATATTCCACGATTTCCAAGTTTTGCAACACCATGGTTGTTGCAAGAACGGGGGCTGTTGCAAAGCCATGAGTTTTGCAACAGCCCCCGTTCTTTTCATGCTTCTAAATTCAAATTTCAATATCCTCCAAACGTTCGCCCACCTTGCAACGCTGTTCATGTCCCCCGTATTGCCCCAAAACGTCTTTTTTACGGATGGTGATTCCATCCGGCCCGAAATAGATAATCTTTTCCTCGGAGCACTTCTCGTTATGGGTATCGCCGTCATTGATCGTAAAATCCGGATTTTCCTTCCCGCATAGATCGGAATACCATTTGCCCAATTTTCCTTTCGGGCGCAGTTCGATCCTCCAGTCGCCGACCGGCAATGCGCCTCGAATCTGAGCACCGTTGTATAAGTAGTAGATTCCGGTATTGTGTTGTTTCAGCGTCCTGCCCCAGATCATCTTATTTCCCTCGCCGGCGAGGGAGAGAATCGATTGCCGCCAATCTCGAAGGCCGATTTTTTGCGGTTCCAGAGAAGGAGCACTTTTCGGAAACTGCGGCAAAGGCTTTTGTGCATCAAGCAAATGTTTTTGAATCGACCAGTCGTCCCGAGTTGTCAGCAATGCAAGCAGATTCCCGTCATCCGTGGAAAGCCTGATCGCCTCCTGCAATGATTCGGGATAAGAGGCAATCAAATTCAAGACAATTGCCTGCCGAGTTTTTTCCCGCCGCTCCTCACTTTCCTGATTCCAGACGGAGAACAGATTGTTGAGTTTTTCAAGCCACTTCTTCCGGTCGAAGTCAACATTTTCCTCCGACAGCTTGAGAATCCCCAGCCGGACACGGCCGTGCATATTGTATTCAGCTTTCTGGAGCAGCTCCACGCTGATGTCGGTATCTACCCCGGCATAAATATCCGCTTTGGCCCGCTCTTCCTGCCATTGAAGCGCCTCTTTCTCCTGCGGCCTGTCAGCCTCTGCAATACCGTACAGCGAACGCCCCCGCCGCTCAATAATCGAATCCCGGAATTTGACAAGACGGTCGAACGGCCTCTCATTGTTCCGGCTGACGTTTTCCAGAATATTCCACATGCACCGCAATGCTTTGTAAAAATCGTCCGGGCAAGTACCCTGATTTTGGACACAGTAGAAATAAATCAGCAGTGACAGATCCAGTTCATTCTGGTTTTGCGGCATGAAAACCGTTTCCCACAATTGCCGCGTTTTCTGCCAATAAGGTGAGAACCACTTTTCTGTTGCGGCACCATTATCAAAAATCAAACCCACAAGCCGCAGGTAATTTTCCGCAAATTCGTCCGGTGCCGCCAATATTTGGGTGAACTGATCAAATGGGACATACGGTATTTCCTGTTTCCAGTTCGTGAAGAATGCAAGTTTTTCAATCTGCTCGCCGCACTCGTGGTTTGCAATCTCAGCCAGAACGACCGCCAGCCTCGCTGCCAGCGCAAAAAAAGCGTTGTCAGGCAGTTGTTGTGTACGATCGAAATACACATTGGAGAGTTGTTCGATCTGCTCATTCCACTTTTTGCGAGTATCCTCGGAGGAAAGACGTTCAGCAAATTTCCCCTTAAAGTTTTCCCATTGCGTCAGTTGAAGGCCGCGGGCGTTCAGTTTCAGGTAAATGTCGTCGGAGAAGTGATCGGTCAACAGATTGAATGTCACTTTCTCCAATAAAAATCCCAATACCTTTTCCGCGGTAATTTCCTGGGACGCGCCACAAAAGCGCCCATAAATGGTGGAGAGCATCCTCAGCATGGAAGCAACCGTTTCATCCCTCTGCCATTCAGCCCAGAACCACGGTTGCCGGGGAATGGTTTCTTGCGGATCGGTTCCCCTCTGCCACGTCGCTTGCGGAGCGGTCAGGGCTTCGCAGAACCGGTTGGCATGAATCCGCCCCGTATAGGAAAAACGCGAAAGCAGTTGCAGTACGATGTTTTTCTCTTCCGGAGGCAGATATTCTGCGATAAATCTGGCGAGCAGCCAGAGCGTGGTCAGACGTTGCTGGCCGTCGACCGGGATAAAACAGTCCCCGCCGGCCTCAACCGGGCCATAGATGAAATGCAACTGGACACCCCGCCCTTCAGTACATGCGTTAAAGAGTTCCTGGATGAAATTTTCCCTTACTTCGGCCGCGCGAGGAGAATTTCCTCCCTGCACATAATGGCGCTGTATACCGGGAATGACCACCCGGTATCGGTTCAGCAATGCAAAAAGATGATTCGGCAAAGTCGTATATTGCAGCAACAGGGGATTTATTTTATTCATTTTTACAATCCGTATCTTTGATGCCAAAAATGTTGTCCACAGCCTCTACAAAAGCGCAGATTGAACTCTCCATATGTTTCACATACGCCTCTTTATCGCTTTCCGACCAGTATGGCGTTGTGACGGAAAGACCCGGCAGTGACTTCAAAAATACCGCTTCCGTCGCCGGAGGAATCCAATAATGCTGCCACCCCAGATCCGCCCATTGATGAACGACAAGTTCACGCTTCCCCTCGAACAAATTGTTGTTGAAAGAGGCATTGGCATTCTGAGGAAGCATCGCCAGATTACGCCAGGAGTTGTCGTCTTGGTCGGGATATTTCTCGCCCAACTTTTTAGCCAGCCACCTATTGCCTTCGTTTTTTTGGCAACGCTCTTCGTACTCTTTCCATTGGTCCGGTTCGCTTTTCGGCAGCCACTTTTCCAACTCTTCCGGGGTCAGGTCACGCTGATTCCGGGCAAAGATATGTTCAAGCGACCAGACGCCGACCTGACGGTGGCGGATGAAGTCATAGCGCATCGGCCGGCGACGCCAGCAAAAAGCAACATTGTAAAGCAGCAGATAACGGTAAAGCGGAACATTTCCCCCCTGCTGGTAATCGTCATTATTTTCGTCGGGCGAGTATTCCTTTGCTTTTCCCAACTCTTCCCACCAGGGATTTCCCTCAAGTTTCCGAGGTTCTACTCCGTCTTTCCGGTGGACGTACCAGCCGAAAGCATGATACAAAAGCGGATCCCGGAACCATGCCGACAGACGGTAATAAGCTGCACAGATCTGTTCCCAGACGGCAAGCCGGGAAGACTTATCGATTTCCTGTTGAATTATCGTCAGAAACGGAAAAAGTTCGTTTGACTTCTGATCAACGGTAAAACCGGCGTAGCGGAACAGGATCGTCATGCGGTCCTCTTCGCGCCATGTGTTGCGCGGCGTTAAAAAGGCGAAAAATTCATCATCTCCCATCTCCCGCTCCATTGCATCCCACTCTTCCGCACGGGCCTGTGTGACTGCCGTATCTTCATCGAAGCCGGACTTCAACAGCAGATACTTCACCAGTTCGGAATCTCTGGCCGGGATTTTTCCACTGTTCAGCTTGCAGAACGTTTGAAGCTCATTTTCCGCTGAAACCTCATAAAAAAGGAATCGGCAGCTTTCTTCGACCTTCCGGCAGAACGTTTTCTTTTCCTCTTCCGTTTTGCCCTTGAAAAATTCATTCAGGCACTTGATGGTTTGGTCTTTATAGAACTCATCGATCAGGCACTTGATGGTTTGGTCTTTATAGAACTCATTGATCCGTTGATCGGCTTCGCGGTCGTACTCTAACTTGTAGCCCTTTCCCTCCAGAATCAGTTTCAGAGTGGTCAATCTCTGCTGACCGTCAATTACGCGGTATTTCCCCTCTCCCTGTTCTTCTTTGATAACCACCAGAGCCTGCAGGAAATAGAAAGGGTGCTTTTCTGTCGGCCGGAAAGAATCAATATCCCAAAGCAATTGCTGAACCTGCGCGTTTTTCCACCGATAGCCCCGCTGGTAATAGGGAATGTGAAATGTAAAACCGGACAGATCCTTCACACTGACCAACTTGATTTCGTTCATCGTTCCTCCAGATATTTTCTGACCGTATTGCGGGCGACTTTCAGGGCGCCGGCGGCATGGGTCAGGTTGCAATTGTATTTTTCATACACGCGGCGGACATGCAGACGGATTGCCGCCTCCAATTCATCAGGGGCTTCCGGAACGGCGTCCGGGTTCAGGTTTGCCGTCATTTGTTTATGTTCCATGATGAGCGCGGAGAAATCCATCTGCTCAAGCACGCTCGCCCGTTCCAGCAGGTTGAAAAGTTCGCGTACATTTCCCGGATATTCATATTGCTTCAGGGCTTCAATCTGTTCCGGATTCAACCGGCACCGGTGCTGCCTGAGCCAGTAGCCGTCCGCAATCTGCGCAATATCCGATTTATGTTCCCGCAACGGCGGCACACGAATCTGAACCACGTTCAGGCGATGAAACAGGTCTTCGCGAAATTTACCATCTCTTACCATTGCCGCCAGATCCCGGTTCGTCGCCGCAATCAGCCGGACATTCACCTCGATTTCCTCGGCGCTGCCCAACCGGACCACGCGGCCGCCCTCCAGCACCCGCAGCAGGATCCCCTGTGCTTCCAGCGGCAGTTCACCGATTTCGTCCAGAAACAACGTTCCGCCATCGGCCTGTTCAAAGAGGCCGCGCTTTTTCTCCGTTGCTCCGGTGAATGCACCTCTTTCATGGCCGAAGAAACGGCTCTCCAGCAGATTCGGTGTGACACTGGCGCAATTGAAAGCGATATACGGTTCATTCCGGCGCGGCGACTTGTTATGAAGCTGAAGAGCGACAGTTTCTTTACCGGTTCCGCTCTCCCCGAAAATCAGGACACGGGCGTGATCGCGCGGCGCAATCAGGTTGATACGCGCGAGGAGTTTCTGTATGGCTTCGCTTTTCCCGACCAGTTCCCGATTGCCGAAACGCTTGAAATGTTCGAGCATCCGTTTTTCCGCTTCTGACCATTTCGATTCGGGATCGCCCCATGCGATATGGCGGATCGCCTCGCCGTAGGCTCTTTCATCCTGATAATTGCGGTAGACGTACATCGCCGCCTCCAGCAACTGCTGATAGTGCCGCATTCCGGACGGCGGCTCTTTCTGCTGGATCAACGGGACAAGATCATCGCCGGAAATCCGGAAACAGCGGGAAACCGCCATCGTTACTCCCGCGTCGTCAATGAACGGATCAAGTTTGTCACGCAATGCCTCCGGCAGATTTTCCGGAAACGGCAGTGCGCTGATCCAGCGGAGTTTTACCCCACGGCCATCCAGTTTATCGACCGCTTTCCGTAGAAGCTCCGGAGCCCCGGCCAAACCGATTCCGAGGATCAAAATATTCTTATAACCAGTTACTTCGTTCAGAAATTCCGGCAGCCGCCGGGTACTCATGCCGAGAATATCCGCCCGCCTGATATGGCGCAATGCCAGCGCCGCAGCACAGGCGTAGTCGTTCCAGCCCCAGCCGGTCAAAATTAAAGTTTCCATGCAGAAATCCCATGTATTTCGTTCATGACCTCTCCAGAAATGCCCAGACAGAGAAACAGGTGATAACTTATTCTTTCCTCGGTGAATATTCAAACCATGCAAACTGTTTTTCCTGCATTTCGGAAATAAATTCCAGAAGCATCCTGTCCCGCAGCAGACACTCAAGGAAAGGAGCTCCGTTGCTCTCCTGCGGCGACAATGGAAGTAAATGCCGTGCCGCCATATCCACCTTGATGCAGTGTTTATTTTTTGAATACTTCTGATCATAATTTGCCACAAACGCCATGTATTTTGTCATGCGATGACCAGACAAATCTTTGGCATGATATTTGCTTTTGTCCGGATGCAGGTTTTTCAATTATTACGATGGAGCAGAAAATGAAACATTACTCGGAAAAAACAGATCACTGGATGAAGCACAAAGCTCTTGGATACTTCATTAATTTTATCAATAATCATAACGATTCCATCCAGGACGACGATACGTTTTCTCTCGTCGGCGATTTGATCCGTCATTCGGAATGGCTGACTCGGATACAAAAAGCTTTTACCGCAAAAGAGCTGCTCGATTTCCAGAATGCGAAGTGCAAGCGGAATCGTTTGGATTTTGAAGAAGCCCCCCAGGAAATGCTGTGCGAAATCTGGAACAACGCCACGTCCAGAAAAAAACTTCGGCTTTTGCTCGGCGATGTCATGGCATGCTACTTGCAGGGTAAGGAACTGGAGTGTTTTTCTTCCGAGGTCTTTCCGCAAAAGGTTTCTGAATTGCAGAGGACACTCGGATTGTCCGATTTTGAGATGGATGTCCTGCTTGTGCTGGCATTCGTGGGAAGAGGACTTCTGACGATTCCCGGAGGGCGTCGTTATTACTCCGACGAGGGGAATAGAGTTGTTTTCATCTCAAAATGTCTGGATTGTGATCCGTTTTCTGTCTTTGAAGCCGTAGCGGAAAAGGGCAAGCTGCGCCGTTATGAGTGTATTGATGATGAATTGGATTTCAACGGAAAACTCTACGGTTTTTTAAACGGCATCAACAATGAACCTTTGACGAACAGCTATTTTCGGCGGGATAAAAGCGAAGTTCTGCCGTGGGAATTTTACGGGGAGCTGGCGAAAAAACATGGAGAAATACTGAAAAACATGATCCGTATTGGTTCCAGAAGTTCCGGCATCAATATACTCTTATACGGTGCGCCCGGAACCGGGAAAACCAGTTTTGCCAAAACACTGGCCGCCGAACTGGGACTCGAATGTTTTTGCATCGCTCAAAATACCGGCGACGATTGCAGCGGGCGCTCCTGCAGCACGCCGGAATTCCGATTCGGGGCATTGCAGATTTGTGATTCCCAAATTGACCCTGCCAGAAGTTTACTCATCGTGGATGAAGCAGACGACATGCTCCGCAGTGGCGGTCCGACGTTCTGGGGCGGTATCGGCCGCATGTCTGCCGGTGACAAGGGACTGCTTAACAGCGTACTGGATACGATCCGGACGCCCACTGTCTGGATCACCAATACACCGGCCTGTGAATTGGATGAATCAAGCCGCCGCCGATTTGATTACTCGATTCGTTTTGACCCGTTGAATGGAACTCAACGCCTTGCCATCTGGAAAAACAATGTGGCAAAATTGAAGTTGACAGCCATGTTTGACGAGGCCATGCTTGAAAAGTTTTCGGAACAGTATGCCGTCAGCGCCGGAGGCATCGCCCTGATTCTGCGAAACGTGGCCAAGCTGAACCCCGGAAAAAAAGATATTCCCAATCTGGTGGAACAATTGATGAAACCGCATTGTGAACTTCTGGACATCCCGTCAGAAAACGGGAAACTGCTTCCGGGCGAAGATTATTCTCTGGACGGCCTGAATATCAAAGGAGATATTCAAATCAAGCGGATAACGGAAGCACTCGGCAACTTCCAGACGGCGAAAGTAAAGGATCTGGATTCCCCCCGCATGAATCTGCTGTTGCACGGCGCCCCCGGAACCGGGAAAACAGAATTTGTGAAATATCTGGGACAGGCTCTCAATACAAAAGTTGTGGTAAAAATGGGCAGTGACCTCCTATCCAAGTTCGTCGGAGAAACAGAGCAGAATATCAGACGTACCTTTGCGGAAGCGGAGGAAGAGAAGGCAATTCTCTTTCTGGATGAAATTGACGGGCTGGTACAGAGCCGGGAACGGGCACAGCGAAGCTGGGAGGTGACGCAGGTCAATGAACTGTTGCATTGCATGGAAAACTTCTCCGGCATCATGATCGGAGCAACTAATTTTTCAGCCAATCTTGATGCGGCGATTTTACGGCGTTTCACTTTCAAATTGGAATTTGATTATCTGAATGCTTCCGGCAAGATCCTTTTCTTTGAACGTATGTTCCGAACAGAACTTACGGAACCGGAACGGAAACGTCTGGAGCTTATTACGGACCTTGCACCGGGGGATTTCCGGACGGTTCGACAATCCTTGTTTTATCTCGGCGGAACAGTTTCCAATATGGAACGGCTTTCAGCCTTGGAACGTGAAGTTCTCATCAAAAAACAGAATCGTTTTTCTGTAAAAGCAAAGATCGGATTTTAAAAAACGTCAGGGATCTCCATGCCCATCGAAGGTGCTTGCAGACCAACAGGAAGAAAACGGAAAAAAATCGTTCGAGAAGTTGTAAAAGCTGATATCCTGAGTTAGATTAAATCCGTCGATTCGTACAGTTAATTTGACGGAGGTTATCTAAAGACAATCAAGGCCGACTTTTGCAATAATATATTGCGACGATAAATTTACCGCTCCATCGAGAAACTTGCACTTTGAAATGGGAAGAACGGTAGTAAAGCATCACGCATTCAAACACTTGAATACGTGTTGTTTCTTCTGTGTTCTTCCGGGTTTGCAAGTACCTTCGATGGGCATGAGAAACAAGGCGTATTCTTTTTTTTGCGCCCGCATTCGGCGGTCGCATGGCCAATAATACCTAAAAATGAAAGGGTAAACAGCAATGGCAAATTATTACTGCAAAAATTGTGGCCGGAAATTTTCTAATGTCCGAACGTTGACCAGTTTGTCCTGTCCACGGCATCCGGATGGCCCCAGTAAAGGGAAACATGAATTGTACGAGGGAGATGAAAAAAGTACATATACCTGCAAATATTGCGGAAAAACATTCAGCAGTATTGCAGTGTTGACCAGTTTGTCCTGCCCACGGCATCCGGATGGCCCCAGTAAAGGGAAACATAGCCCGGCTCTCTAATTGAGTTGGTATAGGGAGGGAATTTTCCCTCCTTTTGTCAAGCAATTTGAAACATTCAGTTTTGTGGAAAATGGAAGCTAAAAAAAGAGGAGCTGTTTTGCTCCTCTCGTTGCGTTAGCACTTTGGATTGCTGGTAAGTTTCAGCAACCCTTGTGCCGGCAAACGCAGGACAGCAGTCAATACAGATAGAATCGATTGACGTACTTTCAATAATTCCCGCAACTATTGCAACGATAGCGGCAAGTTTCAGCAGCATCAAAAACAGTTCCTAATAAAAGAACAGTGCCAGGATAATGCCGAACACCAGCCATTTCTGTATCGTTGAACCTGAGTTGCTGTCTTTCGCGCGGTGAACCCGAATGTGTTCTCCCTGGTCAGCATGAATATGAGTAATTCTATGTATCTTTACTCCCTGTTCCAGAGAGTTGGAGCCTGACCATCAAGCCCAAAAAGCCGGGTCAGGCTGCGGTAGCAAAGATCTGCACGGGCGGGGCTGTATTTCTTGGCGTTCTCGGTGAACGCATTCAGCAGGCTCCAGCGGGTCGGCTCGGCGAACTCTTCATGCTGCGGTTCTTTGAACTCCCTGAAGATCGGCAGAATGTCCGAGGAATTGACGGCTCCGGCTTCCGCTGCTTTCACGATAGCGATGCGGGCAGCATCTTCCCGAACGTACAGACACTTCAAATCCTCGGCCACGGTTTCAAGCGTCAGGAACTCTGTTTCGAGTTCTTCGACCGCTTCGAGGACAAGGCCGTTCAGTTCAATCCGGGAGGTGTGCCGACGTTTCAACACCATGCTGCCGCCCAGCATAAGGTTGCTGCACACTTTTACGCAAAGCCCTGCCGCCAGTCCAACCGCGATACTCTGATCGTGCGAATTACGGATGCCGATACACCGGCTCCACTCCGGCGAATGCGTTTTATTGATCCGCATGAATCCGAACATCCGCTGACCGTCACGGGCTAGGCCGTACTGTTCATCGAGAATCTGCCAGTTGTGCGCCCTGACCACCTCGGTTACAGCGTCGATCACCTCACTGTGCGGCACCGGCTTCCAGCTCGCGGTAGCGGTCGGAGTCGGCACCAGTGCGATTTCGTCGCGCCCGACGAACTTTCCTTCACACATCGTCAATCCCATCATCTCACCTCCACTTCTTCAGATGCCACTGCCTGCAACGATCCCGATACGGACACTCGTTGCAGGCGAACGATGTTTCATTCGGCAGGAACACGCCTTTGCTGATCGCGTACTGCGCCCGGTTCGCTAACGCCTCGAAGCGCCGGAAGTCGTGAAAGCCGCGACTGGTGTAGTGCGATTCACAACCCGGATTCTTCGTCTTGGTGATGACATCGAACCGAAAGAGCGGAGCCGTGCCGTTCTGCCTCTCATAGGCGTAGCTGAACACGGTCGCCTGAAGATCGCGGTCGGCTTTCCCGGCGGGCCAGCGGCTCGCCGAGGTTTTCCAGTCCACGATGCAGACATCCCGTCCATCCTGAACCAGTAAATTCCATTCACCGATCAGGGGTTTGTCCAGACCGGGAACGTCGATTCTGAACGCCTGGGCGACACCTTTGATCGTGTAGTAATCCGACCAGTTCGCCAATGCCGCATCCAACATCTTCACGGCAAGATCGAGCACCGTATCGAAGCTCTCGCCCTCCTTGTAGATCAGGTTCGGGGTGGCTTCGGCTTCGATTTTGAACGCTTCTTCAAACCGGTCAACGATCTCATCACGGGTCAGCGAGCCACCCATCATGCACTCCCACGCCTGAGCGGTCAGCGCCGAATGGAAAGCCTTGCCGAATGGTAAGCAGACCGAAGTCCGTTCGACCTCGGCCTGATCCACGTAGCGGTACATGAATTGCGCCTGACAGATGTTGAGGTACGTATTCAGTGCCGAATACGACCAGTGCGGTTCCTGCCGCAGTTCGTCGATGGTCGCCATTACGCCGCCCTCCATTCGTCAATCTGATCCGAACACTGCTGCCGGGTCAGATGCTGGATGTCCGGCACCTGAAACCGGGCCGCGATCTGCTGCGGAGTGATGCCGCGCTGCCGGGCAAGGTCGAGCAGATACGAGAGCTGTTTCGGACTTGCCGGAACCTCGTTCTGACGTGCTCCTGACCTGCTGCGTTGAGAACCGTTTCGCGGCGCTCCGGCAGCCGGACGCCCGCCGTAATTCGCGGAAGTTTTTCCATGCAATTCCGCTTCGACGGAGTTCCGTACCAGATCGAACGTTTCGTGAATCCGGGTCTGCAACTGATCCGGGCTTAACCCGTCCGGCAG
>ERZ1026844.1726-NODE-1726-length-12781-cov-8.822175_pt1 | contig 12781 bp, 7 predicted proteins | sample MGYA00380152_ERZ1026844 | MGnify/ENA primary metagenome ERZ1026844 (study PRJEB33269, sample SAMEA4719788) | human gut metagenome | biome: human-associated habitat; feature: organic feature; material: feces | place: Cameroon | collected 2013-10 ... | reverse complement strand
TCGGCGAGCTGTGTTTCCAACCTGAAACAGGTCGGAATGGCCCTGACATTTTACGCCGACAACAACAATGGGGCGGTGGTCAAATACCTGACAAGGGAAGGTATCGGAATCGACTGGGATTCCGCGCTGCTGGGCTGGAAGTATGCGGATTCCGGAAACGGAGAAAAGATCGACCTCGCTTACTACGGTTTTCCGGCACTGATCAGCGCCGAAAACGTGCTGACCCGCTGCCCGTCGTCGATGCCGGAAAATCCGCCGCGCAGCCGCCACGCCTACGGGATGCTGGAAGTGACCTACTGCGGCAACTGGGATGCGATCAAAGACCGGGTCGGCAATATCGACGGCAGAATCACCGGGAGTGAAAAATATATCCGCATCTACAATTTCAAACAGCCTTCGCAGACCTTTTTCATCGCCGACACCGGTTTCCATGTCACCGATGAGACACGGCGCGGCTACTGCGGCAAGTCCTTCAAACACACGGAATTGGAGGATAACTGCGCAATCATGCTCCGCCACGGCGGCAAAGGCAGCGCGCTGTTCGGCGACGGACATGTCGACTCAATGAACAAAGGGGAGTTCAACACCACACTGAACGAGGTGACCTATGTGCTGGACAGCAACGGAGGGCCGCTGTAAATGATTCAAAAACTGCTTGCCGCCTGTGTGATCGCCGCCGGATGGAGCGTGGCTGCGTATGAACTCGCTCCCGAAAAACTGCAATGGGAGCTGACGCCGCATTGCAAAGTCATTGAACGGGACGGACGCCGCATCCTGACCGTACAGGTGCCGGAGGGAGCCAACGATATCCGGGGACGCAACTGCGCATTCGCCAAGATCGACCTGACGCCGTTTCAGGAGGGGATCTTCGAGTGTTCGGTGCTGTTCCGCGGCAAGGCGGTGAAGGCGGCGGCCGAGTGGTTTCCGGGCGTTTCGTTTTCGTTCTACTTCAAGGACGAAACCACGGGGCAGGAGGAATGGCCGGGCATCGCCCGCGTGCTCGGCACGTTCGGCTGGAAGAGCGGCGCATTCTCCGAGAACATCCCGAAAGGGGCGAAAACCGGCATCCTGCGGCTCGGAATCGAGAACGCCTCCGGCGAAGCGGAGTTCGACCTTTCCACCCTGAAAATCAGCACGCCGGACCCGCTGCTCAAAGAAAAAGGCGAGACGCTCTCGGCGGCGGACGCGGCGGAATTCGACCGGATGAAACGCCGGATCACCGATTCGCTGCTGTCGAAGCGCGCGGAAAATGAGAAGAGAATCCAAGCTGACCTCGCGCTGCTGCGCCCGGACGGCAGTTTCAGCGATGTCGATTACCGCGACACCAACCGCTCCGCGTGGAAAACCTCCCGGCATTTGAATTACACCATCGAACTGGCCCGCGCATGGGCGAAGCCCGGCCATCCCCGTTACCACGACCGGGAAGTCGGCGAAGCGGTTCGCAAAGCGGTCGGTTACTGGAGCCGGAACAAATTCCAGAACAGCAACTGGTGGTGGAACGACATGTTCGTACCGCAGAAGATGGGTGAAATCCTGCTGATGGCCGATCCGCTCTTCCCGGAGGGGCCGGAGCGCGAGGCCGCTCTGGACGTCTGCCGCCAGGCGATGCTGCTGCACCGTTACACCGGCAACAACCGGGTGTTCATCGCCGCGAATATCTTCTACCGGGCGCTGCTCGAACGCAACGAGCGAGCGCTTTCCGTTGCCGCCGGGGCGCTCTCCGAGGAGATCCGCATGGCGCCGGTCGAAAACAAGAGCGACTGGTCGTTCGGCGGCATCCGGGCCGACGGCTGCTACCACCAGCACGGGCCGCAGATCCAGTTCGGCAACTACGGCTGCGAATTTTTCAACAACATCGCCTACTGGGCGAATATCTGGCAGGGTACCCGCTGGGAGCTTGACGCTGCGCAATGGGAAGTGATGCGCCTGCTCGCGTTCGACGGCTTCCGCTGGGTGCTGTGGCGCGGCGAAATGGACCTGCTGGCCGGAGGGCGGCAGTTGGGGCGCGGCTTCGCCTCCTCGCGGGGCCGGAGTGTGCTGAATGCGCTTGAGGGGCTGAAAAAAGCCGATCCGGGCGACAAAGCCCCCTATGACGAGGTGCTGCAAAGCAACCGGAACGGTGAAAATGCGCTGGTCGGCACCCGCCACTTCTGGAACTCCGATTACACGGTGCACCGCCGCCCCGGCTGGTATGCGTCCGTGCGGATGAATTCAACCCGCGTCTGCCCGATCGAGGACAATGTGAACTGGGACAACGCACTGGGGCGCTATCTCTCCGACGGCGTCTGCCTGGTGATGCGCACCGGCGGCGAATACCGCGAAATCACCCCGTGCTGGGACTGGACCCGCCTGCCGGGCGGCACCCTGCCGAAAACCCCGGTTTACACGCAAAAGGAGAGCATCGCCGTGAACCTGAAATCCGGCGGCAGATATCCGCGCTGGACCCACAGTCGGAAGTGGCGTTATCTCGGCACCACCGATTTCACCGGCGCCGTCACCGACGGCAGGTGCGCCGCGGCAGTCTATACGATGAACATCGACGGCGTGAAAGCGAAAAAAGCCTACTTTTTCGACAGCGACTCGGTCCGGCAACTGGTCTGCGGCATCGATTCGCCCAGTCCCTTTGAAGTCGCCACCACCGTAAACAGCTGCCTCCGCAACGGCGAAATCCGGCAGGGGCCGGGCTGGTTCTGGCACGACGGCATCGGCTACCGGAGCAGCGGCATGAAGCTGGCCACGGGGATGCGCGAAGGCGACTGGCGCTATCTGGAGGGCGGGCTTTCCGATCCGATGCCGGTCAGCAAGGAGCTCTTCACGCTGTCGATCGAACACGGCCTTGCGCCGCGCGGCGCCTCCTGCGAATACACGATCCTGCCGGGGGCGACTCCCGAAGCGACCGCCGCGTGGCGGGGCGGCAAAACGCTCGCCAACACGCCGCAGCTTCAGGCGGTGGAGCTGCGGGACGGGCGGACCGGGGCGGTGTTTCACGCTCCGGGCAGGCTCGGCGCGTTCCAGACCGATTCGCCCGGCGTATTCCTGATCGGAAAAAAAGAGGTGTGGGCCGCCGATCCTGCCGCCCGGCTGAACCGGATGAAGCTGACGCTAGGCGGCGTCGCCAGGGAGGTTCCCCTGCCCGGCGGAGAACTGGCCGGACGCAGCGTCAGGGTGGAATTCTGAAATCGCGGCCGGCTCCATAATTTTTCCTGAAAAAAATCGGAAAAGCGGGTTGTGAAAACCGGGTTTTCGGGTTATAATACCGTTTATGAAAATCATGTTTCTTTCACGATAAGAGGACCCCCGAAAATGCCTTCCGATTTTGTACATCTGCATTTGCACACCCACTACAGCATGCTTGACGGCGCATGCACCGTCAAAGGGCTGCTTCAGCTCGCCCAGGAACACGAGATGAACGCGATGGCGATCACCGACCACGGCTATATGGGCGGGGTCGAGGAATTCCACCAGGTGCTCTCCGGCGCCGGGATCAACCCGATCATCGGCGTCGAAGCCTACGTCGCCCCCGGCGACATGCGCGACTTCGACTCGAACAAGCCTTTCAACCGCGGCGGTTTCCACCTGATCCTGCTCTGCGAGAACGAGGACGGGTATTCGAGTCTCTGCAAGATGATGTCCGCCGCCAACAAGGACGGGTTCCACTACAAGCCCCGGATCGACAAGGAGCTGATGCGTCAGTACCACAAGGGGCTGATCTGCACCAGCGCCTGCATCGGCGGCGAGATTTCGCAGTACTATCTGCAGGGCGACGTCAAACGCGCCGAACAGGCGCTCGGCGAATATCTCGACATCTTCGGCCGCGACAACTTCTTCATCGAGCTGATGGATCACGGCATGGAGGAGGAGCGTAAATGCAACAAATTCCTGGTCGACCTCGCGAAGAAGAACGACCTGCGGCTGATCGCGACCAACGACGTGCACTATATGCGCAAGGAGGATGCCGAGGCGCATGAGATCATGCTCTGCATCCAGACCGGCGCACGGCTGGCGGAGAAGCACTTCCGCTTCCCGGCCCCCGAATTCTACTTCAAAAGCGAAGCGGAGATGAAGGAGCTGTTCCGGGAACTGCCGGAGTCGATCACCAACACCCGGCTGATCGCGGAGCGGTGCAGCATGAAGTTCCACTATGTGCCGGAGGTCAACCACTATCCGAAGTTCTACATGCCGGACGGCCGCCTCGCCGACCGCAACGACCTGCGCGAAGTCTGCTACGACAACATGGAGTACCGCTACGGCTTCGACCCGCGCAAGACTCCCGAACTCGACGACCGCCAGAAAAAGATCCTCGAACGCATGGAGTACGAACTCGGCGTGATCGAAAAGACCGGCTTCATCAGCTACTTCTTCGTGGTGTCGGACTTCATCCGCCACGCGAAGGGGCAGGATATCCCGGTGGGGCCGGGACGCGGTTCGGGCGCCGGTTCGCTGGTCGCCTACCTGACGCGGATCACCGACATCGACCCGCTGCGGTTCAACCTCTTCTTCGAGCGCTTCCTGAACCCGGAGCGCGTCAGCCCGCCGGACTTCGACGTGGACTTCTGCGAACGCCGCCGCGGCGAAGTGATCGACTATGTGCGCGGCCGCTACGGCTTCGACAGCGTCGCGCAGATCTGCACCTACGGCCAGCTCAAGGCGAAGGCGGTGGTCAAGGACGTCGCCCGCGTGCTCGGCTGCGACTTTGAATTCGGCAACCGCCTGTCGAAGATGATTCCGGAAGACCCCAAGATGACGCTGGACAAGGCCGTCGAGCAGAACAAGGAGCTCGCCGAGAAGATCGAAACCGACCCGATGATCGCAAAGGTGTGGAAATTCGCGAAGGTTCTGGAGGGGCTGAACCGCCAGACCGGCATCCACGCCGCGGGCGTGATCATCGGCGACCAGCGGCTGGACAACCTCGTGCCGCTGGCCCGGAGCGCTTCCGACAGCATGGTCGTGCCGTTCCCGGCGCATCCGTGCGAGGAACAGGGGCTGCTGAAGATGGACTTCCTCGGGCTCAAGACGCTGACCATCATCAAAGACGCGCTCGACATGATCAAAAAGGATTACGGGATCGTGATCGACACGATGAAAATCCCGCTGGACGACCCGAAAACCTTCGAGATGCTGCAGCGCGGCGACACGGTCGCGGTGTTCCAGCTGGAATCCGGCGGCATGCAGAACCTCTGCCGCTCGTTCGGCGTGGAAACGCTTGAACACATCATCGCGCTCCTGGCGATCTACCGCCCCGGCCCGATGCAGTTCATCCCGGACTTCATCCGCCGCAAGAAGGGCGAGGAAAAGATCATCTACGACCACCCGCTGATGGAGGACTGCCTGAAGGAAACCTACGGCATCATGCTCTATCAGGAGCAGATCATGCAGGTGGTGCAGGTGCTGGCCGGATTCACCCTCGGCGGCGCGGACATCCTGCGGCGCGCGATCGGCAAAAAGAAGGTCGACGTGCTGGCCAAGCAGAAGGAGAAGTTCTTCAAGGGCTGCAAGGAGACCAACGACATCGACGAAAAGCTGGCCGACCAGATCTGGGAGAAGATCAAATTGTTCGCCGGTTACGGCTTCAACAAGTCGCACTCGGCGGCATACGGCTTCGTCTGCTACCAGACGGCGTACCTCAAGGCGAACTACCCGGTGCAGTTCATGGCGGCGATCCTGAACGGCGAAATCGAGTCCGCCGAGCGCATCGCCTTCATGATCAACACCTGCAAGGAGATGGGGATCAACGTGCTGCCGCCGGATGTGAATTCGTCGGACATCCGTTTTTCGACCGACAACGGCAACATCCGTTTCGGACTCGGCGCGATCAAGGGCGTCGGCGAAGTCGCGGCAAGCCAGATCATCGAAAGCCGTCAGAAAGACGGCAAATTCGAAACCTTCCTCGATTTCTGCGAGCGCTGCGGCTCCAACGTGAACTCCCGGATGCTCGAACACCTGACCCGCGCCGGGGCGCTCGACGGCCTCGGGTTGCGCCGCAGCCAGATTCTGGCGATCGCGGAGCCGATGATGGCGTTCGCCGCCGGACGGGCCAGGGACCGCGCCGCCGGACAAGGCTCGCTGTTCGACCTGCTCGACGGCGGGGATGCTGATGATGCCTGTTCCGTGCCGATTCCGGACATCCCGGAATTCGACAAGGAAGACATCCTCAAAAGCGAAAAAGAGCTGCTCGGCTTCTACGTGACCGGCCATCCGCTCGACCCGTATGCGGAGCTGGTTCGGACCTATTCGACCGTGCCGATCCGTTCGCTGGAGGAACTGAACGACAACGCGCAGATCCGCATTGCGGGCATGGTCAACACCTTCACCCAGAAGTTCAGCAAGAACTCCGGCAAGCAGTTCGGCATCCTGCTGCTGGAGGATCTCGACGCCTCCTGCGAGTGCATGATCTACGAACGGGCGCTGAATGCGCTGACCGAAGCGAACGTCGATATGTCGCCCGGAACCCCGCTGCTGCTGGAAGCCACCGTCAGCAAGCGTGACGAACAGGAAAAACCGCGCGTGATCGTGGACAAGGTGACGCCGCTTGCGGAAGCCCCGGCCACCCTCACCGAAAAGCTGCATATCCATCTCTACGCCGATCAGGTAAAGAGTGAAACGTTGCGCGAGCTGGCCAAGGCGTGTTTTGAAATTCCCGGCGACACCCTGCTCGTGACCTGCGTGGTGGGCAAGGACGACTCTGTGACATTCATCGAAAGCCGCCGTCAGGAGATCACGGTCACGCACGAATTGCTGACCACGATCGACCGGCTGCTCGGTCCCGGCCACTACCGGTTGAAAGCGACGCCGTACAATCCGCGTCCGCGCCGGATGTGGAACCGCGACAAGGAAGCGGCTCCCGCCGGAGAAGAAAAGAAAGCGTAAAATCGGCAGCCCGGCAACTCCGACGCGCAGAGATGAATCTCTGCACGCCGGAACCGCGTGCGATTTTCAAACGCACCCGGCGGGCAACAGCTTTCGGGTGCAACAGTCAGAAGCTGTCGGCTTCGCGCACCATGCGGCGGTACTTCGCAAAAATCGGAGCCTTCGCAATGAAGCCGTGGAAAATGCCGTCCGCATCGCAGACCGGCAGGTAGTTCAGGTTGTATTTTTCGAAGTTGGCCATCGCCCAGCCGAGATCGTCGTCCGGCGAAACCATCCCGTGCGGCGGGTCCATCAGGTCGAACACCACCAGCAGCTCATACACTTTCGGATTGAGCATCACCGCCAAGATTTTCTCCAGGTGAACCACGCCGAGCAGCTTGCCGCTGTCGTCCAGCACCGGAAAAATCTCCTCCGGCGTGCGCTCGACCAGTTCGATCACCTTCTTCAGCGGATCGCGCAGCTTCAGCACATGATAATTCCGCATCAGGTTCAGCCGCACCGGCAGCCGGCGCAACATCGTCAGGTCGCGGTCCTCGCTCAGGAGGTTGCTCTCCGCCAGCGCCTTGCGATAGATCGAATTGGGTTCGAAAAGCCGCGCGGTGAACCACGCCACCGAGGAGACGATCATCAGCGGCACCAGCAGGATATAACTCCCCGTCACCTCCGCGATCAGGAAGATGCCGGTCAGCGGAGCGCGCATCACCGCCGTGAAAACCCCGCACATGCCCACCACGACGAAGTTGTACTCCTGAAGCTGGATCAGCCCGGTCAGGTTCACAACCCGGGCGAACACGAATCCGGCAAACGCGCCGATGAACATCGACGGCGCGAAGATGCCGCCGTCGCCGCCGGCGTCCACCGTCAGCACCGAAACCACCACCTTGAGCAGCAGCACCACGACCAGCAGCAAAACCAGAATACCGGTTTCCGACGGAATCCAGTGCAGCAGCGGCGAGGACGCGACCAGCCCGGCGGTATCCCCGGCGAACAGTTTCTCGATATACAAATACCCCTGCCCGCGCATCATCGGGAACAAGAGCAGCAGCACGCACAACACGCTTCCGCCGACAAACAGCCGCTGCCAGGCGTTGCGGAACTTGTGTTTCAGCCAGTCGCCGGTGAAATAGGCGGTCTTGATCACATACACGCCGACCAGAGCGCAGAAGATGCCGCAGAGGAAATAACAGGGGACCGCATTCGCCTGCCACGGCGCGTTGATCGCCAGAATGAACTGGGTGTCGCCCATGATCTGCCTCGAAACCACCGCCGCGACCGCGCTCGACATCATCATCGGCACCAGCGCGGAGACGCTGAATTCGGGCAGAAGCACTTCGGCCGCGAACAGCACGCCCGCGATGGGGCTGTCGAAGATCGCGGAGATCGCCGCCGCCGAACCGCACCCCAGCAGCAGCGAACGGTGCCGCCGGTCGATATGCAGGAAACTGGCGCTGTTCGCGCCGATCGCCGCGCCGGTCAGCACGCTCGGCGCCTCCAGACCGGCCGAACCGCCGAAGCCGACCGAAATCGCGCTCGACAGCATGTGGTTGATCATTTCGACGGCGGGAATATTGGTCCGTTTCCGGTTCAGCGCGAGAATCAGCGGGCTGAGGCTTTTCGCATAGCGCGGCCCGCCGAGGAACCGCTGGACCACGAAAGAGCCGAGCAATCCCAGCATCGGCAGGATGAAGAGCACGGCGAACCATGCGTATTCATGGACCTGTTTCGGCGCCTGTGTGAGCCATATTCCGAACAACTCCAGCTTCACCACCAGCGTGTGAAGCAGCGCCGCCGCGACCGCGGCCACGCCGCCGATGCAGATCGCCAGCACGACGATCAGGCTGCGTTCGCCCCAGCGAGTCTGCCAGAAGCGCACCGCCCGCAGAATGCCCCGGCGGTGAATCCGCAGAAATATTCTTTTCCACCGTAAGGCAACCACGACTCCGATCCCTGCTTTTCAATCCGTAATTTTCACTCTCTTTACTATACCATGAAATCGCCGCCAATACCACCCATTGCAAAGAAAATTGCGCCAAATCGGAAATATCCGCCCTCCTTCCGCGAAATCTTCTTATTTTTTTCAGTTTGCCCCTTGACAAAACGGCCGAAATCTTCCATTCTATAATTATAGAAATAAATTTCCAAACTAATTTAATATCAACTTATTATTGATATAGATTACTATAGAGACACCGTGTGCAGGGAAGGAACATATAATGAGTACAATCACTTACAACAACAAGGACAAGACGCCGGTTCAACTTGGCGACCGGGTGACAATTCGCAGATTTCTGTTCTGGAAATACTTTGGAACAGTTGTTTATGTGCCGGGAATATCGCCGAAACGGGGAGACATGGAATCGGCCAACTATCGTCGCATTTGCATCAAGTATGACAATGGGACATTTGACAGTGAAGACGCCGATGTGTCCGGTGTACTGGTTCATTCAAAAATCAAATTTTCAGAGCGGCAAAACGGCGTGGAAAGTTTGCAGCCGACCGACATTATTTCCGAGGAAGACGAATACCGTCAGGAGTTGGAGCGGAATAATCCGCCGATGACCGGTATTCGACTGGATCAAACCGATGAAGTCACACAAAGCAAGCTCGCCGGATTGCCGAATTTGCCAGACGGCATTGCGTGGCCGAAGAATGATGACGGATTGGAAATGATTTTACTGGCGCAAATTCACTGCCCCGAATTGCCGCCGAACGTGGGGCTTCCGTCCGAGGGAACGCTTTTCTTTTTCTATGATCTGGACAATTGGGATAAAACCAAAGTCATTTATACCAAAGAACCTTTACCAAAAACTCCGCGTCAGCGCGTTATTCCGAACAAAGGACCACTGAAAAAGTATCACGACACCAATGGGTGTTGTGTTAAATTCGCCGCCTACGAATCTCACGCATCGGATGTTTTTGAAATGGGCGAAAGCGAAGGGCATCATTTCATGCTGGGCTATCCCCTGTGGATTCAGCGTGATGAAATGCCGCCGGATCGGGTACTGCTGTTACAAATTGACAGTGATACCACATTGAATCCAGACTGGATGTGGGGCGATGCCGGACGTATCTATTTTTTGATTTTCCCCTCCGATCTCGCTGCCGCAAATTTCGACAATGTCGAGTTCGAAATGGAATGTTATTAAAAGAAACGCGTCCCATATATGGTAAACAAGAAGCCGCAAAATACCAAGAAATTCGACCGGAAAGTCTTTCGTCGGCAGGCGGAAAAACTGCGTCGAATCAATTGGAAAATGTGTTTTTTGCTGTTTTCCTTTGGTGGATATGGAATGATCTTTTATCCATTGGAGGGGGCGTTACAAGCATTCTTGGAGTTACTGATCCTCATCCCCGCGGTCTTTATGCTTGAAAAATTTCTGAACGGAAAATCCTTCTGCTGCCCACTCTGTGGAGAGCCGTTCAATCTTACCAAAGCCGCTTTGGTGATTGCTTCCGGAAAGTGTCCGGCATGCGCCTCTGTTATTCTTGATTTTCCTCCGCAGGAGATTCCGGTATTCAACCGTTCGGAATTTATCGCATATCATCGGAAAGACCGAAGTCGCTTCAAACTTGAAATAATTGTCATCGTTTTATCTGTGGTTATTTTAGGGATCGCGCTGCTATTTGCGATCCCGGAAATTGTTTATATCTTTCCGGATTTGCGCTGCTTTTTCCGGGTGGTTGATGCCTTGAACTTGAAATGTTTTCCGCTTACCGTGTTTGCTCTGTTCATGCTGGCCTATCTTGCCAACCGTATGCATTGGCGCCCGGCACGATGTTTTGAACGGTGTCCGCATTGCAACGGCTCTCTGGACGGAGATTTTCCGCGAATTGCCATCGCTACCGGACGATGCGGATATTGTGGAGAAGTGCTTCTGACCGAAACTCAACCGTTGCCGGACGAAACCATATATCGCTTGACCTTGACAAACGGATTCGCTCCGGAATTCCATTGGTTTACGCAGGGATTGCTGGCAGTTGCCCTGATTTTGTCATCCTTGCAACCTGAACTCGGCAACGTTGCCGCAGGCTGGGGGATTATTCTCAGCTTTGATTTTTTGTTATTGCTGATCTTTCAAATCCGATGGCCGTGGCAGCCGCAATGCAGGCATCACAGAAATTCCCGGTTGATCAAAGTCTCCGGACACTGCGGCGTTTGCGGTAAGGATTTGACTGGAAACGCCGAATTATTCCGCAAGCTCGCTCCGGGAGAACGACTGCTCCGGCTGCGGGATTCCGGAGTCTGGCGCGGTGCAGTCATTTTTTCCATTTGTCTGATGGTGGGTTGGCTGGAAATCAAAGGCATCCCCAATTTGTTGCAGCAAAAAAACATCGGCGATGTGATCGGCCTGATTCTTGCAAATCTTTTTTGCTTGCTGATTCCGCTTGGCATCGGATATTTCTTACTGAGGCAGAAGAATGAAAACGGGATTGTTATTCACGGTGAAACGTTGACCGTTGTAGGGGAACGCGACATTTCGGTACGCAAGGATGAATTGAAGGAACAGGAAACCTCGGAAGTTGTGGAGCATGAAAACAGAGGAGCAATATCCCATACTTGGCGATTTCGTACCGAAACGAATTGCATTGTGATACAGGAAAAAACATTTGCGGATAAGGAATACGGCAGACTTTTCATGGCAGGCTACTTGTTTTCAGCTCCCAATAAACCGGACGAAACGGGCAATCATACGAATCGACGATCATTTCAGGAAACCAATTTCACGTTTGATTCGCATGAAAATCCCCAGCCACAGGAAAAAATTTGTAAAACAATAAAAATTTCATTGCTTGGCCTTCTGGCGCTTGCGTGTATCGCCGCTTCTGGAGTTTATTGGGAAATTTATTGGTTATGGCTTTTCTGTGCAATCTTGGCAATGCCTTTTTTGTTGGCGTATAATTTGGGATTTCTCGCTCGATCACAGTATCTGGTTCTCCGAAAATATAAGGGCTTGACCTTGTTGCCGGAAGGTCTGCGTCTCGAAGGACACAAGCCGAAATTACTTCTGAAGAAAAAAATCTATAAGGTGGTGTTCAGTCATGAAAAAAAAGATGCCGAAGATGTTTTGATCGCTAGTTTCTATATTAAACCAGTGCGCGGAATGAGTGCGTTCATATTGCGTTCCGACTGGTTCGCCGAACCGGAAAAATTCATTCAAACCATGGAACGCTGGCGCGCCGAACTTTTTCTGGAACATAACGCCTCCGCGCTGGTGAAAGGAAGGAGTAGAGAATGGATTATAAAGAACTTTATCAAAACGCCATAAAAAATCTAACCGGCAGTATCCCGGAGACAGAAACCAGGATGAGAGAAACGGAGTTTGACTCGCTTTGCCAATATCCCGCGCCACAGGCGCTCAAGGATTATTATCTTGTCGCCGGAAAACATCCCATAAGCAAGGAATACAATATTTTTCTGCCTCCGGAAGAGTTTGAAGTTCATGACGGATACTTATGGTTCATGGTGGAAAATCAGGCGGTTTGTCATTGGGGAATCAGGGAAGATGATTTGAAGCAAATCGATCCTGATATATGGCAGTTGCACACTGACCGTGCCGGAAGATTGTCGGCAGCATATTCCGAAGATCGAACAGTCAGCTCCTTTATCCTCTATTATTTTGATTTTCTAAAAGACTGTAATGATGAAATATCGGAAACCTCGCGCCGAACCGGAAGGAGGAGAAATAACCATGTATGATCCCGTCCAGTACGGACAGTATGATCTCCATCCTGAAGTGATGGCGGCGAGTATCCGGTCAACGCAACGCTATTGCGCGAGCTGTGCAAGGGATGGCGGCAGAACCGCGACTGACCCACCCGGCTTGACAATCCCGCTGAACGGTGGTATACTTGGTTGCGTCACATCTGAAACAAGAGGATTCATGAGCGAAAACAGTCTGCTGTTCTCCTATGC
>ERZ1026844.1722-NODE-1722-length-12805-cov-7.944314_pt1 | contig 12805 bp, 14 predicted proteins | sample MGYA00380152_ERZ1026844 | MGnify/ENA primary metagenome ERZ1026844 (study PRJEB33269, sample SAMEA4719788) | human gut metagenome | biome: human-associated habitat; feature: organic feature; material: feces | place: Cameroon | collected 2013-10 ... | reverse complement strand
CAAAAGGTGGAGTGAGCTTTATCTTTATAAAAAATGAATTTGAAATTCTCTTTTTTGCATGATAAAATACGAATAAGATACTGTACGCCTGCTGTTATCAGAGATAGGAGAGAAAAATAAAATGAGAATCGGTGAGGCATCTAAACGTTCCGGCGTTCCGGTCTCCACGATCCGCTATTATATCCGCAGAGGATTGATCGTACCAGACGGCGAGGGAACGCAGTACCTTTTCGATGAACAGGACTGCCATACGTTAGAGAGAATCGTGCAATTCAAAAAGTGGGGGCTTTCCCTCGAAACGGCGCACAGGCTGCTCTCGCTCGAGCGCGTGTCGAGCGGCGTGGAGCAGGACACGGTGGAGGACTGCGTGGCGCTGCTGCGCACACATCAGAAACAGTTAGAGGATCAGCGTGTGCGGTATCAGCACTACAAAGAAGAGATCAACGAGTTCATTGATGAGCTGAACCGCCAGGCGGCGGCGCCGCATGGCAGCGCTCTTGCGCCGACCGGCGTGCCGCTGCGCGCGCTCTCACTGCTGTGCTGCCCGCGCTGCGGCGGCGCGTTCCAGATCAGCAAGGCAGATATGGATATGTCCGCTATTTTTTCCGCCGACCTCCACTGTAGCTGCGGCTACCGTGCGGAGATCCGCAACGGGATCATCTACGCCGAGTGCGAGGAAAAGTACCCCTTTGACGAACCGGACATTGACCGCGAACTGTACCGCAGCGCGCCGAGCGAGCTGGTGTCGTTGATCCAGAAGTCTTACAACTGGATGGGGACGCGGATCAAGGAGCTTTCCCTGCCGAGCGGCAGCGTTGTGATGGAAACGCACCTGAACTCGTTTTTCGCCCTTTACAAGAAGCTGACGCAGATCGACCCAAGCAACATCTATGTGGTGCAGGACAAGTTCCCCGCGATCATTGAGCTTTATAAGGGCTACATCGACCGCCTGCCCGCAAAGCCGGAGATCCTTTACATTGCGGCAGCGGACAACACTACCTTCCCGCTGCGAAAGGGCTGCGTCGACCTGCTGATCGACTATTGCAGCACGAACGAATACGGCATCTACGCCGACGATTTCTATCTCGATCGGATGCGGCAGTATCTCAGGCCCTCTGCCTCCGTGATCGGCACTTATTTCTACTTTGACCCCGACAGCCGCTCGCTGCAAAGGCTGCGGGAGATGTACCCCTTGAACGGAGAGAAGAACTACACCCGCGATTATTTCAAAAGCGGTATCCGCTCGCACTACCACATCGTCAAGCAGGCGGAGATCGGCGTGTCGACCGACTCCGGCGATGGCATGACCTTCGATTTCCACTGCACGGGCGACGCGCTTTACATGATGAGCTTTTTGCTGCGCCCTGCGGAACGGCACCGGCCGGAGCGGGAAGAGGAGTAAGGAGACAATTGCATTTCAGCATGAGAAAAAGTACAAGGAGAGCAAGCACGAAATGGGCTTGCTCTCCTTACTTTAGTTAGAAAGCTGCTGCAGCACTGCTTTTAACAACTGGTATACCCTGTCGATCGAGGAAAGATTTACGTTTTCTTGAACTGTATGCGCATAGCGAATGGTTGGGCCGATAGAAATCATTTCCTGAATGAAGGGGCAACGTTCCTGGAGAATGCTGCATTCAACACCGGCATGAACATTTTCCATAATGCAGGGCTGCTGAAATAATGATTGATAGGTTTGTGCAAACAGTGCGTGCAGCGGAACATCTTTTGCAGATTCCCAAGGCGGATAGTAATCCTGCTGAGAAGATTGAAACGATGCGCGGTCAGCGGTGTGAACGACGAGGTCTCTTCCTTCGCTGAGAAACGCCTGAGAAGAAGCACGCAGGCTTTCCACAATTTCAACATTATCGCCAAGCTGATGGACAGTGGCTAAATTACTGGAAAGCTGGATTATTTCCGGGGTACGCTGCAATACACCGTGAGGCAGGGCGGCAAGCGTAGAGAGCAGTTGATCGCAGAAGGAATCCGTATATGCTTGCTTGCAGATCGGTGCCTCAAATGAAGTTTGAAGAAGAAGCCCGTGATCCACAGATTCTGCCTGAGCGGTGATTGCGCTGGCGGCAAGCTTCCATTCTTCTTCGGAAGATGTGTCGCCGACCTGAATGAGGGCTTCTGCGCAAACTGGAATCGCATTGGAACGTGTTCCGCCGTGCAGTTCGAGCAATTCCCAGTTTGAAGCGGGGCAGCTGCGAAGCCAGCGAACCAAAATCTGAATGGCGTTGAGGTGCGGGGTTCCAATATCAAGACCGGAATGGCCGCCCTTTAGGCCGGATACAGAGAGCTTGAGGACCTTGGGGTTATGAAACCGCGACTGCTTATGACATTCAACGGAGGCATTCAAAATGATGTTGAGACCGCCTGCGGCGCTGATGGTGAATGTCCCTTCTGTTTCACTGTCCAAATTGATCAGCCGGGTACCGGAAACAAGAGATGCGTCCAATTCTTTGGCACCGGTCATACCGGTTTCTTCGTCTACTGTAAAAAGACCCTCGATATTCTGTACCGTGTCGTCTTCCATCAGTGCGAGGATCAGAGCCATTCCGATTCCGTTATCTGCGCCTAAGGTCGAACCGACTGCGTGGAGACATTCATCGGTTTCGCGCAATGATACGCCCTTTTGATAAGGAGTTCCCGTCGATTCCCATACCATATCCATATGAGCCTGGAGAATTGTAGGCGGCGTTGTTTGGGAAATCGCTTTGCGGAGAACCACGTTTCCGCAGCTGTCCTGATCAACTTCCAGACCGAGGCGCTTTCCTGTTTCGATTAAATACTGCGCTACGTTTGATTCATCGCCGGAGCGCCGGGGAATGCTACAGATTTCACGGAAGTAAGAAAGAACGCGCTGCATGCTGTCCATTAAACTGCACCAGCCTTATTCTGGAGCTTCCGGTTCTGGAGCTTCTGGCTTACAACGTACAGCACCATAGCGACTGCAATGCAGATCAGGGGAACGGGAATCACATCACCCACCGCGACAAACCAACCAAGCCCCACGGGGCGAGCCGTCATGGTAACGCCGACAAACGAAGCCACAGCCCACGACACAATGGCGTCCCACTTGATGCCCTGAGGAACGTCGCCGCCGTCATAGTTTTTCCGGTTGCAGATATAGAAGTCAGCAATCAGGATACCGCCGATCGGGGTAATGAACACGCCTAACAACGAGAGGAAAGTCACAAAGTATTTATACAAGCCAACTGCAGCAATTGCAGTGCTGATCAAACCGACAATGAGGGTCAGGCGCATGCGGGGGACTTTGCTGATACCGTCCAGAGTATTCATAAGACCCAGTACGCTGGTGTACAGATTGTTGTCGTTCGTGGTCCACTGACCGATGATCAACACAAGAGCGCCGAACAGGCCCAAGCCGAGGGACAGAATCATAATCTCCACGATATTCCAGTTGTGGAAAGCGTAGTTGAAGAATGCGCCGCACATCAAGATGGGAATGTATCCCCAGCAATGACCGATGCTTACGCCGATCATGCAGTCCCGCTTGGACTTAGAGAAGCGGCTGAAGTCACCTACCATTGTAACACCTACGGCAAAGGAACCGACGACGGCGGCGATGCCCATGGGAATGGTAATCGGCGTGCTGACCGGCCCGGCGTTCCAGATGTCGCCGAAAGAAATCATGGAGCTTGTTTTCCAAACGGCAATGACGCAGAGAACCGCAAGCAGCGGCAAGCCCACTTCGCTGAGAAGCTTGATCGCCTTAAATCCGAAAATGGCGGTCAGCGACATGGTGATACCGCCGATAATTGTAAAAATCACAGAATTGACAGAGCTTCCGTTAACGTGCTTGATGACAGAAGCAATCGTTGTACCGAACAGGTCTGCCTGAAATGCGTACCAACCAAAGTTGGAGATGCAGAGAATAATGCCGATGATCTTGGCACCCTGTATACCAAAGGAGCGGCGACAGGTAAAAGAAGTAGAAAGATGGGTATGCGCGCTAACAAGAGCATTGAGAGTACCGATGATGGTGATGATAATAGATCCGATTATGCTGACTAAAAGCATATCCCGGAAAGAGAGACCGTCGGCAAGCACACCGCCGGTAGCTAATCCGCTCAGGCCAAATCCCGCGCCAAGCCATACCATGCCCTGCTGATACCATGTTTGTCTGGCGGTTTCGGGGACTGGAGTTTTTTCGTAGTCGTTGTACTTTTCTTCCAACGGAGCCTTGGTTGCAGTGTTATTACTCATATTATTGCCTCCCGCAATACGTCATTTGGCTATTTCTGTCTCATATGATGATTCTTCCCTACTGTGATCGAATCTACTGCTTGGGTTTGAATTGTACCGAAATAGGCCGCCCTTTGCAAGATGTTGGCGTAAAAAGAGTGCTTGTCCATTTCGGTACAAATTCATTCCCTAAATCATAAGAGTTCGTTGCAGGTTTGTGCGATCAGTCCTGAAGGAAGACGCAGTCCATATCAAATCCAAAGAATCGGGGATTAAGAATCTCCAATGCGCGTTCGCGCGTCCAGAGCTCGTGGCAGTGGAAGCCGAGAACGGCAACCTCCATTCCCTCGACGCAGTTCGGATTGGTGATGGGGTAGCCGGTAGCTTTTTCCACCACGCAAATGAGATCCGGACAAGTGAGATTTACCTTGTCGTCGATCCACATTACCATGTTCTCGTTCTTGTACCAGATTTTTGAAGTCTGGTGTGCAAAAGCGCCTTCGCCGGCAATGTGAATCGTGCCAACGGTAAAGCCCTCCTTGATGCCCCATTCGGACTCGCCGGTGACGGTTCCCTGGAAAAGCAGCTTACCCTTTCCGGTGTCCAGGATCGCCTGAATGGGATCGGAACCGCGCTCAACGGCTTCTCTTTGGGCACGACCAACAGTAGCTGCATACGTCAATGCATTGGGAATGACTGCGTGACGCAGCTTGTCGCCCTTGATCGGGTGATCGGTCATACCAACCAAGCCGCCGGATCCGATTGCCATATAGCGGGAGAGCGCTTCTGCGCGAGCATCATTTTCTACGTTTGTGACGATCGCCATGTCGCCGAATGAAGTACCGACGGAGAAAGGCGTGATGGGATTTTCCGTCACATAATAAGTGGAAAACTGAAGCTCCGGCACTGCGCGGCCGGCTGCATCTGCATCGACAATGTATTTGCCCGTACGAGCTGCGGCGGCCATGACTGCGCCGGTGTTTCCGCCACCATACTCAATCGAAACAAGGCCTTCGAACTGAACGCCCATGTACTCTTCCAGAGCCTTCACCGACGTGGCAATCTCGTCTCCGCGTTTCTGGCTGGTATCGCCCTTGGGGACGATAGAACCGCAATAATAAGGATTGGCATAGTAGCTGTCATCGTTGATTTCATCGAAGGAGAGCAGTTTGAACTCGTGCCCGGCGTTCCAGGCTTTTTCTACGGCCTCTAACCCGCTCTCTAAGGAGCCGCCGCCGCCTGTACCAAGAATGGTGCAGCCAACCAAAGTGTCCTTGATTTCCTGAAGAGTTAGTTTTTTCATAAAAAAGCACCTCCAAAATTTGTCTATTTTGAATAATTCCCTTGCGGATTGCTTGACAAAATTATAAGATATATGCAAAGGCGCTTCAATGTGCCATAGTACAAAATTTGATTTAAATTTCTGTAATTTTTATAATTTTCCATTTATTCTGCAAGTATAATTTGACATCTTGGGAAGGCTTGATTATACTGATGCATAATTAAAGACGAGGAGGTGCTTGTTGTGAGCGTTACGGTAAGCGATGTTTTACAGCTGGATATTCTTAACTCTGCCAAGGTAATTGCAGGGAAGAATGGGCTTGACCGAGAGGTTTTGCGGATCAACTTTACAGATTGCCCGATCAATCCCCTTGTGGATGCCGACTTGATTTTAAGCGGAGATGCTTTTATTTGTAGCTTCTATATGAATAAAGATATGGAGGCAAAGATATATGATGCAATTTCGTTTTATATTCAGATGGGAAGTGCTTGTTGCATTGCGCTGAATGAGTTTCTGCCGCAGTTTCCGCAAAGTGTGATCGAACTTGCCGATTCGCGGGATTTTCCGATTATTCACATTGACGGGACAGTTCCTTACGGTGCGCTCATACATGACATTTCTGAACTCATCATATCAGATCAATCAGAGTTATTACTGGAAAATAAAATTTTCCACCTGCTGAGCAAGGAACTTTCTGATGCTGAGCAGCGCAACATTTACCGGCACCTTGCACCGCATGTTCAATCTGACTACATCGTTGCGCATGCGACCTTTCAGGGCCTGAGTCATCGGCGGCTTCAAATGCTGAAGAAAGATGTGGCGATACAATTCAAAGTGCCTCTTTTTAAATATTTGGAGGGAGCCTTTTTTGTGCTGCCTTGTCAGGGGCAGAGAGAAATCAACAATATACTGCAGCAGATGACACCGATTTTTTCTTATTATGCGCCAGAGCATTCCATGGGGTACAGCTCGGTTGCGGCGGGAGTAAAGCAGTTTTCTTCTGCATTTCGCCAGGCCCTTTCGGCGGACGAAATAGGAGGAGTATTGGGAAAATCTCCAATGGAATATGATGCGCTGTCTGTCTATCAGTTGCTGCTGCCGCTGAAGAATCATCAAATCCTGAGGAATTTTTGCAGCAGCATTCTTGACCCGCTAATAAAGCAGGATCTCTTGGAAACGGTTTCTGTATACCTTGAATGCAACGGAGATGTTAAAAGAGCGGCAGGCAAGGTGGGAAAGCATGAAAATACAGTCCGATTTCGGATCGGTCAGGCAAAAAACCTGCTGAATTTAGATGACTATGAATTTATTGAAAAAGTATCCATCGCGCTTAAAGCGAGAGATATTTTCGGGCAGCAAATGGGGGACGACTAAGACTCTGTTAAGGAAAATATGAATCCGGCGACGTATCTGCAACAATTGGATTTTGAACCTGCCTTCTGGCCCGGATAACCGGCAGAAGGCGCGCGTATCGCTTGCGCCGCGGGCGCTTCCAGATGCTGCCAACGCTTCCACATCCCACTGGATCGGCTCCATGCCGATCGAGCGAATGGCGGAGATCACATGGTCGTCATATTCGCCGAACGGGCAGCGAATGAGCGTCGGACGAACGCCGGTCAGCGCTTCGATCTTATCGTTGCAGGTATTCACGTCCGCAATGATCGCGTCAGCGGAGAGGGCATTGAAATGGTCATGCGCGTTGGAGTGATTCATCAGCTCGTTGCCGCTTTCGACGATGGCTTTCGCCTGCTCGGGGTACTGATCCGCCCAGTTGCCCACGACGAAAAAGGTGCACGTTACGCCGTACTCGCTCAGCACGTCAAGAATTTTCTGCGTGTTGTCCGCGCCCCAGGCTGCATCGAACGAGATGGAGCAGACCTTCTGGTCGCGCTGCACACAGTAGATGGGCAGCTGTCGCGTCGCAGTCGATGCGCTGACAGCGGCAGGATAATTGACGGCGGCGAAGATCGCCGCCGCGGCCAGCCCCGCTGCGGCCAGCGTCAGCCATTTGCGCTTGAGAATGAGAAAGCGCGGCGGCTTTCGTTCCGCTTTTTGTGCCCGGTTGCGTTTGAAATGAAAAAACATCAGCATATCCTCCCAAGATTCTTTTGGTAGAGGGTATGCTGATGTTTTTTATATCATGCGGCGGGACTTGCCTGCGCGGTGCGATGATGCGCAAAAGACCCCTGCCGTCCCCAAATGGCAGGAGTCGTCTGCGTGATTGTGTGTGGGCGCGCACGCGCCCTGGTATCATAAAGCCGCGAGCGGCTCTATCATCAAGCTTCGTTTTCGAGCATTCGATAACCCACGCCGATCTCCGTGAAGATATATTCGGGCGAGGCGGGGTTTTTCTCGATCTTGCGGCGGATATTCGCCATGTTGACGCGCAGGATCTGGTTGTCGGCCTTGGCCTTGGGCCCCCAGATCTGCTTGATGAGGTAGTCGTAGGTCAGTACCTTTCCGGCATATTTGCCGAGCAGCGCCACGATCTTGAATTCGTTGAGCGTCAGGTGGACGTCCTGCCCGTCGACGAGCACATGGTGCTTGTCGTAGTCGATCGTGAGATCCCGGACGGTGAACTTGCCTGACTGGGCGATCTCGCCGTTGTCGAGCGGCGTGCGCGTGTGGCGAATGGCCGTGCGGATGCGCGCGAGCAGCTCGCTCGTGCCGAACGGCTTTTCGATGTAGTCGTCCGCACCGAAATCGAGTGCCGTGACCTTGTCGCTCTCGTGCGTGCGTGCCGAAACGACAATGATCGGCAGATTCGACCACGAGCGAACCTCTTTGAGGATATTCATTCCGTCCATATCGGGAAGGCCAAGGTCGAGAATGATGAGATCGGGGCAGTGAGAGGTGATCATCGAGATCGCCTCGGCACCCGTCTGCGCCATAAGAACGTCAAAGTCGTTTGCGGTGAGAACCGTCGAAATAAAGTTGCTGATGTTCTGTTCGTCCTCGACAACGAGGACCTTATCCTTCAATTTCACTGTTGATGCCCTCCTCCAGCGGCAGATAGAAACGGAAGCACGCTCCGCCTGATTCCAGATTTTCTGCGGTCATCGTGCCGCCGTGCGCCTTGACGATGGTATAGCACACGGAAAGGCCGATGCCCATGTTCTTCTTCATGTCGAAATTGTTGTGCGATACGCCGGAAAGCCCACCGTCGAAAATCGTCGGAAGCTTTTCCTTCGGAATGCCGATGCCGTTGTCGCTGATGGCAAAGCAGGCGCTGCTGCCCTCGCGCGAGAGCTGAAAACGGATCTGCGTGACGTTGCCGCCGTGAATGGCGGCGTTTTCCAGCAGGTTCATCATGACCTGACGAATGAGTGTTGCGTCCATCGGCACCATCAGCACCTCGTCCGGCACCTCAACGGTAACTTGGATATTGGGGAAGCGCTTGGTGAATTTGCTGACCGAAACGGCAATGATTTCTTCCGCTGCCTCGCATTCCTTTTCGATCTTGGCCTGGCCGCCGCTCATGCGCGTGATGGAAAGAAGGTTCTCCACCATACGGATAAGCCACTGGGCGTCCTCGTTCACATCTTCAAGAAGGCGGCGCTTCTGCTCGGGGGAGAAGGAATCCTCGTTGTCAAGGATCGCCGCCGTGTTGCCGACGATGCTGGTGAGCGGCGTGCGGATATCGTGCGACATGGCGCGCAGGAGATTGGCTCGCACGGCTTCCTTTTCCGTTTCGAGGCGCAGCTTTTCCTGCTTTTTGATCTGCGTGTTCATCGCGCTGATCATGATGGAAACGGTCAGCATGGCAAGGAAGGTGAGCGGGTAGCCGGTGATCGTAAAGTTAAACGCCCAATAGGGGTAGGTAAAGACGAAGTTGACGAAGAGAACGGCCGATACCGAACTGAACGTGCCCCAGAAAAAGCCCTCTGTCCAACGCGAGATGCACGCGACCGCCAGCACAAAAATGAGGTTGACGTAGCCGCTGCCGTCGTCGAGTCTGCGCAGCAGTGTGCAGAGGATCGTCGCGATTGCCAGAATTGCCACGGTGAGCAGAAAATCGTAAAAATGGCGCAGGTGCTTGGGCTTTGTATTCATATTGCTGCCCTTTCTCGCTTGATTATTGGCGCGGAGAAAGCCTCCGCCATACTATCCGCACCTATTATACCATACGAGCCGCTAATTTTGTGCTAAATCGAATATTTTTTTGCAGCAAAAGGGACGGCCTTGGCCGTCCCTTTTGCCGTATAAAGGAAGAAGCGGAATACAAACTTAAATCTTGCGAATGCTGACGTTTGTCACGTTCGCCATATTGAAGCCGGGCTGCTGCGCGATCGCCGCCATGATGGCGACCTTGACCTCGTCCGTCAACCCGTCTGCGGGGACGGCAGGGGCTGCCGGAACGACAGGCTCAGCCTTCGGCGGTTCGGGGCGGGATAAGATTTTGCCCATGAGCAGCGTCAGAAAGATGATGCAGGACAGACCTACAAACGTGACGCCCATGCCCATGACAACAACAAATGCGCTGGATACTTCCATCGGTGGATACGCTCCTTTTATGTAATCTGGCGCTATTATAGCGCACGGAGAGAACATATCAAGCGTTTGGAAGCGGCCTTAACACCGGCTTAACGCGAGAGGTTTTTCCTTTAACGGCATTTTTATCAATGCTTGTTTTCCGCTAAAGAAAATACCTCAAGGGTATCGCCGTTCACGCGGAAGCGAACGTCCCAACCGGCAAAGCTCATGCCGTATTCGCGTGCGGGGTCGTGCTGATATTGCGGGCGCGGATCCTGAGCAAGCACACCGAGCAACGCCTCGCGCTGCCCCTCTGGGATTTTAGAGAGAAGCTCCGGCGGGCAGCGGACCGCGATCGTTTCCTTTGGCAAGGGAGCAAATCCGCCGAGCGCTTCGGGGTGCGCGTCGGCATACGGAAGGTAGGGCTTGATATCGTAGATGGGCGTCAGGTCCATCAGGTCGGCGCCTGAGACAAGCAGAACATCGCCAAGCCCGTCCTCGTGCTGCACACCCTCCAGCTTGACGCAGGAAAGGCCGAGGGCGTTCGGGCGAAACGGTGAGCGCGTGGCGAACACGCCGACACGTTCGTTGCCGCCAAGCCTCGGCGGACGGACGGTGGGCGACCAGGTGTCGCGCACGGCGGCGGAAAACTGCCAGATGAGCCAGAGATGTGAAAATCCCTCGATGCCGCGCAGCGCATCGGCATTGCGGAATTCCGGTTCAAAGACGATCTTTGAGCGCAGCTCCGGCACAAGTCCGCTCTGGCGCGGAATGCCGAATTTTTCGGGAAAGTCGGAGCGGATCCTTGCGATGACCTTCATTGTGTGCTGTTCCATACGATGTTCCTCCCTGAAAAAGAAAGGGCGCTGCGCGCCCTTTTTCCGATGCTGCTGTGTTTGGCTTATGAGATCTTTCTGATGAAATTGCCGCCGATGCGAACGCCCTCCTGCACGATAAAGAATGCGTGCGGGTCGATCTCGCGCACCGTTTCCTGCAAGTCTGCTGTCTCGAATTTCGACACGCAGACGCAGAGCACGCGAATGTCGCTGCCGGTGTAGGCTCCCTTGCCCTCCCAGTAGGTCAGGCCGCGGCCAATGCGGGACATGATGCGCTGCGGCAGCGCGGGGTCAGCGTCCTTGGTGAAGATAAGCACCTGCACGTTGATGTTCTGCTGATGTCCGCGGTCGATAAACAGCGCGCAGAACACCGTGTAGATCACCGAATAGATGGCCGTGCGCAGGTCGAAGAGGAACGCGCAGGCAACGTAGAGCATGATGTTAAAGCCCAGAGAAAAGCGCCCGACGGTGAAGCGGCTGCCGCGCTTGGTCAGGCACAGACCGACAACGTCCAGTCCGCCGGTCGAGCAGCCGCAGGTAAGGGCGAGACCAAGGGCGAAGCCGCAGAGAATGCCGCCGACAAGGCACGAGGCGAGCGGATCTTCCAGAATCGGCACGGCGGGGGAGCGCACCACGCTCAGAAAAAACGATGACGCGCCCACGCAGATCAGCGTGCGCAGCAAAAAACCGCGGCCGAGGTCGCGCCAGGCGAGATACAGCACCGGAATATTGATGAGAAAGTAAAGAATACCGGCGATGTCCACGCCCGCGGGCAGATCAAGATGCTGTATGAGCAGTGTACGAATGACCTGGCTGAGACCGACCACGCCGCCGGAATAAAGCCCCATCGGCACGATGAAAAGGTTTACGCCCAGCGCGTAGAGAAACGTTGCAAAAACCGCGATCAGGACGCGCACCCACTTGTTTTGCAGTGCTTTGTGCAGCATGATCTTTCCTCCTCGTTTTTGTTGCACCGGCCACTGCTTTTGTGTCGGCGCGGGTTTCAGTTCTAAATCCTTTCTATTTTATTATAGCCCATATCGCAGACATTTGTAAAGCCTTCTGCGCGCGCGGGAGAGCGTGCGCGAAACGGTAGACTTGTCCCGCCCGATCGCTGCGGCGATCTCGCTTACGGTCATGTTTTCCTCGTAGCGCAGGCGCAGCAGCTCGCGCTGGCGGGGCGTCAGCTCTTCTTCCCGCGCGAGGCGCAGGTTGCGCTTGAGGCGCATAAGGTCGCTCTCGTTGTCTCCGGCGTGCGCGGTCAGCCAGGCGGTCAGATCACCGTAGATCTCGTTGTTGCGTATCTTATAAGGTGTATTTTTCACTGCGCCAGTACCCCCTCTCATAGTAATGGCGCGTCAGCTCCGCAAGCTCGTACGACTGGCGCTGGAGCTGCTGCAGCTCCAGGATCCGCCGCTTGAAGCGCTCGCGCTCGTCCCTCGTCGGGGCAGCCTTGGCCTGCTCGCGCAGCACCGTGATGCGCATGCGGAAGCGCAGCGCGTCCTCGCGATAGACAAAAGACATCTGATACAGGGTCATTCCGCCATCTCCTCTCCCAATATGTATGCAAAGGGGCGCAGCTCCTCGCGCGCAAACGGCAGAAAGCAGTCTGCGCAGACGGTCGCGCCGTCCCGCTGCCACAGTGTTTCGCCCGCGCGGATCTCCTGCGCGCAGAGCGAGCAGACCGTGGTGATCTGGCGCCTTTTTGCCGACGGCAGGCGCCTGCTTTTCGTGTACAATAAATTTCCTCCTTTTTTTGAACTTTGTTATTGACAAATTGCGCGGAGTCTGGTAATATACAACCTGTTCGTTGCTGAGATGCTGGTATAGCTCAGCTGGTAGAGCAGCTGATTTGTAATCAGCAGGTCGGGGGTTCGAATCCGTCTACCAGCTCCACCGACAAGCACCATAATTGAATATGGGGGAATTCCCGAGTGGCCAAAGGGGGCAGACTGTAAATCTGTTGTCAGTGACTTCGGTGGTTCGAATCCACCTTCCCCCACCA
>ERZ1026844.1721-NODE-1721-length-12810-cov-4.579851_pt1 | contig 12810 bp, 9 predicted proteins | sample MGYA00380152_ERZ1026844 | MGnify/ENA primary metagenome ERZ1026844 (study PRJEB33269, sample SAMEA4719788) | human gut metagenome | biome: human-associated habitat; feature: organic feature; material: feces | place: Cameroon | collected 2013-10 ... | reverse complement strand
GTTCAACTCCATGTCCAAGAGCCACAATATGCCGGGCTGGCGCGTGGGCATGCTGGCCACAAACGCACAGTTCGTGCAGTGGATACTGAAGGTGAAGAGCAACATCGACTCCGGCACGTTCCGCGCATTGCAGTTGGCAGCCGCCCAGGCCTATGACAACACCGACTCCTGGCACACACAGGCCAACGTGGGAACCTACAGCAAGCGTCGCGCAATGGCCGAGGAGATCATGAAGGTGCTGGGCTGTGAGTTCGATGCAGAGCAGACGGGCATGTTCCTGTGGGGCAGAATACCCGACTCATACACCGATGCAGAGCAGCTCACAGAGCGCGTGCTGCATGAAGCCCGCGTGTTCATCACCCCGGGATTTATCTTTGGCAGCAACGGCAAGCGCTACATCCGCATCAGCCTCTGTGCCAAGGACGACAAGTTCCAGGAGGCTGTACGCCGCGTGAAAGCGGTCTTCGGCAACAACTGAACGGCACTACATATATATAATAAGGAAGCAACAACAGACAAGAAATACAAATCCGGCGGAAGTGGATGTGCGCTTCGGGCGACTACTTTTCCTCCCGCACAAAACAACAATAGACTATGGAATTGGACATTCAGCCATTGAACTTGCCAGGTATAGAGGCCAAGCGCCCCCTGGTGATTGCAGGCCCCTGCAGCGCAGAGACCGAGGAGCAGGTGATGACTACAGCCGTTGGCTTGGCGTCAAAGGGTGTGAAAATCTTCAGAGCGGGAATATGGAAGCCCCGCACAAAGCCCGGAGGCTTTGAGGGCAACGGCGAGAAGGCACTCCCATGGATGCAGAGGGTGAAGGAAGAGACAGGCATGCTGACTGCCACCGAGGTGGCTACTCCCAAGCATGTGGAGGCTGCCCTGAAGGCCGGCATCGATGTGCTGTGGGTGGGTGCACGCACGACCACCAATCCCTTTGCCATGCAGGAACTGGCCGACAGCCTGCGCGGAGTGGATGTGCCCGTGCTGGTGAAGAACCCCGTGAGCCCAGATCTGGAGCTGTGGATAGGCGCACTGCTCCGCATCAACGGTGCCGGTATCAAGCGTCTGGGAGCCATTCACCGCGGTTTCAGCAGCACCGACCAGAAGCTCTACCGCAACACTCCTCTGTGGCACATTCCCATTGAACTGCACCGCCGCCTCCCCTCTCTGCCTATCGTCTGCGACCCCAGCCACATCGGCGGACGACGTGACCTCATCGCCCCTCTCTGCCAGCAGGCTATGGATATGGGCTTTTCGGGACTCATCGTAGAGAGCCACTGCTCGCCCGATGAGGCATGGAGCGATGCCAAGCAGCAGGTTACACCCGAGGTGCTCGACTTCATTCTCGACCGCCTGGTCATCCGTGACAATGTGGAGCTTACAGAGTCACTCGCCAGCCTGAGGAAGCAGATAGACGAGATGGACGACAATCTGATGGACCTCCTGACCAAGAGGATGCGCGTGAGCCGCGAGATAGCACAGTACAAGAAGGAGCACAACATGGCCGTGGTACAGACCGGGCGCTATGCTGAGATACTGGACAAGCGTGGTGCCCAGGGTGGCATGTGCGGTATGGACCCCACATTCGTCAAGAAGGTATATGAGGCTATCCACGAGGAGAGCGTGCGCCAGCAGATGGAGATTATCAACCAATAAGAGGCTGCGTAGATGAGAATACTGATACTGGGAGCAGGCAAGATGGGCTCCTTCTTCACCGATGTGCTCTCCTTCGACCACGATTGTGCCGTGTATGAGATAGATGCCCGCCGCATGCGGTTCCTCTATCACACCCAGCGCTTCACGTCAATGGAGGAGATAGAGGAGTTCAAGCCCGAACTGGTAATCAACTGTGTGACGCTGAAATACACGTTGCAGGTCTTCGAGCAGGTGATTCCCCACCTGCCCAAGGACTGCATCATCAGCGACATCAGCAGCGTGAAGACCGACTTCCTGGCCTTCTATGAGAGCACAGGAATGCGCTTCGTGAGCACCCATCCCATGTTTGGTCCCACCTTTGCCAACCTTGGAGCGCTCTCCACCGAGAATGCCATCGTCATCAAGGAGGGCGACTACATGGGCCGCATCTTCTTCCTCGACCTCTATCGCCGCCTTGGACTCCACGTGCATGAATACACGTTCGAGGAGCACGATGAGGCTATGGCCTACAGCCTTTCGGTTCCCTTCGTGAGCACCTTCGTGTTCAGTGCGGTCATGAAGCACCAGGATGCGCCCGGCACCACCTTCAAGCGCCACCTGGCCATTGCCCGCGGTGTGCTCTCCGAGGACGATACCCTGCTCCGGGAAATCCTCTTCAACCCGCGCACCAAGAGCCATGTGGAGCAGATTCGTGCCGAGCTTAAGGACCTGATACACATCATAGACGAGCGTGACGAGGAGGCACTCAATGCCTACCTCACCCGCATCCGCGGCAATATCCGCTAAGCTCCCCGTGAGTTCTCCTCCCTTGGGCTGTCAGAAAGCAGAAGCCACATTCCCGTCCGGATGAACGAGGGGGGAGACGAAAAGCAAGAATGCGACCGACAGATGTCAGGATCAGGCTGGCCTCTGTCGGTCGCTTTTTGGTTTGGGCTAATCGAAGCCGCTCATGGATCTACAATCCCATTCTTACCCGGCTAATAGGCCGGAAACAGCTACCCCTGAATGCGCGCAGGGTGCCGGAATTTGTTCCGGCACCCTGCGATTATTTATCAGCAATCAACGGCCGAGAAGCTCCCGGGCCACAGCGTTGGTCAGATCGAACGAATCAGTGTCGAGTTCCGTACGCCAGTACATGCCGCCCTTTAAACCCTTCTCTTTGATATAATCACATTTGATCTTCAGCGAGCGGGGATTTTCATAGCCGACAATCAGTGTGCCGAGGCTGTCGACAATATATGGCACACAAGCGACAGAGTCCCAGCGTTCCTCCATGCCTTCGGCAGCAAGATCGCGGTTGACGATGTCGCGATAGTCGGTCCAGCCCTTGAAATTAGTGCCGTCTCCCCGCCCATAGAATGCGAGCCCCACAACAATATCCTTATAGTCGAGGCCTTTGTTGAGACAAGAATCGATCGCTTCCTCAAGTGTGCACACACCCGATAGCTGGGAACGGCGCAGAGAAGTGTGATGATAGGGAGCCTGCCAACCCATGTCGTACGACATCAGATTGACATAGTCAAGATACTTCTTCGCCTCCCTTAAGTCAAAGCCATTGCCGAAAAATCCCACAGCAGCCGTGACACGTTTGTCGGGGCCTAACGCCTCGCGCACGTCCTTAAAAAGTTTCACATAATTGTCTTGTTGATCACCCTGGGGAAACTCCCAGTCGAAATCAAGACCATCGAGACCGTATTTATCGACCACCCGCTTGCAATCGGCGGCAAACGCCGCCCTCAGCGAATCGCAGCCCGTCATTTCGCCCCAGCCCGCTTCCTGGCCGGCACCACCCATCGACAACAGGACCTTTAAATCAGGGTTTGTTTTCTTAAGATCGAGAATCTGCAACAGCCGAGGCTCATTGTGGATACTGATGCCGTCGTGAGTATCGTTGGGATAAGCGGCGAGATAGTTTATCGCAGTGACCTTGTCGGCCGGGGGCAACTGACCGTCGGCTTCCCACACGTAAGCTATACATTCGTACTCAGGTTCGTTATGCTTATCCGCAGTCTTGTTTCCACAGGCAACAGCGCATACCCACAGGGCTACTGCCCCTAAAACAGATAATGTAGTTTTTTTCATTCTGAATTTATGTGTATTTATTTTAATATTTATTTGCAAAAATACAAAAACCATCACATCTACGCAAGTTAAGTTATGTCTATTCTTAAAAATCGCAAGAAATACCCTCCACTCCCCTTCTTATTCCTAACTTTTTCGCTCAAAAAAACATGTATTTTATAACTGGTCGATAAACAATGTTTTGTTTTTTCGTGTCACCTGATATTGGGTGACACGAAAGGCGTTTTAACCCCAATCGGTCGTACATTAGAACGGCCATTTGTGTGGCTTGTCTTGTAACTGTTGATTTGGGATTAAGCTACCTCTGAACAAGGATGTTTACACCCAAACAATGTTGATGGCAAGGCATCAGAGAATTGCTAAACTCTTTGATGAGGAATTTGGGGTGACATGGTGACGAAGTCTGGAAAAACAAGAATGCGACCGACAGATGTCAGGATCAGGCTGGCCTCTGTCGGTCGCTTTTTGGTTTGGGCTAATCGGAGTGAATGGTTACTGATAAACTATGGTTATAGTTGATTATTTCATGGATATCTTCATTGACTGCTCACCTATTTTGACTATAACAAGTGGTTCAGATACATTACATGAGACAACACCTCGATTAGCAGTTATGTTGTCTATTAGCCTGCCATCAATAGCAAAGAGTTTCACACTTTCACCATCATCAAGTCCTGAGATGGAGAGTATTCCACCTTGCGACATGACCATTATTCCACGGTTCTCCGTTTCTTTGATATCCACAGTTGAATTGAAATTTGCGTTCAACCAGTATATAGAGGCATGCGCTACATCCGAATCATAATGCATATCTGCTGTAGCGTAAGCGGAGATGTCGTAGGCTGCAACAAGATGTACTTTGCCATCCTCAGCCAGAGCTTTTGTTGCGAAATCTGCAGAGGAGATAGAATACAGAATCTTCACGTCAGGAGTGCTACAGCAGAAGTGAAGATCATAAAAGAAAACAACCACCAGAAAGACTTGTAATAGAAGAAGGAATGTTAATACTTGTCAGACTTGAGCAGTTATCAAAACATGATTTGCCCAAATAATTAACATTGGATGGAATTTCTATGCTCGTCAAACTTGAGCAGCCAGAAAAAGTGGATTTCCCTAGTGATGTGGCAGATGAGGGTATATTTACACTCTGCAAATGTATGCATCCACAAAAACAATACTCACCAATTTTTGTAATAGATGAAGGAAGTAAGACACTTGTGACAGTTTTACAATCACGGAAACAGCCTTCTTCCAGAGCAGTTACAGGGTATTTCTTACCATCGCTTGCTGTTACTTTTTGAGGCACTACGATGTTTCCTGTGTATTTCCAATCTGTATTGGAAGCTAGGACAGCATAATCATCAATTATGTTATACCTCATCTCATCAATTATCTCGTACCTTGCAAAAGTTTTGACAGGAATCAGAAATAGTGCAAGAAGCATGAGAAAAGCTACACAGAAAGAAACTCTCTTACCTCCTATCTGGTATAGGGGGGGGTAAAACTGGGAATCATAATATAAAAAATTATAGTTAAATGTTGTGCTTTGTTATATATTTTTGCAAATGCACACATTATAAATTATAATACCAAATATAATACATCTATTTTTAGCAAAAATCTATAATATTAAAATTTTGTTTTTTTTCAATGACCATAATTATGGCTCACTAAATAAGTCTATTCGTCATTCTCCTCAGATTGCACATGGTTTCCCCCAATAGCCCCAATAGCAATCGTATTGTGGATTTGCTACAATCTGAGGGAATTTTTCAAAAGAAGACAAAGAAGTCCCATCAAGAACTTCTTCAAATTCTTGGCAAAGAAGCAAACTGCAATCCATGTCTGGGCTGTTTCCTTCCGCTTGGCTCTTATATTGTTTGCCCTGCTGATTGCGCATGGTGCTCCGGGGCTTTTGCCCTGTTGGGGGAAGGTGCGATTTCATGGTGAACGGGGCGGGACACTGGTCATTGTGTGTCACTGCCCACTATGATTATTTTTGCAAAACGGCTATAATTGGGAAAAGTCTGTCTTAGGACATCAAAAACGGGGCTATAAGCGCCGAAAAATTGTCTTATAAGACAATTTAAATTCTCTTATAAGACATTTTGAATTGTCCTATAAGAGAATTTTTTCAGTGTCTGCAGGGCCTTTTTCGGGGATTCTGCGGCCTCGCGTCGCGGGACTCGTGACTTTGCGTTTTTTTGCAAAACGGCTTTTTCGCGTGACTCGTGGTCCGGCCTTTTTTCCTGTCGGCTTCCGTGTCGCGCGACTTGTGCTTCGGCCTTTATCCTGTCGGCTTCTGTGTCGCGTAACTTGTGGCTCGGGCTTTATTCTGACGGCTTCCGTGTCGCGTGACTTGTGGTTCGGCCTTTATCCTGACGGCTTCCGTGTCGTGTGACTTGTGGCCCGGCCTTTATTCCTGTCTGCTTCCGTGTCGCGTGACTTGGGGCTCGGCCTTTATGTCATTGGGCTGTTGTCATCGCCGGTGCCACCGCCTTCGCTGCCGCCACCGCCTTCGTTGCCGCCTTCGCCTCCGCTTTCGCTTCCGCCTATGGCGTTCTTGATGTCCGCTTGTGGGGCGAAATCGAGATTGCGCACGTCAAGTGCATCGCGCATGGCTGTGCTCTTGGTGAATTTCACGTTCACCTGCTTTATCAGTCGGGCTCCCTGCTTCTTGGCCTCGGCTGCGCTGTCAACTCCATTGGCCGTGATTGTGAGGCGGAATGAGCCCAGGTCGTTCAGGCGGATGCTGTTGCCGTCGGCAAGTGCCTCTACCACCTCGTACTGCAAGGCGTCGAGTACGGCCTTCACATCGGCGCTGGATACGGTGCTGCGCTTCTCGATGCGCTTTACCACCTGTGCCAGTGTGATGGGCGTTGAGGGTGCAATCTGCGGATAATACTTGGTCTGCTCGGGATTTGCCGGATTGCGCTTGGCTTGGATAACGTACTTAATCATGTCCTTTTCTGTTTTTATTGGTTAAACAATACCGCAAAGTTATTGTTTTTGATGGAAAGTCAACCATCAGAACACATCTTTTTTCGGCTTCTGCAGAACTTTTACATGAATTTCGTGTCGGTATTCTTTTACGCATCCTTTGCTTCCCTGTCTCCCTGCCGTGTATGTGTGGACGGCTTGGGTGGCGTGTGCGGGCTTCATGCGGCGGCTTCTTGTCCCCCGGGCCGTGGGCATGCGGAACGGCACAGGGTGTACTGGCTCCTGGTACTCCTGCCTCCTCTCAGAGGGAACTTTATTTGCGCAGGGGTATCACCAGGGTGAGCACGCTGCCCGTAGGTACCGTGAACAGCAGGCGCTTCTCCTTGTCCGTCTTTATTGTCCCCTTGGGCAATTCGGCCAGGTTCTCCGTGCCTGAGGTGCGGTAAGCTCTGGCTTTCTTCTGCTTTGTCCCTTTCCTGCTGATGCCGCTCATGTCCGCCTGCATCTGCCTGTCGTGGGCTGCGCGGTTGACACTCACCACCACCAGGGTGTCGTTCCCAGGGCTGACGGCTGCCAGCGTGTGCTCCTCGCTGGTCTCTACGAAGCGGTAGCCTTCGCGCATGAAGCGGCTGAACTGCTGGCGCACGTAGTAGTTCTTCACTCGGTGGAACTCCTGTGTGCCGCCGTAGAAGTCGCCCTGCACCAGGCACCACTGGTCGTTGTTGTCCTCCACGTACTGCCAGTCAATCCATGCTGCGGGTCGCATCAGGCGCATGTCCTGGATGAGTCTCTCGGCCAGCGCCAGGTTGCCGTCGAGTCCCTTGCCGCTGGCACCCACCTCACTCATCCACAGGTGCATGCCCTGCTCGCGGCACAGGGCATAGAGACGGGCGCGTGCTTCGTCGTTGGCCTGGTAGGTGTGCGTGTTCCATTGTCCCACCAGAGGCAGGATGCCTGCCTGGTGGTAGGCTTTGAAGCCCTCCACCGAGGTCATCACGCTGGTCTCGTCGGAAGCCGAGATGACGGTCTTGAGTCCCGAAGCCTTCAGGATGGGATGCAGCACCCTGAGGAAGGCTATCTGGGTGGCGAAGTCGAAGTGGCATCCCTCCTGGCTGCCTCCTGCATACCAGTAGTCGGTGTTCGGCTCGTTGAAGGGGTCGAGGGTCTTGAATTCGATGCCGTACTTGTCCCTGTAGTGCAGGCACACATCCACCAGATAGCGGGCAAACTCAGTGTAGCACTCGGGACGGAGATTGTCCTTCAGGGCATCCCTGTGGCCGCCACAGCAGCCGCTCACGGTCATATAGTAGGGGGCGGAATTGCTGAATGCCTCGAAGATGGCATCGGGCCGGCGCTCCTTGATCTTCAGCATGATTTTCCTCTGGGCTGCATCGCGCTCCCAGTGCCAGTCGTCTTCGGCGTGGTCCTTGAAACCCTCCATCTCGGCTCTCAGCCCCTTGCCTTTGCCCATGTGGTGCGGTGTGCAGTTGCGGTTCATGGGGTCGTCGCCTCCGCCTATGTTGTAGCGGAAGATGCGGAAGTTGAGTCCCTGTGGGCTTACCAGCCAATCCACCAGGCTGTCTATCCGCTCTTCGCTCCACGAGCCGCACATGTTGGCCCACCAGCAGAGCGAGATGCCCCAGCCCTCGAAGGGCTCCTGTCCGTCGGCGTAGGGGCGGATGGTCATTTGGGTAGGTTCGTTTGTGCCGGCAGAGAATGTAGCCGGTCTGTCTGCAGTCTTGGCTTCCGCTGCCAGATTGAAGCACAGGCATCCAGCCAGCAGTAGTGCAGTCTGCCATGTGCGGCTGATGTTTCCGGTAGGGTTGCTGTTGTGTTTGAAAAGCATAATCGTCTTTTGTTTGGTTTCTTGAATAGGTTGTGGGGCAGTGGGGCAGGAATCCGGCTCTGGATAGTCACTTGGCTGGCCTCGTCGGGCGTGTAGTCTTACTTTGCCATTTGTCTTTATATACATCGGCAAGTCTTCTGCGTGGCTTTTTCGGCCTTTCTGCGTGGCTTTTTCCCTGAGCCGCTGCCGCTCCTGTGCCGGATATCCGTGGCGTGGCAGATTCAGTCGAGATATTCTATCTCCCAATTGTAGTTCCACTGGTCGAAGTAGAGGTTGCCTCCGCGCCATTCCACTTCTCCGCGCTGGAAATCAACGGTCTCGCTTCGTGGATACTTCTTCTTTGGCGAGAGCGGCATGCCGTAGTCGGTGTTCACCACCATGCGCCAGGAGTCGATGCCACCCAGGAAGAAGTAGCGCTCCTGCTCGCTTCGTGCGTAGCCGGGAATGCCGAACGACTGATCCACGGGCACCCATCCGATGCCCTCGAAATACACTTCGGCCCAGTCGTGAAGGTTGGAGCCGCCGGGATGCATCATGAATCCGCTCTGGAAGTGGGCGGGTATGCCGGCCAGGCGGCACAGGGTGATGAAGAGCAGCGACACCTGTCCGCAGTCGCCGTGACGGTTCTGCAACACATACATGGGTATGCAGGGGATGGTGGAGTACTCGCGTGCCGATGCCCATGGGAAGTGGTCGTTGATATAGGTGAAGATGCTCTTGGCACGCTCGGCAGGATTCTCTATGCCGCGTGTCAGGCTGTCGGCCAGTGCGCGCAGTTCGGGTGTGAATGCAATGTGAGGCAGCCGCTCGGCGGTGTATTTCCTGTAGAGGGCAGTCTTGGTGTCGTATGGGCGGATGGAGTCAAAGGCGAACTTCTGTCCCCAGCTCACGTATTCAAAGGTTTCGGTGAACACTGTGGGCTGCCCCTTCACTGCCTTCTGTTCCATGTAGATGGTGCTGTGGGGCTTGTCGGGAGCCGACATCTTGTGCTTGGCTGGCGATGTGGAAAGCAGTTGGATATCCGTCTGGCGGGTAATCTCACGGTGGGGGAAGGGCAGCCAGCAGCGTATCTTCTCGCCCTCGGGCACCACATCGGCAGGCACGGTGATGGTATATGTCACCCGCATGTGCCTGGCTTGGGCGGTGTGGTCGGGCGTGTGGGGAGCATCGCGCAGGATTTGCGGGAGGTTCTTCATGTCGGCCAACTCGCTGGCGGCATAGCCTTCGCCTGGATGGGCCTTCTGCCATATCTGCCTGCACTTGGGGTCTATGCGGAACAGGTTGCGCCCGGCTGCATGGAAGTACATCTTCTTTCCGTCCAGCTCCATGCACTCCAGTGCGCCCGATGCTTCCCACCGGGCAATCTTCTCATCGGTGACAGCGGGGATGAAGCGGCTGATATAGTCCACCACCTCCTCGCGGCTCTGTGTGAAGTCGCAGAGCAACCGGTGGTGGAGGTCGTCTTCCCAACTGTATTTCTGTGCCATACCCTGCATGGCGCCCAGCAGGCATGGAATCAGCAGGGCTGTTCTCAGGTAAGGTGATATTCGTATCATGCTTTTGGTTGTTTGAGGGTGTGTGTATTTGGTGTAGGTTCTCTTTCTCTATATACCTTATTATAATAGGGACTCTGTCGTGGCGTGAATTCTCATATACCTTATTATTATATAAGTTCCACGCCAATGCCTGGCGCGGTGGGCAGCTTCAGCTTTCCCTTCTCCACCAATACGCCCTTGAAGCGGTCGTTGGCAATGAGCAGATTGCCGTCCAGGTCGGCAAAATCCACTGCGGGCGAGAATTGGGCGGCTGCCGAGATGCCGCAGGACGTTTCGGTCATGCAGCCCACCATCACCTTCATCCCTAAGGCGCGTGCCGTGTTGACCATCTTCCAGCCCTCACGCATGCCGGTGCATTTCATCAGCTTGATGTTGATGCCCGTGAAGGCACCCATTATGCCGCGTATGTCGGCCAGCCTCTGTATGCTCTCGTCGGCGAATATGGGCAGGGGCGACTGCTGTGTCACCCAGGCTATATCGTCCAGTTGTGTCTTGGGCATAGGCTGCTCCACCATCACCACTCCCTGCTCGTGCAGCCACAGAATCATGTCGAGTGCCTGCTGCTTGTCCTTCCATCCCTGGTTGGCATCCACAGCAATGGGCAGAGGGGTGACGCTGCGTATGGTCTCTATCATCTCCTTGTCGTTGTCCCTGCCCAGTTTCACCTTCAGGATGTTGAACTTGTCGGCGCACTCCTTCGTCTTTTCGCGCACCACATCAGGCTTGTCGATGCCGATGGTGAAGGTGGTGGAGGGGGCTTTCGAGGGGTTTAGTCCCCATATCTGATACCAGGGTTGTTCCATGATGCGGCCCACCAGGTCGTGCAGGGCAATGTCGATGGCGGCTTTTCCTGCTGCGTTTCCCTTGTCCAGCTGGTCGATGCAGGCGAGGATGTCTTCCATGCGGAAGGGGTTGTCAAACTGCTTGAGCACTTCGGCAGCACGGCCCAGAAACTGCATCACACTCTCTGTCGTGCCCAGTTCTGCCGCCAGGTAAGGCGGCATGCTTGCCTCTCCGTAGCCCGTGAATCCGTCGTAGTCCAGGCGAACCTGTATGTCGGGTGTGGTGCTGCGCGAGTATGTGGCCACTGTGAAGACGTGGCGCAATTTCAGTTCGTATGGCTCAAAGGTGAGCTTCAACTGCCTGCGTGCCTTCACCTTGCGGTTGACGGCAAACAGGGGAATCGGGTTTGTGGCAAGGGCTGCTGTAGCCAGTGCCGTATTTCGGAGGAATGTGCGACGTGTGGTCATACTTTGTATTCTTTGGGTTTATGATGTTGTGATGTGCTGGCAGTCCCGTTTCTGCCCCCACGGACAGGCGGCAGACTGTGCGCTCGCGGTCAGTTGTATAGTGGAATGCGGTCAGTTGTATAGTGGAATTCGGTCGGTAGTCTGTATCTTGGGGTCGCTGTTCACATAGGGCAGAATGCGCGCGGCAAACAGCAGACGGTTCAGTTCATATTCGTCATAATCCTGGTCGGCAGGGTCGAAGCTGCCAGTGTGTACGCGGCCCAATGAGTGTATAAACCGCTTGCCGCCCAGGCTGAAGCCCACATGCACCACGCGCCTGGCACTCCCGTCGGCATTCTTCGAGCCGAAGAAGAGCAGGTCGCCGGGCTGCAGGTTGGAGAAGTCGCCGGCAATCTCGATGTGCTCGCCCACCAGCGCCTGCTGCGATGCATTGCGCGGTATGATGATGTCGTGCAGGTAGAGGACAGTGCGCACAAACCCGCTGCAATCCACTCCCTTGGGCGATGTGCCGCCCCACATGTAGGGGACACCCATCAGCGTGTGGGCGGTGTGCAGTATGGAGGCGGCATCCCGAGGCACTTCCCTTCGCCACCGGCTCAGCTTCATGGCATCCTTCTTGCTGATGAAGCCCGTGCGGCCATCGGGGAAACCCACTTCGATGAATCCTCTTCGGGTTCCCAGGTATCTCAGCCGGTCGCCTCCCACAGCATCGCTCACGTGGGCCGACTTGGTGGATGGCTTCTCGTAAATCCATGTTGTGAGTGCCGTGACAACGGCCTGTTCGGCCTGGTTCCATTCGGTCAGTTGCTCCCGGCTCATGCTCTTCAGGGTAGATGTCAGCGTCCAGTGCTCGTAGCCTTCGGGCGTTCTGATGTGTGTCCATTCGTGGTGCCTGCCCAGTATCTCCACGGGCATTCCCATCACCGCTTGCGATTCCTGGCCTGCACTATAGGCGGCTTCGGAGCGTGTGTTGCAGGCTGACACGTTGACAAGACCATATTCGGGTGACTGGCCATACGCGGGTATGGCTGTGAGTGTGACTGCCAAGAGGCTGAAGGCCAGCAGTCGTAGGAGGTGGTTAGATAAAGAAGTCATTTGCCTTGTGGTACTCTTCTTATTGAAACAGATAAAGAGGGGAGGGAACGCATGGTGTGTTCCTTCCCCTCTTGGGATTGGTCGGCCCAGTGGGAATACAGGGCAGGGGATTGGTCTGAGCATTCATACTCTGATGTCCCCATCTCTCTGTCCCTTCCCGCTTGGGGGAGTTTGGGTGTTGGTCTCACGCTCTGCTCACCGTCACCTGCTTGGGTGGGGCGAATGGTGCAGTGCACTGCATGTGCCATTGCAGCGTGCTGCATCGGTCATCGCAGCGTGCTGCGTTGGGCATCGCACCGTGGTGCATCGCCAGGAGCGTGATATTCCTTTCTCCGGGTCAGATTGGCCGGCTGCAGTCAGCACCCCAGTGGAGGCGGCT
>ERZ1026844.1715-NODE-1715-length-12858-cov-10.843943_pt1 | contig 12858 bp, 10 predicted proteins | sample MGYA00380152_ERZ1026844 | MGnify/ENA primary metagenome ERZ1026844 (study PRJEB33269, sample SAMEA4719788) | human gut metagenome | biome: human-associated habitat; feature: organic feature; material: feces | place: Cameroon | collected 2013-10 ... | reverse complement strand
CTTCCATGGAAGAACGGAACATTTTTTTGCGCAATCATATTCTCGACCGGATCGCCGCCGGCTGCTGGGGCGCGGGCGAAAAACTTCCCGGCGCCCGCGAATTCGTTGCGGAAACCGGCAGTTCGCTCCCGATCGTGCAGGGAGTCATCGACCAGCTCGCCGCCGAAGGGATTCTCGAGACAATCCCCCGCCGCGGAACCTTCGTGCAATTCCAGTGGAAGGAGCGGCTGCTGCAAGGCTCCATGCACATCTTCCGTTCGATCCACGCCAGAGTGCGGGAGTTCGACATGCTGATCAACCGGGAAATCCCCCAGCTTTGGATCACCCACGACATGAGGGGTGTCTTTGAACTGCAGAACACCGGTTACATCCAGTCCCACTGCGACGAATATCTGGACCTGAGCGGACTGTTTGAGGAATGTTTCCCGGACCGGACGGCGTTTTTCATGAAGCCGTTCGACGCTTTCCGTATCGGCGGCAGGCTTCTGGCCGTCCCGGTCATCTACTCGCCGCGGGTGATTTTCTACAACCCGGAACTGTTCCGTAAAGCGGGAGCGCCGCTGCCCTTTTCCGGCTGGAGCTGGGACGATTTCCTCGAATCCGTCCGCTGCCTGAAGAAAAGCGTCCCGCCGGACCGGATCTTCAACTGGTACCCGATGGTCACCGAATACCTGAATCTGGTGGTGCGCGCCGGCGGCTGCCTGATCGACTGGAACCGGCAGGGGGATGAAGTACGCATCGATGCGCCCGAAACCCGCCGGGGACTGCATTTGTTCCGGGCGCTGCGCCATGAGCTGTGGGGGACGCAGTTCCACCGCCTGCAGGACTACGAACAGGATTTTCTGGCCGGAAAAGCGGCGATGAGTTCGCTCAGCCCGCGCCAGTTCATGACCGACATCATCTCCTCCGGGCTGCGCGACTGGGCCACAGTGGAGCTGCCCCTCATTCCGGGCGGCGCGGACCTCAACGTGCAGGCGACCGACGCACTCTGCATCCGCCGGGAATGCGTCGATTTCAAACTGGCGAAGCGACTGCTCCAATTCCTGCTCGGGGAGTCTTTCCAGAACCGGCTGGCCGATTGGAAATACGGGATTCCGGTCCTGAAGTCGGCGGCGGGCAGGAGCATCGACTTCAACGACCCGCGCGACGTCCTTTTCGTCACCGAAACGCCGAAGATGTACGCCACCTACCATCTGGAATCGGTGGACCTGTTCAACATGGTCTGCGCCGGAATCGGCCAGCTGCTCGCCGGAGAGGATGACATCGATTCCGGCTGCAAAGAGATCGCCGATATGGTTCGCACCTATCTGAAAATTCAAAAAAGACGCAACATCGCCTGAAGGAGGACCCATGAAGAAGAACCGTTGTTTCACATTGATCGAACTGTTGATCGTAATTGCAATCATCGCGATTCTCGCAGCGATGCTGCTGCCTGCCTTGAACCAGGCCCGGGAAAAGGCCCTGGCGGGCAAATGCATGTCCAACCTGAAACAGCTCGGCGGCATGTTCGCTTTCTACTGCAATGATTTCAACGACTTCATCCCGATGACCACGTTCGCCAGCTCGTCCGATGCGGACCGGAACTACGGCAGCCATAAACCGGTCACCAAATTCTTCGAGGCCGGTTATATCCCGCGCGATGTCTTTTACAGCAGGAAACAGGACAAGGTCACCAACTGCCCGGCCTACGGCCGCTTCAAGGAGCCTGTCGATGCTTCCGCCCGAACGCAGATCGTGATCTCCCCGCCGGGAGATATGACCACCCCGATCACCCATACCACCTACGCGCCCGCCCAGCGGCTGCTGGGCAACACCGCCTTCAAACAGGCGGGCTACCGGATGCTGAAGCTCTCCCGGTTCAGGAAACCGACCGCCAAAACGGCTTTCATCGACGGTGTGATCGGCTCCGACGTGACCAGCGGGAACCCGACCATCCTGACGTACTGGGGAGAAACCGACTGGCTCGGCGGGCCGGTCAACTGGACTTCCAGCGTCCACTCCCGGTCGAAGTGCAACGCGGTCTTTTTCGACGGGCACACCGCAACGTTCAACCGCTTCGGAGCGAAACAGGAGCTGGAACCCATGTTTCCCCGCAACCTCGACACCATGCTGAACTAGGAGCTGCGATGCCAAAACGACTGTTGATCGCCGGAGCCGTTCTCCTCGCCGGGGCGGCTGTCGCCGAAACCGTCTTCCGGGACGGCTTTGAACACGGACTCGAACCGGTATGGAAACTCCCGGATGCCGGGAAAGAGGTGCGCCGGGAACTGAGCGAAAAAGCGTTCTCCGGCAACCAGGCGGCGAAAGTTACTGTCGTTTCCAATCCGGAGCGCAAATTCAACCGCTGGCCGGACCTGCTGCTCTCCGATTACATCCCCGCGAAACAGGGGAACTACATCCTGACCGGCCGCATCCGTTTCCCGGAGGGGTTCGGTGCTTCCTGCGGCGTCGTATTCTACGATCAGGACAAAAAGCGCATCAACGGCAACGCTTTCTTTTACGGCAGCAAACCCGCTTCGGCGGACTGGATGCCTTTCCGGGTCAAGGCGGGGGCGTACTCCGAAGCGACCCGGTATGTGCGCATCCGGATCAGCGCCCCCTGCTGGAGTTCGGAGGTATTCCTGCTCGACGACCTGCAACTGGACTTTGAACCGGCCGTTCAGGAGCCGCCGCCGTGGCAGCCGCAATACAAACTCAAACAGGGCGATCCCCTGACCGTCGCCGACGTGATGGGGCCGGACGGCATCGTCTATCCCGACTTTTCCCGCGCCGGCGTGCGGAACGGCCTGATGGAGCGCCCCCGCCGGGAGCTGAAGCTCCGTGATTTCGGCGGCAGGCCGGGGCAGGAGTGTTACGATGCGCTGACCCGGGCGATCGCCGCGCTGCCCCCCGAAGGCGGAGTGATCCGTTTCGACGAAGGCGCCTACCGGCTCGGCCGCTTCGTGCGAGTCACGCGCGACGGCGTCGTCCTGCGGGGAGCCGGGCGCAGCAGAACCCGTATTCTCTTCGACTACGACGCGGGAGAGAACGGCGTGGATCTCTACCGCGTGGCGGGTTCCCGCCTGAAACCGGGCGGCCATATCCATATCTACGCCCGCCCGGAGGGACTCAAGGAAATCCGGCTCACCGCGAACGGCCGGGAGATCCGGCGCTACCGGAGTTCCATGCACTCCGGCAACGAATCGCTGATCACCGCGCAACTGCCCGGCGACCTGCCGGAGGGGCCGGTCCGCTTCCGCGCCGTTGCCGTCTACGAAAACGAAGAACGGTCTGCGGAAGCCGCGGCCGTGATCGACCGGAAAAACGGGATCAGCTTCCCGGCCAGACGTCCCTCCGGCGCAATCCTGTTCCATGGCGCAGAGCCGGATGCCGTTCCGATCAGGCTGGCGAAGGACGGGAAACGGGGCGACCGCCGCGTCACGCTGGAACAATCCGGCCACGGACTCCGCGCCGGGGAGATCATCGCCATCCACGCTCCGGCGACGGAACGCTGGCAGCGGCTGACCCGGAACGCCTGCAACTGGGGGCTTTACCGCAACTATCTGGCGGAAGTCACCGGCGTCGAAGGCGCGGACGTGGAATTCGACATGCCGCTGCGGATCGATTTCCCGGTGATCGACGGCTCGACCGTGCAGCGCCGGAAGATGATCCGAGGCTGCGGCGTGGAGGACATGAGCCTTGAAATGAAAAACAATTTCTGGGTGACGCTGGTCGGCTTTGAAAACGCCGTGGACTGCTGGGCGCGCAATGTCGCGGTCTACAAATGCGGTCGCCATCCGATCTACGCCCGCAACGCCAAAAACTGCGCCATCCTCGACTGTGAATTCGACGACTCCTTTTACCACGGGGTCGGCGGGACCGCCTACGCCGGCTGGGAGGTCGCCTACGACTGCCTGATGGACAACGTCACCACCTGCAACCTGCGACACGCGCCGCTGGTCCAGTGGAGCGCAGCCGGGAACGTGGTGCGCAACAGCCGCTTTTACGGATGCGACGCCCACTGGCACTCCGGCTGGACCAATGAGAATCTGTTTGAAAACTGCCTGATCGTCTCCGACACGCTCGAACGCGGCGGCTCCGGGCACGCCCTGCTGGCCACGGCGCCGGAGGACGGTTCGCACGGCCCCAACGGGCCGCGCAACGTGGTGTGGAACTGCGACCTTTACTCCCTCAAAGACGGCGTCAGCCTGGGCGGCATGAATGAAAACTGGATCTTCGCCTACAACCGGTTCCGGGTGAAACAAGGCGGCGGCTTCCTGCTCGGCTCGGCAAGTTTCGACCACATCATCCGCGGCAACACCTTCATTCTGGAGGACGGCAAAAGCCCGCTCCTGCTCTACAAGACCTCCGACAGCGGCGGAATCGAGCTTGAAAACAACCGCATCTGCGGCGGCACCGCACTGGCGTCAGGCCTCGGCAAGCCGCAGGTCGACCGGAACAACCGCCTGCTGCCGCGCGACGCCCCCGCACCGCGCCCGACGCCCCCGGTACCGTCGCTCTACGAATGGCAGAAGCAGCACTCCCGGAACGGTCAACGCGAATAGAACACCTTCACGTTGCGCATCTTCAGCCGAGCCGGAACATACAGACCATTTCCGGCCAGAAGAAAACGGCCAAAAGATGCAACAGCACTCTCACTCTCCGGCCAGCGCAAGACCATAATGCTTCAACCGGAGTTACCTTCACCTCGAAGCCAATCGCAAACGCCTCCTTCACTCGCAGCAATCTAATGACGATTATATGCTTTTCAAAACCTTGTTGATCTTTTTGAAAACGTCGTCATTCGTGTTTGAAAGCGGTTCGCTTATTATGAATTTCCGCCGGAAGGAATCCAGAGGAATCAATTCTCCGTCCTTGTAATCCGTCATATCAAGGATTTCAAAATACAAATGGTTGTGCGGATAATCGAACTCAATATATGATTCCAGATTTTTGCCCGGGAATCCGAATTCAACCATAATTCCGTGACCGTCAACAGACGTCCAGCTTTTTATATCGCATTGTATTTTTCCCCTGATCAGTATCAATGCGTCACTGTCAGTCATTCTGCAACCCTCGACCTATTGATTCATTCTGCTCAAGCAAATCCATTTGCCTGTCAAAGTCGGACTTGAACAGACGATCCTGAATGACACGATATTTTTCAAATTCGTTTTCAGCATGTTCCCGGGCGATTTCCGCAGTAATCTGTCCCGCATCGCGCAGAATTTCCATATCATCGGCAATCAAAATACGATCCAGATGTTTTGCCCAATCCTCCATTGTCATCGGAATATGCCGTTTGGCGCGGCGTTCCGCCAAGTCCAGATAAGCGTTGACGATGCGTCCCAAATCTTCCAGTTCATTTTTTTTCAGATAGTTCTTGGCAATGACAACGTCTGTTTTTACAATTTTCCCGTTTGGCGCATTTTCCCATGATACCAGCCCCATATGCTCCCGAGTTGCATCGGCCCGCTCCATAATCAATTCGGCGGCAGTATGTCCGTGAACAGCATAATGCAGTTTGTTCTGTATTTTTGCAAAAAACTCCCGTGTGGTCGGAGAATCGGGATCGTAATCCATGCTGGTTGCGTAAATATCTGTGATTTTCTGATAAAAACGTCTCTCACTCAACCGGATTTCCCGGATTTCCGCCAGCAGATGTTCGAAATAATCTCTGTCTAGAAACTTACCGTTTTCCATGCGTTTCCGGTCAATTACATATCCCCGAACAGCATAATCCCGCAGCACGGCGGTAGCCCACTGCCGGAATTGCGTTGCGCGTTTACTATTCACCCGATAGCCGACTGCGATGATCATATCAAGGTTGTAATACGGCAATTCCCGGGCTACAGAACGAGAGCCTTCCCGGCGAACCTGTCGGAATTTCCGACAAGTTGCCTCCTCAATCAATTCCTCATCCTCATAGATGTGCCGGATATGCTCGACAATATTGCTCCGCGAAGATTGAAACAGTTCCGCCATCGATTGCTGCGTCAGCCACAGCGTTTCATCTTCAAAACGGACTTCAATGGTATCTGCTTCGTTTTGCGCGGCAAATATCAGGAATTCCACTGTGCTGTTACGTATCTTCTTGTTGGTGTCCATGTTTTATTCCACAAGTGAATATTTCGGGCAGTATCGCGGTTTCACATCCGTATTCAAATAATATATCCGCTTTCCCTTCGATTGCAAAAGCCGAACCAAGAGAATTGCTTTTATCACTTTTCTTTGAATCAGCGGTATCCTGGCCAGAAAGGCTGTCTGAAAAACAAATATTGAAGAATGCCTCACACTGGATGAGTTATGCCGCGAAAGTGAATGAAAAAGAGAAGACACCGGAGGGATGTCGGATGTTCGGATTTACGCAGATACCGAAGGCATGATTGAAACGGCTGTAAAAAAATACAGCGAATCTGCTATGATATGAGAGTCCGGCAGGAGCCGGCTGATGATAATTGGATTACCGGCTCGTGTGTGGTAAGCCGCACCGGCCGGACATCTCAAACGTTCATTTTATTTTTGGAACAACAATATTATGACAGGCATCCTCCCGCCGCTTTACTCACAACACTCCAAATGAGGTAAAATCATGACCAATGCAGAACTAAACACATTTCTCGATCTGGAATGGAACTGTGCCGCATTTATGCCGGAAGAAGCATCCGTTTCAGCGCCCCTATCTCCGACCCAGTGGGCGCGCATTCTCTCACGGCATCCGGAGCTTCAGGAGTTTTGTCCGTTTGCGGAGTTCACTCCCGGTGACTGGGTTGTCGTCCTTGAAAAACAACTTCCTTTTGCATGGCGCTGTTCCTGCTGGAAAGATTTCACCCCGCATCAGTGGCTGCGACTGTTACGGCACCAGCCGACTTTGCTCCATTATTGTGAAATACCGGATCACCCCTCTGTGCGGAGTGGACTGCTGGCGAGTGACTGGCCCTTTGAAAAAGAGATCGATACGAGTGATTTTACGCTCTGTGACTGGTTTTGGACCGTCAAGCATAATCCGAGCACGTGGTTTCAATGTCCCTGCCGGGAACAGTTCACGAAACCGATGTGGTGGAGCCTCCTGTACAGCTCCGCCGACCTGCTGCCGGATTGCCCGTGCCTTGACAAATTCAGTGACGAAGACTGGCGTCGTCTTAATATCGTTCCGAAATTAAAGGACTGGATACGTACTCGTGAACAATTCCGGAAATTGATCGACCTGACCAAGTATCCGTTCCGCAATTCCAAATTCGATGAATGATCCATCTGATATTCCGGCATGAATCGAAAAAAGAGACACGCATCGTTACTGCGTATCTCTGAGTTTTCAGCCATCTACGCTTTGAATCGCAGATGACATTTCGGACAGCGGTACAGACCGATTACATTTTCATCGATCAATTTGCCCGCCTGAGCGCCGATCAGTCCCCCCGGAAGTGATTCCCCAGAGGAGATTCAACACGGCTCCGGCAGCCGCACCGATGGCAGTACCGGCAACTCCCAACGCACTTCCCGTGCGGGCGCCGCGAACCATGCCGACGATTACTGTTGCTCCTCCAGCGGTAATCCCGGTTGCGGTTCCAACCGTACTGGCCCGATGAAGCGGGTTGGCAATGGAGGAACATTTCGGACAGAAAACTTTTGCCATAATCACGATTCCTTGTTTTAAGATGATAAGACCGGCGACCGAGGCCGCCGGGGTGCATGATACTCCGGAAATCGCACCATTTTTTCCGGAGGGCGTACCAGGGCAGAGCGCCGTGGACTATCTTTTCCAGAGTTCCGCCGGTTTGCCGTCCAGTCCGAACAGCCGGGTCAGACTGCGGTAGCACTGGTCGGCACGGGCGGGACTGTACTTCTTGGCGGTTTCGGTGAAGGCGTTCAACAGGCTCCACCGGGTCGGTTCAGCGAACTCCTCATGCCGGGGATGTTTGAACTCCTTCCAGACACTCAGAATATCGCACGACGGAATCGCCTGACGTTCCGCCGCCACCACCAGCGAAGCACGAACTTCATCATCATTGAGTTCATCGATCTTCAACTCCTCTGCTACGTTTTCCAAAGTCAGAAACTCCAGTTCCAGAGCGTTCACCGCTTCCAGAACCAGACCGTTCAGTTCGATTCGGGAAGTATGCCGCCGCTTCAGAACCATACTGCCGCCGAACATGAGGTTCGCACAGACTTGAACATTAAGCCCAGCAGCCAGGCCAACGGCAATCGTCCGGTCATGGCTGTTGCGGATACCGATGCAACGGCTCCACTCCGTGCTTGAACTCCGGTTGATTCGAATCACACCGAACAGCCGCTGACCGTCACGGGCCAGGCCGTACTGTTCATCGAGAATCTGCCAGTTGTGCGCCTTGACCACATCGGTAACGGCATCGATTACCTCACAGTGCGGCACTGGCTTCCAGCTCGCGGTAGCCGCAGGCGTCGGAACCAGTGCGATCTCATCGCGTCCGACAAACTTTCCTTCACTCATCATCAGTCCCATGATTTCACCTCCATTTCTTCAGATGCCATTGCCTGCAGCGCTCCCGATACGGACACTCGCCGCAGGCGAATGATGTTTCATTCGGCAGGAACACGCCTTTGTTGATCGCATACTGCGCCCGGTTCGCCAGTGCCTCGAAGCGCCGGAAGTCGTGGAATCCGCGACTGGTATAGTGCGATTCACAACCCGGATTTTTGGTTTTGGTGATCACGTCGAACCGAAAGAGCGGAGCCGTGCCGTTCTGTTTCTCATAAGCGTAACTGAATACGGTCGCCTGTAAATCACGGTCGGCTTTCCCGGCAGGCCAGCGGCTCGCCGAGGTTTTCCAATCCACGATACAGGCGTCCCGCCCATCCTGAACGATCAGGTCATATTCGCCGATCAGGGGCTTGTCCAGTCCGGGAACGTCGATCCTGAACGCCTGTGCAACGCCCTTGATCGTGTAGTAATCCGACCAGTTCGCCAGCGCCGCATCCAGCATCTTCGTTGCAAGATCGATTACCGTGTCGAAGTTCTCGCCCGCCTTGTAGATCAGGTTCGGCGTCGCTTCGGCTTCGATTTTGAACGCCTCTTCAAACCGGTCAACGATTTCATCGCGGGTCAGCGATCCGCCCATCATGCACTCCCATGCCTGAGCGGTCAGCGCCGAATGAAACGCTTTGCCGAACGGAAAGCAGACCGAAGCCCGTTCGACCTCGGCCTGATCCACATACCGGTACATGAATTGCGCCTGACAGATGTTGAGATACGTATTCAGCGCCGAATACGACCAGTGCGGTTCCTGTCGCAGTTCATCGATCGTCGCCATTACGCCGCCCTCCATTCGTCGATCTGATCCGAACACTGCTGCCGGGTCAGATGCTGGATGTCCGGCACCTGAAACCGGGCCGCGATCTGCTGGGGAGTGATGCCGCGCTGCCGGGCGAGATCGAGCAGATACGAAAGCTGTTTCGGGCTTGCCGGAGCCTCATTCTGACGTGCCCCTGACCTGCTGCGTTGAGAGCCGTTTCGCGGTGCTCCGGCAGTCGGGCGACCGCCGTAATTTGCGGGAGTTTTTCCATGCAATTCCGCTTCGACGGAATTTCGCACCAGATCGAATGTTTCGTGAATCCGGGTCTGCAACTGATCCGGGCTTAACCCATCCGGCAATTCCACTTCGACTGAAGCATGATAACCCTGGCTGGAATATTCCTCTCCAGCCGGAACCTTCTTTGAATACGAAGCATTGAGTTTCAACATAATCCAATCCTCCAAATACGAGAAGAGCCGGAGGCATCGCACCTCCGGCCCTTCCTATTAATATTAATGATACAGCGATCAGATTGCCATTCTGATCCGTTCGATGGCGCGTTTTGCCTGAATGAAATCCCGCTCTTTCTGCTTTTGCGCAAGCTGAACCTCCTTGACCTTGCGCACCAGCAGAGTCGATTCGTCCAGGGCGAGTTTGAGTTTATTCCGGAATGTATCGATGGTGTTGCAGAGTTCATCCAGCGGATTGGTTCCGGGTTCATGGTTCGGGGCGGCCGTCTGCACCGGGGCAGACACCGCTTTGTTTTCGATGTTTTCCATTTTGTTTGTCTCCTTTTCGGGTTGATGTTTGGGTAATATATGAATCGGCATCGCAATATATCGGCCGCTGCCGCCCTCGGCAATAACCGGTATTCTGCCGTCCGAATGTGCCCGGAACTTCGTGTAGCCCTGCTGAAGCATCCGCAGCAGGATATACTTGTTGAGCGCCAGCACTGCGCGAGGCTGAGCGCCAATCACCGTTGCCTCCAACCGCAGCTCCATATCCGGGAAATTGTTCGAAATCACGGCAACGCCGCCCGGAACCACGTTCAGCTCGATCGCGTGAAACGGCGGACTGTCGGGAACCGTTTTCAGAAACGTGATGACCCGTTCCGGTTCGTGAATCTCGATCTGATAATCCAGCGTCTTGTCGGCGGGAATCACCTGCTTCCAGTCAGGAAAGTTACCCGGCAACGCTTTGCCCTGCCACTGGAAACCGCCGATCACGATGTGGAACAGCCGTTCATTCCGGCTGCGCCAGACGTGCAGCGTACCAGCTTCTTCCGGCCGAGCAGTCAGCAATGCCAGTGGAAACGGCAGTGTCATATCCTCCGGGATTTTCAACGGACACGGCAGATTGAGCAGCTCTTTACCGTTCGTTACGGTCAGGCCGTCACGGGAGAGGTTGATCCCCCGCAACGCGAGCCGTGCTTCACGCAGATTCACCACCGGAGCCGCCAGCGCCAGCAGCTTGCTGAAATCCGGCGGCAGTTCGACCGTCACCGCGTCATCCGGGACGGCCTCTGCTTCCGGCCAATCAAGCCGCTTGCCGGTCACTTCAACCTCGCCGCCACGCGTGGAACGAATCAGCTCACGCAGAGCCTTGTACTCAACCGCGAAATCCTCCATCTCTCCGGCATCGCCGATTACTTCGACCATGACGGATTCCACGCCGTCAGTTGCAGTCAGCCAGACCTGCGTTCCGACGCCGAGGAACCGTACCGACCGCTGTACCTCCACCGGCGAAGTCTGCGACACCACCCTGCCGAGAACCTTCAACGCATCCACCAACCCACTCTTTTTGATCTTCATTTTCTTACCTCCGTGATGTTAAAACACAACCGGTTCCGGCGGTCTTACGACCGCCGGAACCGATAACGAACAGGATTGTCCTGATATCAAAAAGGTAATATATAAGTGAAAAAACATTGAACTACATAGATCAGCGATATCACAGACAATCACATATTTACGCTTGACTTATTTGGAGATATGCGATTATAATAATGATAAGCAGCTTCAAACGGCTGTGTTGTTTCGATTATACCGTATTCTTTTCATCAAGTGTAACTATGAAACCCGCCAAGTAAAAAGTTTGGGCAATGCAAGCGGCATCTTGGGCCGGTCAAGTGATGGCGGAAAAATTCTTCTGAAACGGTAATCGCAATTACGATTTTGACCGTCAATCTGATTCGTTGGGAACAAGGGGGAGTAAGGATTCTGTTTTTCGTTTTTCCGGCAATTTGCAAGATAGACAATTTTGATGGAAATAACGAAGTTTATCGGATTGGCGGCATAGCCGCCTCCGGTTCGGCAGCCCTAATATAACACACATCTATTGACGATACTATCTATGAGCGGAAGCGTTGCGGATTCAACAAGGCGTCACGAAATTTTCGAGGAGAAACTCCGTAATGTCGTTTAAACAGTTTTGAAAAGTGAAACAAATCATGATACCCGACTGACTCCGCGATTTCTGCAATACTCATCTCTTCATTGGCCAAACACAGCGTAGCTTCATGGAGCCGCAACATGATGACGTAGTCAATCGGAGAAAGGCCGAAATACTCTTTGAATTTACGGGAAAAGTAAATCGGTGTGACATGAAACATCTTTGCCAGTTCATCCAGAGTAATTTTCCTGCGGTAATTGTGATCCAGCATAGCCCGAAGCTCTCTGAACTTATGAGGAATCGAATAGTCATTTTGTCGAAGGGATATATTGCGTTTGATTTCCAGCAAAATTCCGGTGATATGATGGGTAACCATGGTAATATCCACTTGAGAGTATTCATTGAGTTCCGCCAGCAACAGCATCCAATAATTGTTGATAAGGCGTTCGTTTCCAAAATTGATCGGGTGATTCAGAGGAATCTGAAATTGCCTAATCAGGGAATCAATGATCTCTCCGTTCACCTGAAGCCAGGAGATACTCCAATGCAGTTTTTCCGCACCGTATTTCACTACATGGGATAGATCCCATAAGACTAGCGTGTCGGCCAACAGTGGTTTTGAGGGCTTTCCGTCGATCGTGATCGGAACCTGCTCATGATTGAAAATCAATGAATAATAACGTTTATTACTGTGAATGCTGGGTATGATCTGTTCTTTACCGATACGCAGATGATGAATTCCAAAACCCTCCACGATGAGTTTCTCTGGAGAACCGGTTTGGATTTCAGAACAATTCCTCAAAATATTAAACATACCGACGCCTCATCGTCCAAATATTAAAAGAACATATTTTACTGATAGCATCATTGGGTGAATTTGTCAATTTTATTCGAAGCAGACAAGCTGAAATTATCTGAAAAGGGTAAAACCATCAGTAAAAAATAGGATAAGGTTTAAATAGAACATAAAAAACAATAAATTGGCTATTTGTTTTGGAAGAAAAATCAGGTATAATATATACAAGTTTTTGGAGATTTATGGTTTGGTTGAGAGAAGATGAGTATATTTCTTTTTTTCCAAGAGCCAATTTCAAAAGTATTGGCTCTGTGTAAAGGTTTTTCAAATACGTTCTATAGGTAAATAGAAAGTATTTGATGTAATACCTGAATCCGTGAATTTTTGTTGATGTATTTTTCATTCGGATTCAAATGTTGA
>ERZ1026844.1711-NODE-1711-length-12866-cov-18.393646_pt1 | contig 12866 bp, 12 predicted proteins | sample MGYA00380152_ERZ1026844 | MGnify/ENA primary metagenome ERZ1026844 (study PRJEB33269, sample SAMEA4719788) | human gut metagenome | biome: human-associated habitat; feature: organic feature; material: feces | place: Cameroon | collected 2013-10 ... | reverse complement strand
AGGTGTACATCTCCACATGGCCGGGGGTGTGGGTCTTGAACTCCTCTTTCTTGTGTGTGGCAGAATTATACAGATACATAACGGTTCTCCTTCTATCTACATTATCTTATTATGCACATTGCGGATAATTAAAAACGCCTCTCACGCCCATGGGCATGAGAGGCGAAATCAACTTCGCGGTTCCACTCTCGTTTATCACTCAAGTTCGGCCTGATGACGTTGGCCAGTCGGAGGGCTTCCACATCCCCCGCGCTCCCGGACGCACTTTCCGCACCGCTCGGCAGGACGGCTTTCAGCCGGTGGCCGTCCCTCTCTTGGCAAAGCGCCGATGCGTACTCTTTCCGATCATCGCGCTATTCGATTATCCATAATAGTAGCAGGGTTTCCCCGCTGTGTCAAGCGTTCCCGCCTTATTCTTTACATTGACGCTTATAACTGTCACACTCACCGCCAAGCAGAACATTGGCCGTCTTTATCTTAAACACCTTGCAGCGAGATACATTTCCAAGAATTACACTATCATCCAACGCGAACTCACAATCCTTGCAAACCAAGTCTTTGTTGCTGATTCCCATAGTTGCCCGCGCCTCGGATTCAATACGCTCCCGCATTTTTTCATACATTCCATCCACATTATCACCTCAGTTATCATTCATTCCAAATTCAAGCGTTCCCAGCTTCTCTTTCCATTGGCTTTCTGCATGAACGATTAAACTATCCATGGTGGATTTTGAAAAAATTTGCAAAATGGAAAATTGGAAGTATTTATAACGCTCCGGGTATGCACAAATAACCTCTTTCATCAATTTATTGTTTCCATGGAGGGAATTAACATAGCATTCCCAACGACCAAGTATCCCTCTATCCCCATAAGCCGAGCCAACATACTGTTTTCCACTGGCTGTATCTAAAATGAGATAGACTCCCTTGACTTCTGAAAGAGCCGTCTGCCACAGTTCGTAGTTTGTATTATCTTCCACTATTTCTTTCAGCTTGCTGTAGGTAAGAACGACCTTTTCATAGCCCACAAATGGTTGCTTTCCTGCGGAGTCGATTGCAACAATTGCCTTTTCTGTTGTTCCCTTTTGGTGCCACATTCTGGCAGATTGTCCCCAGTCTATAACCATGCGTTTCTCGTATTCTTGCAAAACATCTACGCTTTGTAAGTCGAAAAAAGCATTCTCACCAGCAAAAATTTCTCCATCAGGGTAGCCAATCGGTCTCATATCCGGCGTGTCGGGCACACTCTCTCCCGCCTTGTATACGCTGTGCAATCTGGCGTAATTCCCTCTGTCACTAACAAAAACTACCCAATAGTCATAACCCTTACTAAAACCTGTTTTCTGATGTGCCGTATATTCTCGCACCATGTCGTTGTAGTAGCAGCGTCTGAAACCTTCATCTGCCAAAGAATGTCGAATGAGTTTCACTTTGGTCGGATTCAACCCCGCCTTCTTCAACACATCGGCAAAGACAAGAATCGCCATTCTTATACTCTCCTTATTCTAAATCCTATTTGACCTCTTTGAACACATCAGCGTTCTTGGCAAAATACTCAACTCCGGAGTACACCGTTGTCACCAAAATGATACCCTGGCATACATAGTTCAGCACCTGAGGGATACCCAGCAGGATCAGGCAGATACACACCATAGTACTGGCTGTCTTGACCTTACCGGACCAGCCGGCGGCAATGATCCGGCCCTTCTCCACAGCCACCAAACGCATACCGGACACAGCAAACTCCCGCAGCAGCACGATGGCCAACACCCACGCAAAGAAGGTGCCCTCCTCCACGAACCAGCACAGCGCCGCCATCACCAGACACTTGTCCGCCAGCGGGTCCATGAACTTCCCAAAATCGGAGACCTGATTATAGTGCCGGGCAATGTAGCCGTCCAGCAGGTCGGTCAGGCACGCCACGATGTAGATGCCCAGCGCCACATAGCGGCTGCCGGGAAAACCCCAGTACAACACCACCAGAAACGCAGGGATCATCAGCACCCGCAGGATCGTCAGTTTGTTCGCCGTCGTCATATATGTATCCGCCTTTCGCTTTTATCTCTCGCAGTATTATAGCACGGTGCCGGGCAAAGGGAAAGCCCCCTTTTACTCCGCCAACTCGCCGGTCAACTCGCCGTCCATGGTGCCGGTGATACGCACCGGCACGAACTCACCCGCCTCTACCTCGTGGTCGGCGGTGAAATAGATGCGCCCGTCAATATCGGGGCTCTCGGCGTAGCTACGCCCCACGAACTGCATGGCCTCCTGGTCGAACCCGTCGCACAGCACCTCTGCCACAGTGCCCATACGGCTGTCGTTGAAGTCATCCATGATCCGGGACTGTACGTCCACCACCAGCTCCGCCCGGCGCTCGGCCTCGGCGGTATCCACCCGGTTCAGCATACGCGCCGCCGGCGTCCCCTCCTCCGGAGAATAAGGGAACACGCCCGCCCGTTCGATGCGGACCTCCTGTAAAAATTCGCACAGCTCCTCAAACGCCGCCTCATCCTCGAAGGGCAGACCGGTGATAAGGCTGGTCCGCAGTACCAGGCCGGGGATACGCGCCCGCAGCTCACGGAACAGTGCCAACAACTCCGCCTTGTCGCCCCGGCGGTTCATGGCCTTCAGCACCCTGTCATTGCAGTGCTGGATGGGGATATCCAGATAGGGCAGCACCTTCTCCTCTGCGGCGATGGTGTCGATCAGCTCGTCGGTAAACTCATCCGGATACAGATAGTGCAGCCGGATCCAGCGGAAGTCCAGCTTACACAGCTCCCGCAGCAGCGCCGCCAGCTTCTTTTCGCCGTACAGGTCGATGCCGTAGCGGGTGATATCCTGAGCGATGACAATGCACTCCTTCACCCCGGCGTCAGCCAGATGCTTCGCCTCGACCAGCACATCCTCCATGCGGCGGCTGCGGTATTTCCCGCGCAGAGAGGGTATCACGCAATAGGCGCAGCGGTTGTCGCAGCCCTCGGCAATACGCAGATAGGCATAGTGCCCCGGCGTAGTCAGCACCCGGTCGAATTCATCGATCATCCCGTGGATATCGGCAAAGCGCCGGGGCGTGCCGCCAGCCATCATCTCGGAAAGCGCCGGCACGATCTCACCGTAGCTGCCGGTGCCCATGATTCCGTCCACCTCCGGCAGCTCGTCCAGTATCTCCTGCTGGTAGCGCTGGGTCAGGCACCCCGTCACCAGTATCTTGCCCACCTGTCCCTCGGCCTTCAACGCCGCCACGGACAGTATGGTGTCGATCGCCTCCTCCTTGGCACTGTCGATAAACCCGCAGGTGTTGATGACCACGGCATCCGCGCCTGCCGGCTCCTCCTGCAGCGTGTGCCCCGCGTCGCGGCACAGCGCCATCATCTGCTCGGTGTTCACCAGATTCTTGGCACAGCCAAGGGAAATAAAAGCAACCTTCACGTCGTATACCTCACGTCTCGTCTATTTCCTGCCCCCACTCATTGAGCACGGGCCGTATGTCATTCCAGGAAAACCCACGCCGCTGCAATGCCGCGGCCAGCTTCCGGCTGTCCTCCTGTGTCATGGGCCGGCCCCGCAGTCTGGTAGCCACCACCTTCCGCACGGCGTCCGCCGCCGGGGGCAGCTGCTCCAGCGCCGCGTCCCACAGCTCCTTCGGCACGCCCCGGCGGTGCAGCTCCTGCCGCACCCGCCCGGCGCCGTAGCCCATGGCCCCGTAGTGCCGGACGATGACGCCGGCGTATCCGGCGTCGTCCACGGCGCCCAGCGATTCCAGCCAGTCGGCGGTGTCCGCCGCCTGCTCCTCTGTGGCGCCCTTTTTTGTCAAACGACGCTGCACCTCTTTTTTGGACAACATCCGTCCTGACGCCATCCGCGCCGCGGTCTGCTTCAGCTGAGACTGCTGCGCTGCCGCCTGTAATTCTACCACAAGCGCCGGCGACAAGTCCATACCTTTGTATAAACCAAAGCGCAGAAGCTCCGCGCCGGTGATCCGAAGAAGGTCGCCCCCCTCCAGAAACACCAGCACGCGCTCCTGCTTGTGCTTTGATTTTTCAATGCGCTCGATCCGCATCAGTCTTCGTCGTCAAAATCGTCGGCGGACACGTCCACCGCCCGTCCGGCGGCCTTGGCCGCTACCCGGGACTGGCTGCCCATCAGCTTGTGGAAGTTCTCCCGCACCGCCGTCTCCAACTTATCCGCCTCGTCCGGATGGTCACGGAAGTACTGCTTGGCCGCGTCACGACCCTGACCCAGGCGCAGCTCACCCATATTGAACCAGGAACCACTCTTCTGCACCAGGTCCAGCTTCACCGCCAGATCCAGCAGATCGCCCAGCTTGCTGATGCCCTCACCATACATGATATCGAACTCCGCCTCACGGAACGGAGGCGCCACCTTGTTCTTCACCACCTTGGCCCGGGTACGGTTGCCGATGACCTCGCCGCCGGACTTCAGCGTCTCGATACGACGCACGTCAATGCGGACGGAGGCATAAAACTTCAGTGCACGGCCGCCGGTGGTGACCTCCGGGTTGCCATACATGACGCCCACCTTCTCGCGCAGCTGGTTGATGAAGATAACGATGGAATTAGTCTTGTTGATGATACCCGTCAGCTTGCGCAGCGCCTGGCTCATCAGTCGGGCATGCAGGCCCACAAAGCTGTCGCCCATCTCACCCTCGATTTCCGCCCGGGGCACCAGCGCCGCCACGGAGTCCACCACCACTACGTCGATGGCGCCGCTGCGGACCAGGGCCTCGGTGATCTCCAGCGCCTGCTCGCCGGTGTCCGGCTGGGAGATAAGCATATCCTCCACGTTAACGCCCAGCGCCTTGGCATAGGTGGGGTCCAGAGCGTGCTCCGCGTCCACAAAGGCTACCTCGCCGCCCATTTTCTGGGCCTCGGCCAGCACGTGCAGTGCCAGCGTGGTCTTACCGGAGGACTCCGGTCCGTAGATCTCCACAATACGGCCCCGGGGCAGGCCGCCGATACCCAGCGCCAGATCCAGCGACAGTGAGCCGGTAGGAATGGACTCCACATTCAGCGTACTCTCCGCACCATAGCGCATGATCGACCCCTTGCCGTACATCTTCTCGATCTGCTGCATGGCCGTCTCCAGCGCCTTCTTTTTGTCGGATACCACCGGTGCCGGGGCGACAGGTTCTTTTTTGACTGCCATAGTTCCGTCCTCCTCAAGTTCTGATGTATCTAATATATCTCCCCAACTGTCCCCAAAAACGGACAGTTAACGTACGCTGTCAAAGCTCCGAGCACAGCACACCCTCCACCACCCGGGGAATACCGTTCAAGTCCGGGGTGATCTCCAGGTCGCCGAAGCCCACACTCCGCATGATCCGCAGCACCTCGTCCGCCTGGCCGATACCCACCTCGAACAGCAGCCGCCCGCCCACGCGGAGCGCTGCTGTCCAGTATCCAGCGATCGCTCGATAGAAGTCCAGCCCGTCCGCGCCGCCCCGCAGCGCCAGATGAGGCTCGTAGTCCCGCACAGACGCGTCCAGCTCCGCGATATCTCCATCCGGGATATAGGGCGGATTGGACACGATGCAGTCGAATTCCCCCAGATGGGCCGGCGGCTTCTCCCGCGCGTCCAGCTGCAGGGACACCACCCGCCCGGTCAGGTCATTGCGGCGGATGTTCTGGCGGCAGATACGCAGTGCACCCTCGTCCAGCTCGCCCAACACCACATGGCTCTCCGGCGCGTTTTTGGCCAGGGCCAAACCGATACAGCCCGAGCCTGCACACAGGTCCAGCACCCGGGGCTCGGCCACGGTCTTCAGGTACGTCAGCGCCCGATCCACCAATACCTCGGTGTCCGGCCGGGGGATCAGCACGCTCTCAGAGATATCCAGCGGCAGGCCGTAGAACTCCCACTCGCCGATCAGGTACGCCACCGGCTCGCCGGCCAGATGGCGCTCCGCCAGGCGGCGCACCTGCTGTTCCACCGACTCCGGCACGTACAGCCGGCCATCCCGGCTCAACGCCTCCCGGGTCTTCCCGGAGGCGCAGCATACCAACTCCCGGGACTCCAGCGTGGGATCGGGCAGTCCTGCCCGCAGGAATTGCTGCCGCACGTCCAAATACAAATTGTTATATGTGATCGCCATAATACGTACCGTTTTCACTTTCTTCGGTATTTTTCGGCGCTCTCCGCTGTTTTGCGCCCCGCTGCGCGACCCCGGCTTACCAGGTGTCGGTACCCTTCTCCTCCGGGATGACCAGCTTCATGGCCTCGATGGCTACCTCGATCATGCTGTCGTCCGGCTCGTGGGTCGTAAAGTTCTGCAGCCACATACCGGGGGCAGAGAGGACGCGCGTCAGCGCATTGTCGTGCGCCCCCACCAGGCGGTTGAACTCATAGGTGATGCCCACCACGGGCACCAGCAGCAGCAGCTTCACACCCACGCGGACCCACACGCTCTGCCAATTGATGTAGGGAAACACCAGGCTGGAGACAATGATGGACACGATGATGACCACAAACAGGAAGCTGGTGCCGCAGCGGGGGTGGTGCCGGGGCTGGATACGAACGTTCTCCACCGTCAGCGGCAATCCCGCCTCATAGCAGAAAATGGTTTTGTGCTCCGCACCGTGGTAGCAGAACACCCGGTATACGTCCTTCTGTCTGGAGCAGAGGATCATGTACGCCAGCAGCACCAGGATCTTGACCACACCCTCGATCAGGTTATGGAGTGCAGGGGTCGTGGCATGAAACAGCCCCGCCAGAAACGTAGGCAGCAGCATGAACAGCACCAGCATGAGACCGATGCTCAGCACTACTGAAAAGCCCACCAGCAGCGATTGCAGCTTCTCCACCGGCACGTGCTTGTTGAGCCATTCCTCCAGCTTGTCCGGCTTGGCATTCTCGTCCTCCGGGAAGTAATCCGCCGAGAACATCAGTGCCTTAACGCCGGTGATCATGGAGCCGATGAACGTCACCGCGCCCCGCAGAATAGGAACGCCCAAAATGGGGTAGTTGGCCTTGACGAATTTGCGCTGGGTCACCTTGGTGACCAGGCCCTCCGGCGAACGGACCACGATCGCGTCCTTCTCCGGGCCACGCATAAGTATTCCCTCGATCAGCGCCTGTCCGCCAATACTGGTACGGAAAGCGCCCTTTTTCTTTTCCATAGGTCTGCCGAATTCCTTTCTGACGCAAGCATAGCACAGCTCGCAATAAAATGCAACACTTGTTCGAGTTTTTTCTGTTCTTTTTTACAATTCCTGTTCAGCCTGCTTTTTCAGCGGCAAATACACCGTAACTACGGTGCCGCCGCCCTCGGCGTTGGCGATGTCCAGTCGTCCGCCGTGGCGCTGGACGATCTCGTCGCAGACCGCCAGACCGATTCCGCTGCCCCGGGCCTTGGATGAGCCCTTGTAGAACTTCTGCTTCACATAGGGCAGCTCCGCTTCCGGTATACCGGGGCCGAAATCCCGGATAGTGATCACGTACTCCCCTTCCCGCTGACCCAGATGCACAGCGATGCGCTTGCCGCTGCCGCCGTGCTTGGCCGCATTGTCCAGCAGATTGCAGAATACCTGCTTCAGGCGTTCCGGGTCGCCGGAGATGACCTCGCCGTACTCCGCCCGATCACTGGAATACTCCAGGGCAATGCCGTCCTGACGAAACAGCTCCCGGTAGCTGTACACCGCGTCCTCCAACTCCGCCTGCAGATCGGTGTCCTCCACCTGCAAGGTGAAGCGTCCGTCCTCCAAGCGGGAAAATTGCAGCAGCTCCTCCACCATATTGGTCAGACGGCGGGACTCCTTCACCATGATCTGCACGCCGCGCTTGATCTGCTGCACGTCGTTGGACTCGTCTGCCAGCAGCGTTTCACCCCACCCGTTGATCGCCGTCAGTGGTGTCCGCAGCTCATGGGACACCGAGGAGATAAACTCGGATTTCATTCGTTCGCTCTTACCGATCTTGCGGGACATATCGTTGATGTTGTCCACCAACTCGCCCATTTCATCGGAGTACTTATTGGGTATCTGCACGCCATAGCTGCCGCCGGAGATACGCTTGGCCGCCTCTGACACGGCGGACACGGGGGCCACCACATTGTTGATGAAGATCATACTGGACATGACGATCAATCCTACCACCGCCAGCATGACGCCGGCCACCAGCAGGACCGTCAGCAGCACCTGCCGGTCGATGTTCCCGATGGCGGTAACGTAGCGCATAACGCCCACCACCTGGCCGTTGAACTTCAGCAGGCCGGACACCGCCAGGATGCGCTCCCCGGTGACGCTGTCACGGCCAATATAGTCCTGCACTGTGCCGCTTTCCAGCGCCCGCAGTATCTCCGGCGTACTGGGGTAGGTTCCTGTGGTGACGCCCCGGGTCGTGACCTCCACGCGGCCGGAGCTGTTGAGGAACTGCAGCTCGATCTTATCGCTGTCATCAAAGGCGGCGGCATAGATCGTAGCGCTGCGGTAATACTCCCGATAGCTGGTCATCACATAGGTGTTGAAATAGTCCGCACCCGCCGCGGCCTTTGCCCGCAGTGTAGAGCGCGCGCTGTTGTAGTAGTTGCTGGCAAAACCCACGGAGATGAGCACACCCACCAGCAGCAATATGACCAGCACCGGCCCCATGCTGCCGGTGAGCCACCGGCGGCGCAGGCCCTGCACCTTATGCTTCTTTCCTGCCAAGGCGCTCATCTCCTTTCTTCGCAAAATAAGGCATAGCGCACCCACGGGCGCGGCGCAAAGCCTGACAGCGAGAAATTTTTTGCCAGGACGAGCCACAGCGGCGCAGGCGTACCGTGTGTACGTCAAGCCGATGCAACGAAGTACTGGCGGAAAAGATCCGCTGTCACAGCCCCCATTTGTAGCCGAAGCCCCAGATCGTCGTAATATAGGTCGGGTTCGTGGCGTTGTCCTCGATCTTCAGCCGCAGGCGCCGGATATTCACGTCCACGATCTTGAGCTCGCCGAAATAGTCGTGGCCCCAGACCAAGTCCAGGATCTCCTCGCGGGAGAGCGCCTTGCCGGGGTTCTCCATAAACATCTTCATGATGGCGTACTCCACCTGGGTGAGCTTGATCCGCTGACCGTTCTTCTCCAGAGTACGGTTGCGAGTGTTCAGCAGGAAGGGCGGCTGGTCGATCTCACCGGCGTCCACGACACCGCCGCCGGATCGGCGCATCAGCGCGTCCACACGGGCGGTCAGCTCCGCCGGGGAGAAGGGCTTTGTCACATAGTCGTCGGCACCGGTCATCAATCCCGTCACCTTGTCCATTTCCTGGGACCGTGCGGTAAGCATAATGATGCCGATGGCAGCGTTGGTGGCGCGGATACGGCGGCAAACCTCGAAACCATCGATACCGGGCAACATAATATCCAGCAGCGCCACCCGGACGTCGCTGTGGATCTTCAGCTTTTCCAGTGCCTCCTCGCCTGTTTCCGCCTCCACCACCTCGTAGCCGGCGCGGCGGAGATTGATAACGATAAAGCTGCGGATGCTGGACTCGTCCTCCAGTACCAGTACCTTTTTCATGGCAGTCCCTCCTTGTCAGTTGCTCCAGCTGCCTACGATGAGGCTGAAGCTGCGGCGCAGCAGATCCTCATCCATTCCGTAATAGGCCGCCGCGTCATTCAGCTCACCGGCGTAGATGGTGGCTGTCTGGCGGCGCAGCAGCACCCTCTTGCCCATGCGGCCACGGTTCTCCCGGTTCTCGCCGGTGATGGTATACAGGCTCAGCACCGGATCCCCGTTGATCGCCAGGCTGAACTGATTTTCATTGCTGATGCTGGTGGTGGCGGTCTCCACGCTCCAGTCCCACCAGCTCTCCGGTATGGTGAAATACCACCCACAGGACAGGCTGTGGTACGTCTTGGCCACGGTGGACAACTGCCCGTCGCCGTTGCAGCAAAGCCAACTGACCAGACCGTCCGTCTGCTCCGCTGTCCAACTGGTGTCCGGACTGGGCAGCTCAATGATCCCGTCGCCGTTGATATCCTGGGGCAGCAGCTGACGATAGGGGAACACGGCGTTGGACACGCCGGTGCTGCTGCCGCTGAGTGCCAGATTCACCAGTCCCAGATCCGGGCGGAACACCAAAATATCCGTAGCGGCCATGCCCTGCTCATCCACGCCGGTGATATACAGCGCCGGTGTGTCGGCATCCAGCCGACCGCTGACCAGGCTGCCCCGGTTCACCGAGGCCATGGTGCTGGACAGCACGCAGCGGTAGGCCACGCCCATCTGCTCATCCTGCCAGCCGTAGAACTCCGCCACCGGCTGGCTATCCGCATCGGTACGAAGCACCAGCAGGCTGGGGATACCGTCACCATTCAGATCCTGTATGGTAAAGCGCGTGTAGCCGCTGGACATCAGCGCCACCGGCTCCCGCGCCACGGTGTACACCGCCACGGTCTGTACCTCGGCGCTGATACGCCAGCCCACGATCAGCTCACGCCGGCCGTCGCCGTTCAGGTCCTGATAGTATACACTGTCGATGGCGGTGCCGCTGCTCTCGATGGTGCAGTAGCGGGCATAGCTGTCGCCCTCAATCTTAAATACAAATATTTTCAGCGGCTTTTCGTCGCTGCTCATGCGGAAAAAGGCCAGGGCCTCCTGCTGTCCGTCGCCGTCCAGGTCAGCCATCTGCACCGACTGGATATTCCGCCCGCCGGTAGGTGAGGCGTACTCATAACCCTGTGTGATCAGTGCCTCCAGCTCCTGGGTCAGGCCGGTGTACTCCTCCGCCATTCGCGGCAGGGTAAACAGTTCCTCCACCGAATCGTCAGAGAAACCGCAGCCGGTCAATGCCGCTGCCAGCAGCGCCAGCAGCCCGACCAGGCAGATATACCGTTTCAAACGCCGCATACAGCAGCACCTCCCTCCGGGTCATACTCTTACTAAAATATCATACCACATCTTGCACCGCTTTGGTAGAGGGAAAATCGTAAATAAGCAGCAAATTAATGCCGGACGCAGAGAGCACCCCTTTCGGGGTGCTCTCTGTATTCCCTTGCCGGTGCAGGGGGGAAGACATCAGCCGTGGGAGGGATATCCTCTTAGGCATCGCGGCGGCCACGCCTCCCGCACAGCTTTACCGCGCCGACCAGCGACAGGGCGGCGACCTCAGCGTATACGGCAATTCCCGCGTCAAAGGTCGTGGGGCTGACCGTCCTTTTCACAGGTGCAGGGGGCTCGCTGTAGTAATAGGCGGCCGCCGTGTAGGACACGGAGGGCTTGGGGAACTCCAGAGCCTCACCCTGCTCACCGTCTGTGGCTACAGGTGTCAAGATCGCGCTCTCATTTGTATAAAGCGCCTTTGACACGTCTACGTGTGTGGTGGTGTCATCCACATAACCGTCCCCATTCAGATCCATCACACCGTGGGTGCCGGCGGCGGGCGTACCGGCGAGCTTTACAGTGTAGGAAAGCTTGACCGGGGCAAAGTTGGAGACCGGTTCGTTGATTTTCCATGTGAAGCTGTCGGCGGCACCGTTGTACTCTATCTTGAAGCGGTAATTACTCTCATTCGGGTCGCCGCCGAAGTAGGTCACATTTCCATCCTGCTTATATTGCAGTTCTTGCCCGCCAACGGTGAGACGAAACGTGCCGGGAACGAGATCGAAGCTCTTGCCGACAGTATCCGCCACAGCGGAACCCTTATCAACAGCGTAGAGGACTTTATGTTGGATTGAGTCAAAATCGACTGCTCTCCCTCCCGCCAGTCTGTTCATAAAGTCGGTACCCCACTGCCGTGTTTTCCTTGCCAACACGGCATGGCACTGATAGCCCCTCTCCTGCATCTCTTTGTAGGTACTCTCTGTCAGGTGCAGGGCTTTCTCCACATTTGAAACGTTTTCCTTGTTCTGCAGCAGTTTGCTATTTTCGGTCGGAGCCTGCCCAGTATATGGGTAGTCCCAATTCTCGTTGTCATTGTCTGTCCCCATTCTTCCGGCAATATCGCTCATCCAGGCATTGATGCAGCCCTTGGGAATAAACGTTCCTGCCTCTTCGTCCCTGTACCCGTACTGCACGTTCAACTCACTTAGCGTACCGCACTGGTTAACACCACTCGAGATTAGGCTGCCATCAAAGCTGCGCGTATACGGGGTAGCATGATCATTCCCCTTGCAGAACTGATAGGTAACGCCGTCACTGACAAATATCAGATGCTTGCGGTGCGGCTCGACCGCCGTATCGCCATCGAGCATTTTCTTGCCCGCAAGAAGTCCCGCATGCGTATTGCTGCCGCTGGATATAGTTTTCCTTATCGCAGCCTCAATGGTAGTATAGTTTCCCTCTGTAAGCTCCGTAAGCGGGAACGCAACATCTGCCGCCCGATTGAAAATAACAACGCCGACCTTGACCATCACACCGCGTTCCGTCACCTCTTTCTTCAGGTCGGCAAGAAGCGCTAACGCCTTATTCTCCAATTCTGCGCTTGTAGATTTGTCCAGCACAAAGACCACATCGCTGGCCAGTTTTTCCTCTGCGCTGGGAAGTGACAACGTAACGGTGGACCGATAGTCCTTATCCAGTACGGTGGCTGTCTTGGATCGAGACACATTCACCAAACCCGGAGTCACCTCCCCATCAGTCGGCACTGTCCCCCACGCAACAACGGCCGTTGTCAGCAGCAGGGTAAGCATTAGTAAAAAACAGCTTATCCTCCTCATTTTCTCCTCCTTTCCCATTGTACAGACCTCTTTGTTTCAATTGTGCATTGAAACAAAGAGCAGTGGTACCACTGCTGGTTCGTGTGTCTATTATATATTTTTATGACGAAATGTCAAGCAGTTATTGATATATTGGTAATTTTTGCCAAATTCGTATATATCCTTCTATCAGCGGCAAAAAAAGAGACATCCTCACGGATGTCTCTTTTTTGGTGC
>ERZ1026844.1710-NODE-1710-length-12873-cov-17.664378_pt1 | contig 12873 bp, 15 predicted proteins | sample MGYA00380152_ERZ1026844 | MGnify/ENA primary metagenome ERZ1026844 (study PRJEB33269, sample SAMEA4719788) | human gut metagenome | biome: human-associated habitat; feature: organic feature; material: feces | place: Cameroon | collected 2013-10 ... | reverse complement strand
CCGAGAACATCGAGATCACCCGCAAGGTGGTGGAGTACGCCCACGACCACGGCGTAGTGGTGGAGGCGGAGCTGGGCACGCTTGCCGGTATCGAGGACGACGTGAAGGTGGCTGACCACGCCGCGTCCTACACCCGCCCTGAGGAGGTGGAGGAGTTCGTCGCCAAGACCGGCTGTGACTCTCTCGCCATCGCCATCGGCACCAGCCACGGCGCGTATAAGTTCAAGCCGGAGCAGTGCACCGTCAATGAAAAGGGCATTCTGGTGCCGCCTCCCCTGCGCTTCGACGTGCTGGAGGAGGTCAGCAAGCGTCTGCCCGGCTTCCCCATCGTGCTGCACGGCTCTTCCTCTGTGCCGCAGGACTACGTAAAGATGATCAACGACCACGGCGGCAAGATGCCCAACGCCATCGGCGTGCCGGAGGAGCAGCTGCGTCAGGCTGCCCGCCTGTCCGTGTGCAAGATCAACATTGACTCTGATCTGCGTCTCGCCATGACCGGCACCATCCGTCAGTTCATGGACGAGCATCCCGACAAGTTCGATCCCCGCGAGTATCTGAAGCCCGCCCGCGCCAACATTAAGGAGCTGGTACGCCACAAGCTGGTGGACGTGCTGGGCTGCGCCGGCAAGGCGTAAAATCGCAGTAATAAATATCCCCCGGCTAAGCCGGGGGATATTTATTACGCATTTATTGCTGCAAAGGGGATAGGCTTTACAGCGTTTCTTTGATCTTGGCGGCGATCTGGTCAGCGGTCAGACCGTACTCCCGCAGGACATCGGCAGCCTTGCCGGACTGACCGAATTGATCGTTGACGCCGATCTTCCGGAACTTGCAGCAGACCTTGCCCATGAGCACGTCCGCCACGGCGTCACCCAGACCGCCGATGACGCTGTGCTCCTCCACGGTGATGACATTGCCGCACTTCTCGGCGTACTTCGTCACACACTCCGCGTCAATGGGCTTGATGGTGTGGATGTTGATGACGCTGATCTCCACGCCCTCGGCGGAGAGCAGCTTCGCCGCCTCCAGAGCCTCGTTGACCATGAGACCGCAGGCGAACACCGCCGCGTCCTTACCCTCCCGCAGCACGTTCGCCTTGCCGATCTCGAAGGGGTAGTCCTCCTCGAACACCGGGGTCGCCAGACGCGCCAGACGCATATAGGCGGGACCCTGGAGCTCCGCCAGCGCGAACGTCGCCTTCCGCGCCTCGTTGGCGTCGGCGGGGACGATCACCGTCATGCCGGGGATCAGGCGCATAAGCCCGATGTCCTCGATCGCCTGATGGCTGCCGCCGTCCTCGCCCACGGACACGCCGGCGTGGGAGCAGCAGATCTTCACATTGAATTTGGGGTAGGCGATGGAGTTGCGGATCTGCTCATAGGCGCGGCCTGCGCCGAACATGGCGAAGGTGGAGCAGAAGGGGACAAGCCCCATGGTGGACAGACCCGCGCCAATATTCATCATGTTTGCCTCGGCGATGCCGCAGTCGAAGAAGCGGGCAGGATGCGCCGCCTTGAAATACTTTGTCATGGTCGCACCAGCCAGATCCGCGTCCAGCACCACGACCTTCTCGTTCTTTTCACCCAGCTCTACCAGTGCCTTGCCGTAGGCCTCGCGGGTGGCGATCTTTTCACTCATGGCTCAGTCCTCCAATTCCTTCAGTGCCTGCTGCCGCTGCTCCTCGTTGGGAGCCTTACCGTGCCAACCCACCTGATTCTCCATGAAGGAGACGCCCTTGCCCTTCACCGTGTGGGCGAGGATCGCCTTGGGCTTGCCGGGGGTGGCGGGCGCGCTCAGCGCGCTCTCGATGGCGTCCAGATCGTGGCCGTCGAGCTCGTACAGGTCGAAGCCGAAGGCGCGGAGCTTCGCGGACATATCGCCCAGCGACATGACCTCGTTGTTGGTACCGTCGATCTGCAGACCGTTGTTGTCCACAATGACGGTCAGGTTGTCCAGCTTATAGTGGGCGGCGGACATGAGAGCCTCCCAGATCTGACCCTCCTGACACTCGCCGTCACCCAGCAGCGTGAACACCTTCGTGTCCTTGCCCTGCACCTTGGCACCCAACGCCATGCCCACGGCGATGGAGCAGCCCTGTCCCAGAGAGCCGGTGGAGGCGTCCACGCCGGGCACCTTCTTGCAGTCGGGGTGACCCTGCAGGATGCTGTGAAGCTGCCGGAAGCTCTTGAACTCGTCGCGGCTGATGAAGCCCAGCTCCGCCAGCACCGCGTAGTAGCAGGGAGCCGCGTGACCCTTGCTGAGCACGAAGCGGTCGCGTCCCTCCCAGCGGGGATTTTCCGGGTCGATACGCATATGGTTGTAGAATACGCTTGCCATCAGTTCCACGGCGGACAGGGAGCCGCCGGGATGACCGCTGCCGGCATTGGCGGTCATGTTGATGATGTCCCGGCGCATCTGACGGCACACACCGGACAATTCTGCTTTATTCATGGGAGACCTCCATTCCATGTTCTTCTAACCACATAGAATATAGCATTTTCGCGGTAAAGTCAATGTACAGCGGCAAAAGTACGAAAAAAATCGAACAGGGCAGGGGAGTGCCGCAGGCTTTGCCCGGAAAAGCGGCAGGCGGAGGTCAATCTTCCGCCCGCGTGGTATCGGTATCCTCGATTTTCCCTTTCATTTTAACGTGTGACAAGGGGTTTGCCTTTGCAGCCACACGCAACGCCTCGTTGTCGATATGGGTGTAGATTTCCGTGGTGTTCAGGTGCTCGTGCCCCAAAACCTCCTGCACCGCCTTCACGTCCACGCCATTTTGCAGCATCAGCGTGGCGGCGGTATGGCGCAGCTTGTGGCTGGAATACTTCTCGCTGTCCAGTCCGGCGGCGGACAGATGCTTTTTCACCAGTGTGTGCACCATGGAGCGGCTGATGCGCTTGTTCTGACCGGAGAGGAACAGCGCGTCCCTGTCCCTGCCGGTGATGGGTCTCCGCACCGCCAGATACCGCGTCAGCGCGTCCTTGCACGCCTGGTTCAGATACACCACGCGCACCTTGCTGCCCTTGCCGAGAATACGCAGGGCGTCGTCGTGGATGTCGCTGATATTCAGCCCGATCAGCTCGGAAATACGCAGTCCGCAGTTCAAAAACAGCGTTAGGATGCAGTAATCCCGCTCCCGGTTGGCACCGTCCACCGCGTCCAGAAGGGAGAGGGACTCGTTCAGCGTCAAGTAGCGGGGGAGGGACTTCATCTGCTTGGGCGTGTCCACGTCCTTGCAGGGGTTTTCCTCCAAAAGATGCCGTTTGTTGCAAATATAATTGAAAAATGAGCGAATTGTGGCTAATTTACGGGCGCGGGAGGCGGCGTTCAGCCCTTTGTTAGAATTTTCACTATTTTGGTGCTGCACACGGTCACGGCTGAGGTACGTCAGATAGCTGTAAATATCCGTCAGCGTAATGCGGGAAATGAAGGTCAGATCCACGTCGCGAATGTCGATCTCATCGAGACGCTTCTGCGAAAGCGCAGGGTCGCGCTGCTGCTTCAGATAGCGGAAAAAATTTCGCAGATCCAGATAGTATTCGTCCACCGTGCGCTGGGAGTGCGCCTTGATGGTCTCGTGGTAGCTGAGGAAATCCAGCAGCAGCTGGGGCGAATCCTGACGGTAGTCCATAGCGTGTGCTTTGAACGCAGCAGACTGTGGAGCGCAAGCCGCGGCAACGGCACCGCCGAAAGCTGTTCGCCACGCGCCGGAACGGTCACGGGGTGATGCCGAGGTCGTCCGGGGCAAAGCAGCCTTACAAACGGCGAAAAACGGTTTTTGCCTCCACTCGATTGAACAAAATTTTTATTTTGTTCAATCGTATCCACTTTTTCAAAGTGTCCTCCCTTCCTGCGGTATCGGTGGCAACATCGTAGCAGACGGGCGTGCGGAAGTCAAGATTGAACAAAATCAGAATTAGATTTCTCGTTCTCATTCTCCACCAAACGCGAAAGCATTCTCTCTTCCCAACGCGATTGTCTCCACCAGCCGACGATTATCATCAGAAAACCCACAATGAAGACTACCGTCCGCGTTGCGGACGCCGGAGAAATTACACAGGACGCGACCAGTCCTGTACCTGCGCCTGTGAAAAAGTGGGTAACAGCCTTTTCGCGCTTGACCGTTCCCGCTGCCCTTTCCCTGTCGATGGCTTTCACCATATTCGTATCATCCTTCAGCATTATATCGAGCGGTACACCGAATTGGTCGCTGATGGCAACGAGAAGCTGCAAGTCGGGATAACTCTTCCCGTTCTCCCAGTTTGAGACCGTCTGCCGCGTCACATGGAACAGGCTGCCGAATTGCTCCTGCGTTAATTGCTGCGCTTTGCGGATGGACATGATTTGTTTTCCAATACTCATAATATCACCTCCTACTCTCAAGTATGCAGACTGCGCCGTCAAAAGTAAAGCAATTTTCTTTTTACATGGGCGTGTATACAGCAAAAGGACGGCTTGCGCCGTCCTTTGCTGCTTCTAATCAGATGCCATTTTACGCCTTCAGGCAGCGGAGAACCGCCATCAGAATGGAGTAATACTTGCTGTCGGGGGTATCGGCGCGGCTGGTGATGACCACGGGGCAGGATGCGCCGCAGATGGTGCTCGCCATGGTCTTGCCGGCGATGTAGGTGCACGCCTTATACAGCACGTTGCCGATCTCGATATACGGCACCAGCAGGATGTCCGCCTGCCCCGCCACGGGGTCGTGGATCGCCTTGTGCTTCACGGATTCCATGGAGATGGCACCGTCCAGTGCCAGGGGTCCCGAGATCACGCAGCCGGGAACGCCGCGCTCGGCGATCTCCCTGGCGGATACGGTGGAGGGCATCTTCTCGGTGACGTTCTCCACGGCGGACAGAACCGCCACCTTGGGGCACTCGATCCCCAGCGCGTTGGCGACGGGCAGCGCGTTCTCCACAATGCCGATCTGGGTATCCACGTCGGGGGCGATGTTGATGGCGGCGTCGGTGATCATCACGAAGCGACCTTCATACTCGAAAATGCCGCACTGGCTCACCAGACGCTTACCGCTGGCGGGGATCAGTCCGGTCTCCCTATTCAGAATGGCGCGGGCGAAGTTGGAGGTCTGCAAAATGCCCTTCATGGGGATGTCCGCCTTGCCCTCGCGCACCAGCTGCACGGTCAGCTTGGCGGCGTCCAGCTCCTCGCCGTCGAAGTCCACGATCTCGTAGTCGCTCTCGCTCTCGCCCATCTCGTGGAGCATGGTGATGATCTCGTCCTTCTTGCCCACCAGCGTGCCCTCGACCACGCCCTTGCGGCGGGCGTTGACCACGGCGGACAGTGCCGGCTCATCGTGGGCGTTCGCCAGCGCGATACGCTTCTTCATGCCACAGCCCAGCACGTAGGCTTCCAATTCCTTGAAAGATGTAAACATTTCCTTTTACCTCCGTTTTTGGTTCCCATTTCCCCGGAAACCATCTTTTGACCCAAGTATTATACGCCCTGCGGAGGAAAAAGACAACCGTAATTTCCCACTTACCCCTCCCCTGCCCCAAAACTTCTTGCAAAATCAGCAGGTTTACGGTATACTGATAAAAACCGCGTTCAGGAGGGCGTTGTCTATGTTCTGGAATTTTCTATTTTACGGCATCATCATCGTAAGCGCGATCTTGTTTATCGCGCTGACCGCCTACCGCATCGACTGGGCGCGCCATCCGGAGAAGTATAAGGACATCGCCGGGGAGCAGGATCCCGAAAAGGTCGCCTACCGCCAGAAGAAGGAGGCGGAAAAGAAAGCCGCCGCCCAGAAAGCGAAGGAGAAGGAAAAGCAGCTGAAGCGGCAAAAGCGCGTGGAGAAGGTCAACCACTACCGCGCTATCGGCGGCAAGGGTCCCGTGGGCATGGACGGAAAGCCCATCGAAAAGAAGAAAAAGAAATAAGATCTGCACGAAACCCCCGGCGCATTCGCGCCGGGGGTTCTTTCTTATCTTCTTCCAAGCAGCAGCGGCAGCGCACCGATCAGCACCGCCACGATCAGAGAGACCGCCGCCTTAAAGGGCCAGAGGATTTTCAGTGTTTCCACAAAGACCACAGCTGGCTCCGCCTCCAATTTGATGCGAAAGCCGGGGATGGCGAAGCTCATCGTCAGATATACCGCCGCAAAGACGACGACAAGCAGGATGAGGGAAAGCGTGGTTCGTTTCGTTCTCATAGCAATACCTCCCTTATGTTCCGACTGTTGCTCGTTAGTATAAGTATACCAAAATGCAATAAAATGTCAATTACAAAAGGGTTACGCGGCGATGACAAAAATCATAGAATCGCCCGCTCCTGGTCAAACTAAGGCAAAGGAGTGATGGCATGATCCCCTGTACCGACGAGTGCTACTACCAGCAGGACGGCGTCTGCACACTGGACAGCTGTGACAACGCCGCCTGTCCCGTGGGCACGGGTCATCCCTGCGTACACTACCGCCCTACTTCCCCTGCGCCAGCAGGCGCAGCGCGCGGGAGATATTCTCCACCGGCAGCAGCTCCAGCCCCGCAGGGGCTTTCAGATCCTTGACCTTGTGGGCGGGCACCATGCACTGGGTAAAGCCCAGCCGCCGCACCTCGGACAGCCGCTGCTCCATGTGGGTGATGCTGCGGATCTCGCCGGAAAGCCCTACCTCCCCCACTGCCGCCATGGTGCCGGGCACCGGCTTATCCAGATAGCTGGAGGCGATGGCCACCACCGCCGCCAGATCGGCGGCAGGCTCATCCAGCGTCAGCCCGCCGATGATGTTCATATAGGCATCGCACTGGCTGACCTTCAGACTGCCGCGCTTTTCCAGCACCGCCAGCAGCATGGCGGCGCGGTTGTAGTCGAAGCCGTTGCTGCTGCGGAGCGGACGCGCCCCGGCGCACGGTGCCAGCAACGCCTGCACCTCCGCCAGAACGGGACGGGCACCCTCCATCACGCAGGTGACGCAGGTGCCGGAGGCGTCGGCGGGGCGGCCGGAGAGCAGCATCTCCGAGGGGTTCTCCACCTCCCGCAGCCCCGTGTCCAGCATCTCGAACACGCCGATCTCGTTGGTGGCACCGAAGCGGTTTTTCGCCGCCCGCAGGATGCGGTACGTCATGTGCCGGTCGCCTTCAAAGTACAGCACGCAGTCCACCATGTGCTCCAAGACCTTGGGTCCGGCGATGGAGCCCTCCTTATTCACGTGACCGATGACGAACACCGTGACCCCCTGCCCTTTCGCCAGCTGCATGAGAGCCATGGTGCAGTCCTTCACCTGCCCCACGCCGCCGGCGGGAGAGTCCAGCTCCTCGTTGTACAGCGTCTGGATGGAGTCCACGATGAGGATGTCGGGCTGCTCCTCCTGCACACATTCCAGCACGTCGCCCAGCCGCGTCTCCGACAGCACGAAGAGCTTCTCGCTGTCCACGTGCAGCCGCTCCGCCCGCAGCTTCAGCTGCCGGGTGGATTCCTCACCGGATACATACAGCACCTTGGCAAATTGCCCCAGCTGCTGGCAGATCTGGAGCATCAGCGTGGACTTGCCGATACCCGGCGCGCCGCCCACCAGCACCAGAGAGCCCTTCACCGCGCCGCCGCCCAGCACCCTGTCCAATTCCCCCATGCCGGTGGCGAAGCGGATCTCCTCGTCCGTCTGCATATCTGTAATGCGAGATACCTTTACAGGCGTTTTAGGGCGGGGCGTTTTGCTGTTTTTGTTGGGACGCTCCGCCGCCTGCTCCACCATGGAGTTCCACGCGCCGCAGACCGTGCAGCGACCCGACCACTTGGGGCTTTCGCTGCCACATTCCGTGCAGAAAAATACCGTTTTCGCTTTCATTTCCATCCCTCATTCGTACAGTATTGCCCAAAACCAGCCGCGATAGCGGCTGCCAAATGCAGTTGATATTCCGGCTGCCGCAGACGTGCCGTCTCCTCCGGATTCGACAGGAAGCCGCACTCTACCAGCACCGCCGGGCAGGACGCGTGCTTCATCAGATAGATGCTCGCGTCCATGCGCTTGGCGTCTTTCTCCCGGTCGTTTGCCGCGCAGTTCAGCGTCTGCTGGATGCAGCGCGCCATGTCCTCCGCGTCGCCCTGCCCGTTGTAGAAACTCTGCGCTCCGTGCACGCCGGGGTGCCCCGGCAGCGTATTCTGGTGTATGCTGATGAGCCGCCCATCGGGGCAGCCGTTCACCAACGCCACACGGTTTTGCGTGTCGGAGACCTTCTGCTGCCGCAGGGAGGCGGCGGGGTCGTCACACAGGGAGTCCTCCCCGTCCCGCGTCAGCACCACGGAATGACCGCAGAAGGTCAGCACCTGTCCCAGCCGCAGAGCGATGGCGAGATTTACGCCGCTCTCCGCTACGCCGTCCCGGGACACGGCTCCGCCGTCCGCGCCGCCGTGTCCCGCGTCCACGATGACCACCCGCCCCGGCGGTGTGACCGTCCCGGCGGCGGGAAGTGCCCTCCTCCCTGCCGGCACGGCAAGGGCAGCGCAGAGCACCGCGCACACAAGACCCGTCAGCAGATGTTTTTTTCGCAGCAGCACAACCATGCCATCCCGCCCTTTCGGGAAAGTGTATGTGCCGCAGCTTCATTGTAGCACAGCCGAGGGAAAATGGAAATGCTTTTCTTCACCGCCCCGCCCGTGCGCTCATAGTATGTAACGAGCCGCTTGTGCGGCTCCACTACCGAAAAAGGAGGAACTTCTCTTGTATACTGAGAGAACGACGGCGGCGGAGACCGCCAAGGCGGAGACGCAGTCCGCCTGCGCCGAGGGCACCGGGCGTCTGCCATGCTGCGGCGCACTGGCGTATCCCTACGTGGCGATGCAGGGCGCAGATCCCGTCCGCTATGACGATCAGGAGGCTTTGCGGCAGGGTACGCTGTTTCCCGGCCTCGACCTGCCGTTCCATAAGGAGCTGCGCTCCCGCTTCCCACAGGTGGACGGCGCGCTGCTGGAGCTGATGGCACTGGATTTCGCCATCGACGAGCTGGGGCTATACCTGACCACCCACGCGGATGACCGGCAGGCACTGGAGCTGTACTGGTCGTACATCCGGCTGGGGGAGGAAGGACGGAAAAAGTACCGGGAAAAGTGCGGGCCGCTGCTGCAAACGGACATCACTCCGGGCAGCTATAAGTGGCTGAACGACCCGTGGCCGTGGGAGAAAAGGGGGAACTGAATCATGTTTGTCTATGAAAAAAAGCTGCAATATCCCGTGAAGATCAAGAACCCCAACCCCAAGCTGGCGGCGGTCATTATCAGTCAGTACGGTGGCCCCGACGGGGAGCTGGGCGCGTCCCTGCGCTATCTCAGCCAGCGGTACTCCATGCCCTACGCCGAGCTGAAGGGGCTGCTTACCGACGTCGGCACAGAGGAACTGGGGCACATGGAGATGATCGGTGCCATCGTCCATCAGCTGACCCGTGACCTGTCTGATGAGGACATCCGCACCGCCGGGTTCGACGCCTATTTCGTGGATCACACCACCGGCGTCTATCCCACCGCTGCCTCCGGCTTCCCGTGGACTGCCGGCTCCATCGCCGTCACCGGCGACATGATCGCCGACTTGACGGAGGATCTGGCGGCCGAGCAGAAAGCACGGCTGACCTACGACAATATCCTGCGCCTCAGCGACGACCCGGACGTGAACGATGCCATTAAGTTCCTGCGCGCCCGCGAGATCGTCCATTTCCAGAGGTTCGGCGAAGCGAAATGTACAAGATGGAGAATAACAAAAGAGCTGCTGAACAGAACAGCCGCAAGTCATCAAAAATGGTGGCTTGCGGCTGTTTGACTCTGAAATCCATGGTAATGGGCGCACACCCTCTCACGGCAAGTTTTCTCCGTTTCCCTCAATGCGGCCATCCGTCATCTGAACGATCCTGTCACAGCGTTCGGCAATCGAAGGGTCGTGCGTAACGATGATCAGCGTTTTGCCGCTTTCCTTGCAGAGCCGCATGAGGATGTCCATGACATTCGCTTTGTTCGCCGCGTCCAGTGAGCCGGTGGGTTCGTCCGCAAGGATGATCGGCTGGTCACAGACGATTGCACGGGCGATTGCCACCCGCTGCCGCTCTCCACCGGACAATTTGCCTGCCTTGCGGTTCAGCTTGTCTGATATGTCCAGCTTCTGCGCGATCTCCCTGATTCGGGGCTTATGCTCCCTGCGCTTGATCTGCCTGTTGTAAAGCAGGGGGATTCGGATGTTGTGATATACGGTTTCATCGTCCAGCAGGGCGAAGTCCTGCGCAATATAGCCGAACGAGGCATTTCGGAAAGCGCTGCACCGCCTGTCGCTCATGTTCAGGACTTCCTCTCCGCCCACGGCGACGCTTCCGGAATCCGGCTTCAAAATCAGACCGATAATGTTCAAAAGTGTGGACTTGCCGCTGCCGGAAGGCCCGACAATGGCGACGGCTTCGCCGCTTTCCACGGAAAGATTGGCGTGATTCACCGCTTTTACGGTATAGTGGCTGGTTTCATAGCTCTTGCAGGCTTGTGTAACGGTGATTCCCGGCATAGTTCATTCCCTCCTTAATCCCTGTGAAAATTTAGATACAAAACGCTGCTGCACAATACTTGTGACAAGGAACGCCGAGCCCATGGTGGCTGCGAATACCATGAGAAGATTCAGCGGCGACGCAAGCCTGTTCAATGACAGGATCAGGAGCGTTCCCGCAAGCGGGATCACATGGTATCCCAACACGAACAGATACATCCTTGCAAAGATAAACCGCTGTGTTGCGCCAAACAGATGATGCACCGCATATTCCGGGATCCTGCGTCGCAGGATGCGATAGGTGCTCAGCAGCAGCGCACCGAATAAAACCAGCGTGGACATGATGTAGAACAGAAGATACGCCTGATGGGTGCGGGTGCTGCTTGCGGCGGAAAGCCACAAAAAGTTTTCCGTTGACTGTATCTCCGCATAGGCGGAATAGTTTTGATACAGGAACGACCTGACATCGGCGGCGCTTTCCTCTGTGGGTTCGGCAAGAATCAGACGGTCTATGAACATATCCACCGATACGTGCGGAAACGCCGCGAGGGAAAGGGCATCCTCACAGGACGGCGAGAAAACATAGAGCGTTTTCTTCAGATTCTCCGATGCGGGGGGACTGTAGTGCAGCGGATGGTAAACGTCCATATCGGATGGGACAACGGTTACAGTGCATTCGTGATCTCCGATGCGGAGCGTCTTTCCTTCGTCCCCGGCGCAGTCCGGCGAAACTGCGGCGATGGGTGCATCACTACCTGCCGGAAACGGGAATGCTGTCAGCCGGGTATAGGCGCCCACATAAACGATGGTCTGCTGATACCCGCCGATGCCGGGGAGAAGGACGAGGCTGCCGAGGTTATCATGCTTTTGAAACAGCTCCACGAGGCTCTGCTGCCGCCCGCTGCCTGTTCTGACAGGCTGTGCGGTAGTTTCCCGGTCTGCCGCTGTCATAAGACTGCTCAAATCCTTTACCCGCACCATGCTCACATCGTTTTGTGTAAAGCGACGGATTGCATCATTTTGTGATGCGACATGCTGGTAACTCAATCCCACCAGCACGAAAGCCATGATGGATATTGCGGTTAAAAAGCCGTAAAAAACGACCCATCCAACATCCTTGACCAAATCCCGGATCACCTGCCTGATCAGTGTCATATCATCTTCCCCCTTTCCCCAACCGTGCGGCTGTTCCGCAGTAGCCCGCCCAGTTCAAAATCAGTGAGAACAGTACAAACCCTGCCGTAGTACCTATCAGCAGCGTGGTCAGATCACTGCCCGGCATATAGGTCAGCCCCCGGTACAGCGCCACGCCGAAAAGCAGAGCAGCAGTCAGTGCAATACCCATCGCCGTAAGGGTGGAGCGGAGGAACAGCCGTGCTTTTGACAGCCCAAACAAATGATAGATTTGATAGCGGCGGTCATTTTCCCGATACACGGTCAGCACCACATAGGAGAAGCAAAAGATCAAACCGAGCATGGCAGCGGAAATCGCTCTGGAAAGAACGCTGTCCGTCAGAAGCTTCGCCGCCAGCGCGGGAAGGCTCAAACGCTGCCGCTGGTCAGTGACCGTATAGCCGCTATTCTCAAATAGTGCCGTCAGACTACTGATGTCCGTGCCATCTGTGAAGTACATTCCATCCTTCGCCCCGCTCATGGACAACGGATAGAGAAACCCTGCATTGGAGATAACGGAAGGCACATCCCGTTCCCGATAGGTTCCCAGTACAGGCAGCCCCAGCGCGTCCGGCAAAAACCGCCCATCGCGCACATAGGCATCAGAAAAAGCCGCGTCCTCTGCGGTTAATACGCCCTGCGCGTCACAAGGCAGCGAAAGCCCGATGGCTTCACGGAGCCAATCCGAACCGTCCAGGATGCCGCAACCTGCGGCAAACCCGTTCTTGTATAGGATTGTCGCCTCGTTTTCCAATGCCCAGCGTTCCAGAAGCGCATACAGTTCATCGGACGGCGCGGCGGCGCTTGGCGTGCCTGCGTCCTCCTCCGGATGAAGGTATATCCGGGAGAAGTCCGCGACAGTAAAGGATTGCAAGCCCGACACGGGGCTGAAATAGTAGTCCGAGTAAATGATGGAAACGCCAAGCCCTAAGGCTGGTGATTCTCTTCATGCGTTTGCTCATGGGTCGATATTCGTCCGGCGACAGATTCAGCAGATCGGCGGTCAGCATACCGGCAGTGAACTGCTGGCCGTTCAGCTCCAAGGTGCTGCCATAGGTGTAGAAAATGATGCTGCCCTCCATGCGTACCCCTCCCGCTAAAATCTGTCCTACATGAATTTTAATCTGTCCATACTTTTTCTCAGCATAGCATAAATTCCTCCACAATACAAGCAGAGGGAAGAAACCACGCGCCGTCCCGTGGTAACGCCCCTCTGCTTTTTTCGCTCTCAT
>ERZ1026844.1709-NODE-1709-length-12878-cov-8.278250_pt1 | contig 12878 bp, 9 predicted proteins | sample MGYA00380152_ERZ1026844 | MGnify/ENA primary metagenome ERZ1026844 (study PRJEB33269, sample SAMEA4719788) | human gut metagenome | biome: human-associated habitat; feature: organic feature; material: feces | place: Cameroon | collected 2013-10 ... | reverse complement strand
CGAGGAGTACCGGCAGAAGGTCGAGGCGGCGCTGCTGGCGATGACCGTCGACCGGGAGAACATGCAGTCGAAGTCATGATTGGAATCATATCGGATAAAGGGGGAATTGTTCTGTGGATCAATTGAACTACAAGGGGTTGTCGGCGGCCGAAGTCGAAGACAGCCGCAAAAAAAACGGGGCCAACGTACTGGCTCCGCCGGTGCGGGTGCCGTGGTACATTCAGTATCTGCGCAAATTCAGCGATCCGGTGATCCGGATTCTGATGATCGCGGCGATCCTGTCGTGCGTGATCGGCGACTGGGTCGAGGGCGGCGGAATCCTGGTCGCGATCGCGCTGGCGACCTTTATCGCCTTCATCAACGAGTACCGGGCGGAAAAGGAGTTCGACCTGCTGAATCAAAGCAACGACGACCTGCCGTACAAGGTGATCCGCGAAGGGGCTTTCGTGATGGTGCCGCGCCGCGATCTGGTGGTCGGCGACGTGGTGTTCGTCGAACAGGGTGAGGAAATTCCGGCCGACGCGCTGGTGCTGGAGGCGGTGAATCTGCAGCTCGACCAGTCCAGCCTGACCGGAGAAACCGACCCGGTGGAGAAGTTTCCTTCCGGACATCCCGAAATCGCCCGGCTCGGCGAGTGCATCTATCCGGCCGACAAGCTGCTGCGCGGCACTCCGGTGGTCGAGGGCTACGGCTACGCCCGGCTGGTCGCGGTCGGCGAACACTCCGAAATCGGCAAAACCGCCCGCGAAGCCTCGCTGGAAAGCGATGAGGAGACGCCGCTTCAGAAACAGCTCGAAAAACTCAGCCGGATCATCGGCCTGGTCGGTTTCGTGATCGCCGCAACCACTTTCGGCGTATTGGTCGGACGTGAGATCGTGCGCGGCGACATCGTGCAGACGCTGCCGCAGTGGGGCGTCACCGCGACGCTGGCGCTGGCGCTGCTGGTCGCGCTGCTGCGGGTGTGGCTGCCGCTGATCACCGACGGGCTGGAGCTGATCCTGCCCCGGTTCCGGGGGCCGGAATGCCGGGTGGCGGCATGCCTGATCGCGGCGGCGGTGATCGCCGTCGCCGGGCTGGGCGGGATCGCGCTCGGCGGCGTCTGGCCAGACCCGGTGATGTCGACGGCGGCATTGGGGAAGATTCTGGGCTTTTTCATGATCGCGGTGACGCTGATCGTGGTCGCGGTGCCGGAGGGGCTGGCGATGAGCGTGACCTTGAGCCTCGCGTACAGCATGCGCAGGATGACCGCCTCCAACAACCTCGTGCGCAAGATGCACGCCTGCGAAACCATCGGCGCGGCGACGGTGATCTGCACCGACAAGACCGGCACGCTGACCATGAACCGGATGCGGGTGAGTTCGATGCGGTTCGCCGCGTTCCCGGAGGGGAAAGGCGCGCTGCTTGAGGAGAGTATCGCGGTGAACACCACCGGCAACCTTTCGATTTCGCCCGACGGCGCGGCGGAGGCGGTCGGAAATCCGACCGAAGGGGCGCTGCTGCTCTATCTGCACGGGCTGGGGCTGGATTTCCTGAAGCTGCGCTTCGCGTTCCAGCTCAAGGAGCAGCTGACCTTTTCGACCGAACGCAAATTCATGGCGACTTACGGCCGTTCGGCGGTGGACGATGCGATGGTGCTCTATGTGAAGGGGGCGCCTGAAATATTGCTGGCGCGTTCGGCGCGGGTGCTGACCGCGTCGGGCGAGGAGGAGCTTTCCGACGCGAAACGCGAAGAGCTGTTCGACGAGCTGAAACAGTATCAGGCGCGCGGAATGCGCACGCTGGCAATCTGCATGCGGCGCGTGGAACTGCCTGCCGGCGCCGACCTGGCCGATGCGGCGAATGAATTGACCTACCTCGGGTTCGCGGCGATTTCAGACCCGGTGCGGCCGGAGGTCCCGCCCGCGATCCGCAGCTGCCGCACCGCCGGGATTCAGGTAAAGGTCGTGACCGGCGACAGCCCGGAGACCGCCCGCGAAATCGGCCGTCAGATCGGTCTTGCCGGGGACGGCGGCTTCGGGGAAGGTGAAATCCTGACCGGCCGCGAGTACGCGGCGCTGGACGACGACGAGGCGGTGCGGATCGGCCGCAAGCTGAAAATCATGGCGCGGGCGCGGCCAGAGGACAAGCTCAAACTGGTGCGGGCGCTGAAGCGTTCCGGCGAAGTGGTCGCGGTGACCGGCGACGGCACCAACGACGCTCCGGCGCTGAACAACGCGGATGTCGGCATCGCGATGGGCAAGACCGGCACCGCGATCGCGAAAGAGGCGGCGGCGATCATCCTGCTGGACGACTCGTTCGCCAGCGTGGTGAATGCGGTGCTGTGGGGACGCTCGCTGTACGCGAACATCCAGCGTTTCATCATCTTCCAGCTGACGATCAACGTCGCGGCGCTGCTGATCGCGGTGACGGGGCCGTTCCTCGGCGTGGAGCTGCCGCTGACGGTGATCCAGATGCTGTGGATCAATCTGATCATGGACACCTTCGCGGCGCTGGCGCTGGCGACCGAGCCGCCCGACCCGGCGGTGATGGACCGCAAACCGCGCCGCAGCGGCGACTTCATCGTGACCGGCACGATGGCGAAGAACATCTTCGGCACCGCGATCGCGCTGGTGGTATTCTTCATCGGCTGGCTGCTCCACATGAAAGGGGAAGCCGGCGCGGTGCTGCTGCGCGACCAGACGGTGTTCTTTTCGGTATTCGTGCTGATCCAGTTCTGGAATCTGTTCAATGTGCGCGCTTACGGCACGGCCGGTTCCTTCCTGCGGCGGCTGGGCGGCAACCACATGTTCTACCTGATCGCGGGGGCGATCCTGGCCGGGCAGATCGTGATCGTGACCTTCGGCGGCCGCGCGTTCCGGGTGGCGCCTCTGGATGTGCTGACCTGGGTGGAGATCATCGCGGCGACTTCGCTGGTGCTGTGGATCGGGGAGCTGATCCGCTTCGTCGCCCGGCGCCTGGCGCCGAAGTGACAAAATGCCGCTTTCCGGTGTTTTCCTGATAAAAAACGGGAAAACACTCTGGCATTTTCCAGATGGGGCGTATATATTCCAGAATATCGGGAACCGTTGCGATTCCCGTCGGCTGGATCTTTTCAACCTGTTCGGGGAGTGCATATGCGGCAGAAATTCTTATTGCTCGGCGCGGTGGTCTTCGGTCTGCTGGCGTTCGTGTTGAGCTATCAGCAGCTGGAGGCCGAAAAAAGGCGGATCATCGGCGATTCGGAGACCGTGGTGCTGATCAAACTGGCGGTGGACAAGGCTCCCAATGAGGAGCTGCAGCCGGGAGATCTGGTCCGGTATCCGGTCCGGCGCTCCCGTGAAATGCAATCGATGAGCCGCGAAATCCCGTGGAGCGAGGTGTCGCGGGTGATCGGCCGCCAGCTCGAAACCACGATGACCGCCGGACAGGTCCTGCAGAGCACCGACCTGAAGCCGATGACCCAGCGGCAGGGGTTCAACGGCGTGATCCGTCCCGGCATGCGGGCGGTCGCGATTCCGGTGGACCCGGTCTCCTCGGTGAACAACCTGATCCAGCCCAACGACGATGTCGATGTGATCGGCACCTTCCGCTTTCCCGACGTGCGCGGCGACAGTTCGCTCGACACCGTGACGCTGACGATCCTGCAGGATGTGAAGGTGCTGGCGGTCGGCAACCGCTGGGGAAGCGCGTCGCTCGATCCCGCGGGGGCGCGTTCCTACGGCACCGTGACGCTGCTGCTGTATCCCGAGGAGGTGGAGATGATCATCTTCGCCTCCCAGAAAGGCAAGCTGAATCTGTCGCTGCGCAATTTCGAGGATGTGAAGATTTCGCGCGAGACCGAGAAGCGCAGCGTGAACTTCAAGCAGCTTGAAAAAGAGATTCCCACCTACAACCAGCGGCGCGAAGAAGACCGCATGCGCCTGAAATAGGCCGGGCGCGGGAGGCGAGCCATGCTTGAAATCGTAATCCATCAGCCCGGAGCGCCGGATTCGGCGGCGAAGCTGCCCGGCGGCGCCTATCTGGTCGGCGCCGCCGAGGAGTGCCATATCCGGATCATCCGGCCCGACATCTCCCGCCGCCACGCGCAGTTCGTGGTGCATGACGACCGGCTCACCGTGATGGACCTCGGCAGCCGGAACGGCACCGTGACCGACGACGGGACGGCGCTGTTTCCGCATGAACCCTATGAGATCCGGCCGGGGCGGACGCTGCGGCTCGGCAAGGTGGAGATTCTGGTGCGCCGGGCGGAAACCGCCCCGGCTCCGGTGGCGGCGGTTGCGCCGGCGTCTGCGGCCGCTCCGGAAATTTCACTGCTGGCGGCGGAGGCGAAGAAGCAGGAGATTCCTCTCTTGAAGATTTCCGGCGTGCCGGCGCGGCTGCGCCCGATCCTGCAGGAGATCAAGAAGCACGCCCACCGGGAGCTGCTGATCCGGCTGAACCTGAAGAAGCTGGCGGTCGCGGGCGTCTCCGGCGACGAACTCAAGGAGCAGGCGGCGGTGATGGTGCGGGAAATTCTTTCGCAGCTGACCGTTACCCTGCCGCCGGAGCTGCCGCTGTCGGTGCTGGAACGGGAGCTGATCCAGGAAGCGGTCGGCCTCGGCCCGCTGGAGTACCTGATCGAGCGCGACGACATCACCGAAATCATGGTCAACGGCCCCGATCAGGTGTTTGTGGAAAAGGAAGGCGTGCTGTACCGGACCGATACCGCGTTCGCCGACAACAATCAGGTGCTCTCCGCGATCGAGCGGATCGTCGCGCCGCTGGGGCGGCGGATCGACGAAAGCTCCCCGATGGTGGACGCGCGGCTTCCGGACGGCAGCCGCGTGAACGCGATCATCCCGCCGCTGTCGCTGGTGGGGCCGACGATCACGATCCGGAAATTCTCCCGCAAGCCTTTTGAAGCGGCGGACCTGATCCGGTTCGGTTCGGTTTCGGCGGACATCATGCAGTTTCTGGCGGTCTGCGTCGCGGTGCGCAAGAACATCCTGATCTCAGGCGGCACCGGCTCCGGCAAAACCACGCTGCTGAACGTGCTCAGCTCCTTTCTGCCGAACCGCGAGCGCATCGTGACCATCGAGGACGCCGCCGAACTCCAGCTCCATCAGGAGCATCTGGTCCGGCTGGAATCCCGCCCGCCGAACATCGAGGGCAAGGGGGCGGTGACCATCCGCGACCTGGTGCGCAACAGCCTGCGCATGCGTCCCGACCGGATCGTGGTCGGCGAGTGCCGCGGCGGCGAGGCGCTGGACATGCTTCAGGCGATGAACACCGGCCACGACGGCAGCCTGACCACGATCCACGCGAACAGCCCCCGCGACGCGCTGTCGCGTCTGGAGACACTGGTGCTGATGGCGGGCTTCGACCTGCCGCTGCGGGCGATCCGCGAACAGGTCGCGTCGGCGATCCACATCGTAGTGCAGATCACCCGCGAGCGGGACGGCAGCCGCAAGATCGTGAACGTCAGCGAAATCACCAAGATGGAGGGGGACGTGATCACGATGCAGGATCTGTTCGTGTTCCGCCAGACCGGCTGGGACGGTGAAAACCGGATCACCGGCGTATTCGAACCGACCGGCAGCGTGCCGACCTTCATGGAGGAGATCGAGCGCGCCAAGCTGGACCTGGATATCCGGATGTTCAGCCGGAAAAGCAGTTGAGAGGAAACCTTATGCAGGAAAGCGCGATGCTGTCAAGCTCATTCTGGCCGGGAATCTGTGCGTTCCTGAGCGTGATGCTGGCCACGTTCGTGCTGATCGAATTCGGTTTGTACGTGGCGGCCCGCTACCGGGAACGCTATCTGGCCGAAGCCAGCACCGAGCTGGACGACGTGTTGATCCAGATGCCCGCCAGGCGGGTGCTGGATCTGAGTCTGGCGCTGGCCACTTCGGGAATCATCATTTCGATCATCCTGATGTCGACGCTGGTGGAGGGATATTCGTGGAAGTGGGGGATTTTCGTCGCGCTGTTTTTCGGCGTGGTCCTGTTTCTGCTTCCCCGGCTGGTGCTGCGGCAGCTCAAGGTGCGGCGGCTCGAAAAATTCAATTTCCAGCTGGAGGACGCGCTGGGAGTGATCTCCAGTTCGCTGAAGGCCGGCTTCAGCATCAATCAGGCGCTGGAGGAGGTCGCCGAGCAGAACATCCACCCGATTTCCGTCGAATTCCGGCTGCTGATCCAGGAGATACGGCTCGGCGTGCCGGTGGAGCAGGCGCTGGAAAATATGAACCGGCGGCTGCGGTCGGAGGATTTCGAGCTGGTCGCCACCGCGATCCTGACCGCCCGGCAGACCGGCGGCGAGCTGACCGGCACGCTGGAACGGGTCGCCTCGCTGATCCGGGAGCGGGTGCGCATCTCCAACAAGGTCCGCGCGCTGACCGCGCTGGGACGGCTTCAGGCGATCCTGATCGCGCTGACGCCGGTGGCGCTGCTGATCGGGCTGTGGTGGATCAATCCGGTGATGATCCGCGCGTTCGTGACCAATCCGATCGGGATCGCGCTGCTGATCGTGGCGGGAATTTTCGACGTGATCGGTTTTCTGATCATCCGCCGGATCGTAACCATCGAAGTATAGGAGCAGGGGCAAGTTGGATATGATTATACAGTTGGCGGCGGCGTTTTCGGCCGGAGCGGCGGTGACCTGCCTTTCGCTGTGCATCCTGCGGCTGCTCTCCGGCGTGGAGCTGGAGCGGAAACGGGCGGAAACCGATCTGCCGGTGCCGGTTCTGTTCCGGCTGCTGATGCCGTTCCTGCCGCTGGTCCGCTCCACCTCGGAGTCGGAGGGGCTCGCTTCATGGCGCAGGAGTGTCGCGCCGAAGCTGCTGATGGCGGGGTACGGCGAGGTGTTCACTCCCGGGGACTTCATCGGGCTGAAGCTGCTGGTCTATCTGCTGGGGCTGGTGATTCTGCTGATCGGGGCGCTCTCCGGCCGGGTGCTGATCTGTCTGTGCATGGCGGCGCTGGTCGTCACGTTCTATTCGTCGATGTGGCTGTCGATGCGGATCAAGGCGCGCCATCTGTCGATCATGAAGGCGCTGCCGAACGTGCTCGATCTGCTGACGCTGTCGGTGGAGTCGGGGCGCGACATCGTGTCGGCGCTGCGCGACATCCTGGCCCGCCGCCGGATGGACCCGCTCGGCGAAGAGCTGACCCGGGCGTTCCGGCAGATGCAGCTCGGGCGCAAGCGGGCGGATGCGCTGCGCGACATGGCGCAGCGGGTGCGGCAGCCCGACCTCACCACGACGGTCAACGCGATCGTGCAGGCCGAGGAGCTGGGCGTCAGCATCGTGCAGCTGCTGCGCGTGCAGGGGGATATGCAGCGCAACAAACGCTTTTCGCTGGCGGAGAAGCTGGCGAACGAGGCGGCGGTTAAGATCATTTTCCCGGTGGTGTTCTGCATTCTGCCGTCGGTGCTGATCGTGATTTTCGGGCCGCTGGCCCTTCAGGTTCTTCAGATGTTCCGGGTGGGATGATGATTTACGATCTGGATTCGAAACGGTATCTGGCGCGTCATCCGCGGTGGGCGCTCGGCTGGTTCGATCGGCTGCGCGGCATGATCGGGCGGCGCTTTGCGGCCGGGGAGTTCGACGCGATGGTATTTCCCCGCTGCGGCGCGGTGCACAGCTGGTGGATGACGGTGCCGATCGATCTGGTCTTTCTCGACCGGGAGTCGAAGGTGATCCGGTTGAAAAGCGATTTCCGGCCGTGGCGGCTGCCCGCCGGCTGCCGCGGAGCGGTCACGGTGATCGAACTGCCCGCGGGCGCGATCGAACGGGCCGCCTGCCGGGTCGGGCACCGGATCAATTTAAATTCGACTTTGGACGGTGAGGCGATTGAAAAATTGCAATCTGAAACTATCTTAAAAAATGCAGGGGCTTCCCCGTGCTCGGCCGAGCCGGGAACCGGGACTGGAACGAACAAGGGGTTTCGATGAAAATATCTTTTGTCAACGGTGTGCGAAGCGGCGACGAAGCCGAATTTGCGCTGCCGGAGATTACCATAGGCCGGGAGGACGGCAATATCGTCCGGATTCCGACCGAGGGCGTGTCGCGCTACCACGCCCGGCTCTGGCTGAATCCGGACGGCGCGTGGATCGTCAGCGATCAGGGCAGTACCAACGGCGTGAAGCTGAACGGGGTGCGCATCACCAGCGACCGCACGCTGGTGGAAGGGGACCTGCTCGAAATCGGCGACCAGATGATCCGGGTTTCGGGATTGGCCGCGGAGCCGCCCAAGGTGATTTTCAATCCGATTCCGTCGTCGGTGACCAATCCGGTGCCGGGGCTTTCCGGCAAGCGCACGCGCGAACCGGGTGTTGCGCCCGGAACCGGTGTGGTCCGCAATTCCGCTCCGACCGAAGCGATTCCGTTCCCGGCACCGGAGGCGGTGTCGCCGTCGGCGCGGACCCGGGTGCTCGAACCGCTTCCGCCGGTGAGCCCGAAACCGGCCCCCGCAGCTCCTCCTCCGCCCGCCGCCGAGCCGGTGGCGATCGAATCGGCGATCCACTCCGGGAATTTCCGGCTGTTCGACGAGTCGAAAAAGGAGAGGAAAGAGGAAAACGCGGGAAACGCCCCGGCGAAGCCGCGCCGCCGCATCTCCAACCTGACGTTTTATACGGTGATCGTCTGTGTGGTGGTCGTGGTGATCAGCGTGTGCATCCGGCTCTTTTCGCCTGCTCCGGCTGCGAAGAACGCCGCGAATGCGGCCGCGGCGGAGAAGCCGCTGACGGTCTATTACGAAAAGGTGATCCAGGCGCCGGACAATGTGTTCCGCTTTACGATGCTGCTGGAAAACGGCGGGGCGACCTTTCTTCTCGACGACATCAAATCCATGCGCCATGTCGAGCGCACCGAAAAAGAGATCGGCAAGAGCAATCTGGATGTGCTGCGCGGCCAGCTGGAAAGCTCCGGCATCTGGACCATGGCGCGGCCCGCCGCGCCGCGCTCCCGCGAGCTGGTCAACCGGCGGCTGGTGATCGCCGAGCCGGCCCGGGTCGCGGATATCCGCGTGGCCGGGCAGTTCCTGCCGATGGAGTTTGAAAAGGCGGAGGCGGCGATCAACGCGCTGGCCGAGCAGTACGGGCTTCAGACCATCGCGCTGACGGCGGAGGAGTTGAAATCGCAGGCGGAGGCGAGCTTCGTGAAGGCCGAGCAGTTGTTCGCCGACCGGGAGGCGCTGCCGTCGAACCTGCGCGACGCGATCGCCCGCTACCGGCTGACGGTCAACTATCTGGATCAGTTCTCGCCGCATCCGGCGATGTGGAACCGGGCGCGCCGCCGGCTGGCGGAGGCGCAGCAGTTGCGCGAGCGCAAGCTCAATGCGTTGAATGCGGAGGTGGCCCGGCTGGCGGCGCTCAAGGATTACGGGAAGCTGCGGCTGGTCTATCAGGAGGTAATGGAGCTGGTGGATGTCGGCTCCGTCCCCTATGACAAGGCGAGGCGCGGGCTTTTCGCGGTCGACAACGCTCTGAGGGGAAAGTTGAAATGAAGCGGATGATGAATTTTTTCCTGCCGGCGGTGTTGGCCGCGGCATTGTCGCTGCCGGGCGGATGCGGCAGGAAAGAGCCGCCTGGCGCGGTGGTGAACATCACCGGGCCGGAAGGGCTGTCGGTGGGCTGCGGCAAACAGGCGTTTACGAAGCCGCCGTTTGAATTGAAAATGCCGCCGGGGTCGTATCTTTTCAAATTCACGGCGCCCGGCTATGCCCCGAAGTGGCAGTCGGTCGTGCTGAAGGATCAGGAGCATCGGCGGATCGCGGTCGAACTGGAACCGGCGCTGACTTCAGTGCTGGTGGCGACCAGGCCCGCCGGCGCGGAGCTGGTGATGGGCTCGCGGGTGGTCGGGGCGACGCCGCTGGTGCTGGAGCTGCCGCTCGGCAGTTTTTCCGGCCAGCTCCGGATGCCCGGCTACAGCGAGCGGGCGATCGACTGGCGCGTGGACGACGAACGGCCGCGGCAGATCATGGTGAACCTCGACGCGAATATCGCCAAGGCGACGATTTCGAGCATACCGGAGCAGGCGCAGCTGTTCATCGACGACCGGCCGGTCGGGGCGACGCCGTACAGCGGTGAATTCAACGAGGGCAAATACCGGATCCGGCTGGAAGCTCCCGGCTTCCTGCCGCTGGAGCAGGTGCTGACCCTGAACCGGGGCGAGGAGCTGCCGAAAACCTACAAGCTGACGCCGAAGCCGGGCGGAATCGACATCACCTCCGAGCCGGCCGGGGCCGAAATCTTCGTGAACGACGTGAAGCAGGGCGTCACGCCGTGCACCGTGATGAACCTGACTCCGGCGGTCTACCGGATCAGGGCGGTGAAGCAGGGATACGATGTCGGGGAAAAGACGATCCAGATCGCGGCGGGCTTCAGCGACAGCATCCGGTTCAAGCTGGTCAAGAGCACCGGGGCGATCATACTGAACGTGCAGCCGGCCGGAATCCATATTTCGCTGGACGGCAAGCCTTACGGCAAAAGTGTGGCCGAGTCGGAGAATTCGACCGGCACGAAGCCGATCCTGATCAATTCCGTCGCGCCGGGCAGGCATGTGGTGACGGTGTCGCATCCGCGGGCGATGCCTTCGAGCCGCGATTACGTGCTGGAGGTGCAGAAGGAGAAGGTGATCAACCGCAAGATCGACGTGTGGGTGGCCAACTGCGAAATCAAGTTCAAGGATACGGGCCGGGTCGAACTCGGGGCGTTGTTCGAGGAGAGTGAAAAGGCGATTTTCTTCGGCACGGAGCCGGGGGTGCGGGTCGAAATCGGCCGCGACAAACTGGAATGGGTCCGCAAACTGAAGATCGACGAACCGGCCGGCAAGCCGGAATCTTCGGAAAAATAACGGCGCCGTATTGCATATTCTCCGCTTCGGGGATATATTACCGCACTTTATTTCCAATTCGTCGGGGTGTAGCGCAGTGGCTTAGCGCGTCTGCTTTGGGAGCAGAAAGTCGAGGGTTCGATCCCCTCCACCCCGACCATTTTCAAAATTCTCCGCCGACCAGTCTTCTGGTCGGTTTTTTCGTTTTGGGGGTAAATTTGAGCTCAACTCGCGTTTTGCCCGAAAGCGGAGAATCTCCACTTTTCTCTTATGAAGGTGTGTTTCAGACCCTCTCCCGGTAAATTCTCCGGAGGAGTAAAAGACCGGTCTTTTGGTCTGGAGAGCATTTTTTGACGGAAACACACGTCGAGAAGCTCGACCTTTGATCGTCAATTTTTCTCTGCTATATATTCATCTTGTAATCTTTTATTAAGGTAACATGTTTGTAATCAAATAATAATGCAAGAATAAACTTACAGAGGACATGCGTTCTAAAAATCAAGAGGTCGACCCCCTATTCGCACAATTCATAACAAAAGTCTTTTTGATTCAGAAAATTTTTCGAAAATTTCGGAAAAAGGTTCATTTTTATCCACCTACAAACTGTCAACCTTTGGTTACTGTTACACTCCGTTTCGTAACCGCCTGCCCCTAGTGAAAGGGAGGCAAGGCGGTTACTTTTGTAAGGCAGTCTCTTCAACTCTCTGTAACTTGAATTGTCAAACTACTTGTTTCTCTGACACAATGACCGCGTCCTTCCTGTTCCATATCATAACTTCTATCATTCAAGTTCACAGAAGAACATCGCACGCTAGCAGCCTGTCGGAGTGAGATTTTTGGCTTTGGGAAATCAATGTCCATTCCGATAGACGCATAATGCTTGTTTTTCCGTTTTCTATTGTCAGTAGTGAGAATTTATCCGCTCCCACAGTTTAATACTTGTAGTTCATCCGGCGTATTTGACAGACTCCTTATGAAAAAGAGCTTTGATCTTCTCCGGTTGTTTTTGAATGCTTCGCATATGGGATTTTGCATGTTCTTCAAGCTCTCCATTCCGTTTTGCCGCCGGAGTTTTGGAAAGGGCCGCTTTCAAATCCCGGTTCAGTAATTCGTCGGGATTCAGGTCTGGACTGTAGCTTGGCAGATAAAAGATTTCAATAAAAGCCTTGTTTTCCGCCAACCACTCTTGCAGAAGTTTGCTGTGATGAACACGCAAGTTATCCAGAATCAGAAAGATCTTCTTCTGAGAAGAGCGAATCAGCCGTTTCAAGAATCGAATCAATAACTGTGCGGTCATAGTTTCACGGTAAAACATAAAACGCATCAATCCGCGATTCGTGACGGTGCTGATCATATTCAATTTTTCGGGAGCAGCTTTCACATATTGCACCGGAGTTTTTCCTTTCGGCGCATAGCTTCTCCCTTTTACATCGTCGCTGCGCAATCCGGTTTCATCTCCCCAGTGAATTTCCGCTTTTTCCTGTCGGGCGCGAGCTGCAATAGCCGGATACTCTTTTTCCAACCAGATGCGAACTCGCTGATCGTTGCGCTCATACGCCCGCCGAATCGGCTTTTGCGGGGAAAAAACCCACATATTCAAGTAATTGCTGATCGCCTGCAAGCTCAAATCCACAGAATATTTCTGCCTGATCAGAGTTTGTACTGCTTGTCGAGTCCAGAGTGCGAATGGTAATTTCAGCTGATCTGGACAACGATCCGTGATTGCACGGCGAATTTCCCGTTCTTCATGCGGAAGCAATTTTCGGTAAAGCCCCCGCGGTCGCCCTTTATTGCCGACCTTCAATGCGGCCTGGCCTCCTTTTTTCCAAGCCTTAATCCATTGGCCGACTGTATAGGCGCTCACTCCGACAAGCGGAGCGATTTCATAACGCTTCAGCCCTTTTTCGAACAGCAAAACTGCTTGCTTTCGACGGTCATACAATTCTTTAGAATTGATTTTTCTTGCATCTCGAAGTTCCATACTGATAATATAGTACGTTTGAAGAGATTCTACAAGTATTTTTGTTTCTTATCTATATCCGCTCCGACATTAAATCCATATCTTTGACACGTAAATCCCTCCGCAATCAT
>ERZ1026844.1703-NODE-1703-length-12907-cov-8.373249_pt1 | contig 12907 bp, 9 predicted proteins | sample MGYA00380152_ERZ1026844 | MGnify/ENA primary metagenome ERZ1026844 (study PRJEB33269, sample SAMEA4719788) | human gut metagenome | biome: human-associated habitat; feature: organic feature; material: feces | place: Cameroon | collected 2013-10 ... | reverse complement strand
GTCTCACTGGATTTTCGCGTCGCTTCACTCCTAAAAATCCAGTTCGCTTGCACAACCCCTTCGGGGAGCTCCCCCGATGGGGAGCCAAGAACGTTCTGCCGCTTAACTTAATAGCATTACCCGGGGGCGAACCCTTCCCCCGAATCCTTTACTGATTCCCACTTTCTGACAACTTTTTCCATTTTCCCCCTTGACGGCGGCGCCTCTTAGCGTTATCATATCTGCATATTCAGCAATGAATGACAAGTACACAGAGGACAAAGAGGTCTTGATGCAGGGGCATCGAGACTTTTTCTTTTGGACAATGAAGCCCGGACATAGGTCCGGGCTTTCTCTATGTACAGGAAAATTCTTATTTTTTTTTAGAAGGGTGTGGTAAAAATGAGAAAAATTTTAGCCAAATGGCCGCTCCTGGCGGCGGCCTTGTGCACGCCGACCATGATCATGGCGGCGGATGCGGAGGGAAAGTACTCCTCTGTGGATACGACCTGGACACTGCTGGGGGCTATCCTGGTATTCTTCATGCAGCCGGGATTTGCGATGGTGGAGACTGGGCTCACGAGAGCAAAGAATGCAGGCAACATCGTCATGAAGAATTTCATGGACTTTGCGCTTGGCACCATCGTTTTCTGGATCCTCGGCTTCGGTCTTATGTTCGGGGAAGACATCGGCGGCATCATCGGCACGCCGGATCTCTTCGTCACTCACTATGACACCGGCGATGCAGGCTATCCTCCGCTGGTCTACCTCTTCTTCCAGACCGTCTTCTGTGCGACCTCTGCGACGATCGTCTCCGGCGCGATGGCTGAACGTACGAAATTCTCCTCCTATTGCATCTATTCCGTTTTGATCTCTCTCCTGATCTATCCGATCTCCGGACACTGGATCTGGGGCGGCGGCTGGCTCTCCGAGCTCGGCTTCCATGACTTCGCCGGATCCACCTGTGTACACATGGTCGGCGGCGTCTGCGCTCTGGTCGGTGCATCTCTGCTTGAACCAAGAATTGGCAAGTACAACAAGGATGGCAGCGTCAATGCGATCCCCGGTCACTCCATCACTCTTGCCTGCCTTGGCATGTTCATCCTGTGGATGGGCTGGTTCGGATTCAATGGCGGCTCCACCGTTTCTATGACCGGCGATGATACGATCCTCTCCGTCGGCAGCATCATGGTCACCACGAATATGGCAGCTGCTGCCGGTGCTGTCACCACCATGCTTCTCACCTGGGTGAAATATGGCAAACCGGATGTTTCTATGACACTGAACGGCGGTCTTGCCGGTCTCGTAGCCATCACCGCAGGCACGGATGTCGTTTCCGTGGCCGGTTCCTTCTGGATCGGCGTCATCGCCGGCATCGCGATCGTCTATGCGGTCGAATTCGTCGATCAGAAGATGAAGATCGATGACCCGGTCGGCGCCATCTCCGCTCACGGCGTATGCGGTGCGCTCGGGACCATCCTGACTGGTCTCTTCTCGGTCAAAGACGGCCTCCTCTACACAGGAGATCCGCATTTCCTCATGATTCAGGTCCTCGGCGTTGCCGTCGTAGCCCTCTACGTATTCGTTGCAATAAACATTGTATTCCGCATCATCAAAGCCACGAATGGTCTTCGCGTCACCCGTGAAGAAGAGATCAATGGCCTTGACTTCGAAGAACACGGCCTCGTCTCTGCGTATGCAGACTTCATGATGGCACCAGACACCACGGTCGAAGCACTGGAAGCAGGCAAGGCGCCGAAAGATGCAGTCGAAGTCCCGCTCGCAGAAGAAAAGAAAGCAGAAGCAGAAAAGATCGTGCCGAAAGAACTGCCGGCCGATGGACACCGCCTCTACTGCGTCACCATTATTACTTCGGATAAGCGTTTCGAGATCCTCAAGGCTGCCATGGAAGCCATCGGCATCACAGGCATGACCGTCACGAAAGCGCTGGGCTACGGCCTTGAAAAAGGACAGACTCAGATGTACCGCGGCGCTGCCGTCTCGGCAAAGCTTCTGCCGAAGGTTCGCATCGACATCGTGGTATCCAAGATCTCTCCCCGCACCATCATCGAGGTAGCGAAGAAGGCCCTCTACACCGGCAAGTATGGCGATGGCAAGGTCTTCGTCTCCACCATCGACAATGCGGTGAAGATCCGCACGGGCGAAGAAGGATACGATGCTCTGCAGGACTATCCCATCGAAGAAGAAAAGAAATAAGAAATAGATATGCCAAAAGAGCAGCGGCTTGTCCGCTGCTCTTTTTGGTTCAGGGGTTTTGTTCAGGGTTAGCTTATGGGACGTGTTGTTCTTTGATTGCGTGCGAAAGAGGTTCAGCGGGTTCAAAGGGGGTGGTGCGGCGCCAGATCCTTCGACTCAGTTCTCACTGTTCCGCCTTTACATGATCGAACATCCGACATTTCACTCCGCTCAGGATGACGAAATGCGCCGCGAAGCATAAATAGTGGCGATGCCATGAGCTGGCATGCCAGTCACCAGTCACCAGTCACTGGCTACTCATCCCCAATCCCTAATCCCTAGCCACTAGCTACTAGTCACCAGTCACGCCTCTTCCCCGATATCCACGCAACGCGGACAGGGGGTGCTCCTTTGTCTCTCACTCATTCGTTATATTTCTCTTGATTTCTCATTTTTTTACGTGAGCGAACATCCTCTTGACGAATGTTTTACAAAAAAATGGAAGGGCGCGCCGGGGTGTGAATAGGCTATTCACAGAATCCACAGTTGTGAACAAGAGAATGGGGACGCGCGATAACGATGAAATCTTGCGGTTTCAGAGATGCCGACGGATGCTGATTTCACTTATTCACAGATATTCACAATTTTCTGTGTATATCTAAGGTGGACAAGTGTGGGATTTGGCTCACTGTCGAAACTATGAACAGGGGTATTTTTACAATTCACAATTTTGTGAATAACTGTGAACAACTCTGTGGATAAAAAAGCGATCCCGTGCGAATTCATCGCAAGGGATCGCCAACTGCCAACAGCTAACCGCTAACCGCGTATTGTTTCGAGCAGCGCGTGGCAGCCTTCTACGAGATCGTCATATGTTTCTTCGAAGTCTCCGGTATACCAGGGATCGGCGACCTCAGCGCGCCGTCCTGCCCAGGAGAGGAGGAGGGAGACTTTCTTCTCCGGATCGCCGCGCGTAAGGCGGGAGAGGTCGTAGAGATTTTCTTCATCCATGCAGACGATGTAGTCCGCGCGCTCGTAGTCTTCCTTCGTGATGAGGCGGGCGCGCCGGGGCGTGAAGGGGATGCCTTTCTTCGTGAGCATACGTTTCGCGGGCGGGTACATGTCGTGACCGATTTCCTCTGTCGTTGCAGCGACGGAGTCCACGGTGATCTCCTTCTCACATCCGGCTTTGCGGATGAGATCTTTCATGATGAATTCCGCCATGGGCGAGCGGCAGATGTTGCCGTGGCAGACAAAGAGAATGTGGGTCATGATGGGTTCCTTTCTGTTTTTTGGGTGACTAGGGACTAGGGACTGGAGACTAGGGACTGGAGACTAGGGGAGTGGGAGACTAGGAGACTAGGAGACTGGGAGATCAGAAGTCAGAGGTCAGAGATCAGAAGTCTAACGTCTAACGTCTCTTAGTCTCCACGTTTCTTCTCCATCGCGAGGAGAGAGGCTTTTCGGTGAAGGCCTCCGGCGTAGCCGGTGAGGCGGCCGTTCCTGCCTATGACGCGGTGGCAGGGGATGATGAGGGAGATGGGATTTCTTCCGATGGCGCTTCCGATCGCTTGCGCGGACATCTGGGGAAGGCCGCGCTCTTTGGCAAGGCGCTTTGCGATGGTGCCGTAGGTCGTGGTCGCTCCGTAGGGGATCTCTAAGAGAATCTTCCATACGGCCATGCGGAAAGGAGTGCCGATGGGATGAAGCGGCGGGGTAAAATCTGGCTCGTTCCCGGCAAAATAGATGTCCAGCCAGCGCCTGCCTTCCATCAGCGCGGGCGTTTCTTTTGTCTGTACGTCTTCCGGAAGAGTGGCGGCATAGTGTCTCTGTTCCTCGAACCAAAGGCCGGTGAGTCCCACGACATCCGCCGCGAGGAGGATGTCGCCGAGTGGGGAGTCGTAGTGCTGTATGAATGTCATTATATACCTCGAAATGCGGGGGAGCTGACAGGGGGTATCGCTTCTTCATTATATCGAAAGCGAGAGGAGAATGCCATTCGCGGCATACTCTCCTCTTGTGGGGCGCCGTGTCCTTAAAAATTTCCTCTTTACAAACATACATGCAAAGTGTATACTTGTCACAAGCTTAATTTTGAATAAAGACAAGGAACGGAAGCGAGTGAATCGGTTCTCTGGCAGAGAGCTGCCGCATGGTGAAAGGTAGCAGAGGGTCCTCACAAAGTCGTCCGCAAGTCCCGTATCTGAATGAAGTAGGATGCGGCGTTTGGCAGCGTTACAAGGCCTCCGAGTATAGTGCGAGGTGGTACCGCGTGAAGGTTTACGCCCTGGCTGATTTTTATCAGTCAGGGCGTTTTTTGATACCTGAGGAAGGGAGAGCGGGCGTAAGGCAGCAGGTAGTCGCGAAATCTGCTGTCTGCCCTCGCGGACTTTATTCAAGAATAGTTTTCTGTAGGGATGTGTGAGTATAGAAGAAAGGGAGATCTATGATGGTTAAGAAATCTATGAAAATCGCAGCCGCTTCTCTGGCTGTTCTGGCAATGGCAGGTATGATGACGGGATGCGGTATGTCCGGCGGAGATAAGAAGGCGGCAGCATCCGGCAATGGGCAGAAGGTCGAGCTGAAGCTGGCGTATCAGCTGCCGTCCGAGCATCATCTGTCCAAGAGCGTGGAAAAATTTGCCAAAGAGGTCAATGAAAAATCCAAGGGCTCGATCGAAGTCAAGGTATACCCGGCGGGACAGCTCTACAATGACCAGAATATGAATGATGCGCTCATGAGCGGCGGGCTTGACATCGGTCTGAACTCGACCGCGCGCTGGTCCATGGTCGTACCGGCACTCAAGGTTCTCGACCTGCCATTCGTCCTGCCGACCATCGAAGCGGCTGACAATGCACTCGATGGCGATCTGGGCTCGAAGCTGACGGCAGAAATGGAAAAGAAAGGCGTTCATCCGCTGATCTGGGCTGACTATGGCTATGTACAGTTCTGCAACAACGCCAAGAAGATCGAAAAACCGGAAGATTTCAAGGGTCTGAAGATCCGCTCCTACTCTGAAACATCGGCTGATATCATCCAGGCACTCGGCGCGTCCCCGACGACGATGAGCTCCTCGGAAGTGTACATGGCGATCAAGAATGGCACCATCGACGGACAGTCCTCCGGCCAGACCGCAATCCTGTCCCGCAAGATTTATGAAGTCTGCAAGTACTTCACCACCACGAACCACTCCTATGTCGGCTACCTGCTCGCGATCAATGACAACTCCTGGAAGAAACTCTCTCCGGATCAGCAGAAGCTGGTGAATGAAGTCGCTAAGGAAATCCGAGATGAAATCCGCAAGGAAACCAAGGCGGAGGATGAACGCTGCCTGAAGGAACTCGCTGCCAAGGGCATGGATGTCTACAACGTCCCGGCGGATGAAGTGAAACTGTGGCAGGATGCTACTGCTTCTGTTATCGAGAAGTTCGAGCAGGAACAGGGCGACTTCGGCAAGCAGCTCGTGGAAGACTGCAGAAAAGCATCGAAGAAATAAGGGGCTGGTTTGCTGCTGGGGTCAGAGGGCAAAAAGTAAGATTGCCTCATAGGTTTGATGGGTTCAGGGGTAGCCCGTGGGGCGGGGCGTCCCTTGATTGTGGATGAAAGCTCGACCCGAATGAGGAATTAGGAATGAGGAATTAGGAATGAGGAATTAGGAATGAAGGTGGCGGCTTCGCCGCAAATATATATGGGGCGATGCCCGAAAGTCGTATTCAAGTCACCAGTCACTTGGCGCTCTTAATCCCTAATCCCTAGCCACTTATCCCTGCTTTCAAACGTGAGGTGCGCCGCATCAAAAAAAGAAGCGCCGCGGGTTTTGATAACGCTTCGCGAGTATCCGTTGCCTTCCCCAGTGGGGAAGGTGCCCCGAAGGGGCGGATAGGGTGCTTTGGTTTGAAAGGCGATTGGCGTGGAAAGGAAAAGTGCTTTACAAGTGTGCGTTTGACGGTAGTACCCTATCCACCGCTGACGCGGTCTCCCAACGCCTTCGAGGAAGGCTAAGAGGGCCGGCGCGGAGCGCCCCATTACTATTTGCGGCGAAGCCGCTACCACAACCCTGAACCCTGAACCTTGAACCCTGAACCCTGAACCCTGAACCTACAACCCTGAACCCTTAAACCTATCAACCACTATATATATTTGTATTAAAATAAAGGAGGGCTGTCATGCGTTCTGTTTATAAAATGTTTGACCGAGCTCTGGGCTGCGTGACATGCGCGGCTGCTGCGATTGCGGGGCTGGCTATTCTGGCGACAGCCTTCATCATCTGTTATGAAATCATTGCCAGAAGCCTTCTGCATCGCCCGACTGTCTGGGCGATGGAGATTTCTACCTATCTCCTGATCCTTGCAGGCTTCTTCGGCATGTCCTACACCATGCGCACGCATGGGCACATCTTTGTCGATTTCCTGTACTCCCGCTTCCCGAAGGGGGTGCGGAGGGGCATGGATATCTTCACCTCGCTTCTGTCGCTCTTTGCGCTCTATGTCTGCATGACGGAGTCTACGAACTACATGCTGATGAGCCTTGAGAATGGCATCGTTTCGCCGACGCTTCTGCGTGTGCCGCTCTGGATCCCGCAGACCTTCATGGTGATCGGCTTTGCACTGCTGTTTTTGGAAACCCTGAATCATTTTCTGGGTGATTTCTTTGCACAAGAGGAGGACTGACCTATGATTCTTGCAGGTTTTGCACTGTTCATCATCATCCTCCTCGTCATCGGCATGCCGGTCGCCTTTACGCTGACCATTGCCGGCATTTTGGGGATCATCCAGTTCATCGACATGTCCACCCTTTCGCAGGTGCCTGTCATCGCGTACAAGACGCTCGACTCCTATGTCCTGACGTCGGTGCCGCTCTACATCCTGATGAGCCAGATCATGCTGACGGGCAAGGTCGGCAGCGGGCTTTTTGAACTCGGCAGCAAGTGGATGGGCCATCTTCCCGGCGGCCTTGGCATCGCGACCATTTTTGCCTGTGCGATCTTCGCAGCGATTTCCGGCTCCTCCGTGGCGACGGCAGTCACCATCGGTGCGATGGCGATCCCGGAAATGCTGAAGCGCGGCTATGACAGAAAGCTCGTCGTCGGCTCTGTCGCTGCCGGTGGTACTCTCGGCATCCTCATCCCGCCGTCCATTCCGATGATTCTTTACGGTACCATCACCGATGAATCTGTCGGAAAGCTCTTCATGTCCGGCGTCGTACCGGGCGCGCTCCTGACGCTCGCTTTCGTGGCGTACATCGTCATTGATTCTTGGAATAAGCCCAGAGAAGAAAAGGCTTCGATGGAAGAAAAGATGAAAGCGCTCCGTGAAAATTTCTGGGGACTGCTGCTGCCGGTCATCATCATCGGCGGCATCTATACCGGTATTTTCACACCGACCGAAGCGGCTGCTGTCGGCACGATCTATGCGCTCGTCATCACCTTCTTCGTCTACAGGAGCCTTGCTCTTGCTGACATGCCGGGGATCCTCCGCTCCACCATCAAGACGTCCTGCATGATCTTCGCCATCATGGTCGGCGCCATGCTCTTCGGCTATATCCTGACTGTGCTGCAGGTCCCGCAGGCGCTCATGTCTCTCGTGACGGAAGGACATATGAACCGCTGGGTCATCCTCATCGGCATCAATATCGTCCTCCTCATTCTGGGCTGCGTGCTGGAAACGGTTTCCATCATCCTCATCACGCTTCCGATGCTCTACCCAATCATCAAAGCGCTGGGCTTCGATCCCATCTGGTTCAATGTCGTGCTCCTGATCAATATGGAGCTGGCCCTCATCACACCGCCGGTCGGCATGAACCTCTTCGTCATCAAGGGCATCAGCGAAGACAGCTCGATCCAGGATATCATCGCAGGCTCTGCGCCTTTCGCTCTCATCATGGTGGCGGAAATCGCACTCCTCTGCTTCTTCCCCGGCATTGCTACATGGCTGCCGTCTGTACTGAAATAAGGGCAAATAAAAAAGACCGCTACGGCGGTCTTTTTTGGTATAATAAAGACGGTGCCATCAGCAAGCACGGTGGCGGTATGTTTTCTGCCCCTGCGTTCAACAACAAAGGGGATGATGCCAATGACTGCGTATGATTTTTTGACAGTTGTGGTTTGTCTAACCCTCTGCATCGTAGCAATACGAAAATAAAATCGTTTCATTCATTCCATCAACAGAAAAACCGCCTCTCTCTAGCAAAGTCCGGCGGTTAATCTGTTGAACTATTAGGGGGCCATCCGTTGCCGTTTGGCACCTTTTTCTATATGTATTATACCATGGGAAAATGAATTGTCCAATGGAAAAGCGAGTCTCAGGTGCAAACAAAACCCGAGGCTCGCTTTTGGTATTGAATCAATCGATTTTGCTAATCCCCAGTCCCCAGTCACTAGTCACTAGTCCCTAGTCACCTTCTACACATGCAGCGGATTATGCACATTGAACGGCATGAGGTGATCGAGGCTGTATGGGGTCTCCTGATAGACGAAGTTCAGCCAGTTGTGATAGAAAAGGTGGGCGTAGCTGCACCAGACGAAGCGCGGCTTTTCCTGCGGATCGTCGTAGGGATAATAATTTTCCGGCAGGCGGATGGGAAGGCCCTTCTCGCGATCCCTTTTATATTCCCATTCCAGTGTGCGCAGGTCATACTCGAAGTGGCCGAGGACGAAGATGCGGCGGGACTCCTGATCGGAAATGATATTGATGCCGTTCTCGGAGGAGCGGGAGAGGACGGTGAGCTCCGGTGTCTCATCGACCTTTTTGTCGTCGATGGAGGTGTGGCGGGACTGCGGGATGAAGTAGCGGTCGTCAAAGCCGCGGAGGAGCGGGTGGTAGTCCATCGTGAGGCCGTACTGGTAGATGCCGAAGAGCTTGCGGGGGAGGATGCGTTTCTCTACTCCGTAGTCACGGTAGAGCCCGGCCTGTGCCGCCCAGCAGAAATGCAGGGTGGAGAAGACATGGGTATCCGCCCATTCGAAGTATTTCATCATCTCCGGCCAGTACTCGACTTCTTCGTAGGGCATCTTTTCGACGGGCGCGCCGGTGATGATGAAGCCGTCGTATTTCTCGTCCTTGATGTCATCGAAGGTGAGATAGTTCTGGGACAGGTAGGAGCGGTCCGTGTGGGTGGTCTCGCGAGATGCGATGCGGGCGAAATCGACCGAGAGCTGCAGCGGGGTGTCGCCTAAGAGACGGAGCAGCTGTACTTCTGTCGGCTTCTTGATGGGCATCAGATTCAGGATCAGGATCTTCAGTGGGCGGATATCCTGTGTCCGTGCGCGCGCTTCATTGATGGTAACGATCCCTTCTTTTTTTAATTCTGTGATGGCGTCCAGGCCATCAGCGATTTTGATCGGCAAAGTAAAGACCTCCTTAGGCAGACAGTCAAGTAAAGGATTTTTTGGGGGAATGAAGAGTGGCAGGGCTTGGACCAAAGGTCTTTGGAGCCATAAAAAAACTCTCGTCCCCAAAGGGACGAGAGATCGTGTTACCACCCAATTTCGCAGCTGCGTCGCCGCAGATGCCTTTTAAGGTACGATGTTTCCATGATACCCAAGCTCTGTAACGGGAGCGCCCGGGCTGCTTCATCATTCAGCATACCTGGCTCAGAGGCCATCTTCCATGGTCTGACTGCACGCCCTTTCACCATGTGGGCGCTCTCTTTGCCAGTCTGCGATCATGTACTCTTCTCTTCACTGCCTGTGTGAAATTATTAGTAATATAGCACGTTACAAGGGAGAAAGTCAAGGGGATAGAATGGGCCGGCGTTTCCCTGGTCCTAGGTTAGCCCATGGGGCGTGCCGCCCCCCCTTGATTGTGGATGAAAGCTCGACTTGAATGAGGAGTGAGGAGTGAGGAGTGAAGGTGGCGGCTTCGCCGCAAATATATATGGGGCGATGCCCGAAAGTCGTATTCAAGTCACCAGTCACTTGAGACTCCTAATCCCTAGTCCCTAGTCACTAGTCACTCATCCCTTTTTCAATTCTTTGTACACTTCTTCTGCGATCTTTGCATTGCTTTCGTCCACCATGGCGGGGAGACGGTAGAGATCGAAAAGCATCCAGAGGAAGCAGCCTCCGACGGTCATGAGGTAGAAGAGATTGCGCGTGGAATTTCCCAGATAGAAGTAGTGCAGACCGAAGAACCAGCAGAGGGTGGCGATCCAGAGCTTTTTCTTTTTCGCAGGGAGACGTTTTTCCATGCCGCGTTCTTCTTCGGTGGAGAGCGCACAGATCCAGTAGGGCCAGCCTTTCTGATAGCCGTAGAGGATCTCTGCCGCTTCCTCATAGATGGCGTGGGTGGAGCGGGCGCGTTTCAATGCATCTGTTTCTCCTTGGATGGCGGCGATGCGCGCCGTAAAAGCCGCGGGATCGTCCATGAGAGGAGTCACCTCTTCATTGATGGGGAGGATATCGAGTGTGGTATTCGTGAAGAAGGCATCGCAGTATTCCTGATATAGCTTTTCCATGGCAGGCATATTCTCACTGATGTCTGCGGTGAGGATGAGGTCGTCTGCCAGAAAGGCGTGAAGGGCCTTCATATCCTTGGCAATGGCCCGCCTTTCCTTTTGGTCGCAGTCCTGAAAGCAGAGGGAGTCGACCTCTTCGCCTTCGCGCACGCGCAGGGCGGCGAGGGACTTGACATGAAAATCGGGCATTGAGCCTTCTTTGATGAGCACCAGAATGGTGTAGTTATGCACTTTTCGTCTGAGCTGACCCATGAGAAAGACTCCTTTTATATCAATGGTGACTGGGACTTGAATACGACTTTCGGGCAGCGCCGTTTACAAAAATCGGCGCGAAGCGCCGCACCTCTGCGAATACCATATATCCAAAACTCCGCGGCGCTTCTATATTGTTATGCGCCGCACCCCCCCCTTGAACCCTTGAACCCTTGAACCCTTGAACCCTTGAACATTTGAACCTCTTTCGTAAACGATCAAGGGGGCACGCCCACGGGCTGAACCCTGAATCCTGAACCCTGAACCCTGAACCTTTTATTTCACATTCGACTCTTCGCCCATGCGCTTCAGTGTTTCTGCATTGCGGCTCTCGGAGAGGATGTAGAGGAAGTCGCCGGCGCGCAGGCGGGTATCGGGGTCGGGGATGAGGCTTTTCCCGGAGCGTTTGATCTCTACGATGACGGTCTGCTTCATGGGAGGAAGCTCGGAGATCGGACGGTTTTCCAGAAGGGAGCCGCTCGCGATGGGGACTTCGATCATATTCTTTTCTTCTTCACAGGCGATATCGGGGCTGGCGGCGAGAGATCTCTGGAGAAGGGCATCGTAGATCGGGCGTCCTCTCAGGATCTCTGCGGTGATATAGGCGATGGCGGAAGCAAAGGCGAGGACCATGAGGTGATCGAAGTCGCCTGTCATCTCAAGGATGAGAAGGGTCCCGGTGATGGGGGAGCGGACGCTTGCGGTGAAGAGGGAGACCATGCCGATGATGATGACATTCGGCGTGTACACCGCAGAGAGAAGTCCCGCATTGACGAGGAGATGCGCCAGCACGGCGCCGGTCAGGGCGCCGATGACGAGCAGGGGCAGGAAGAATCCGCCGGGCGCGCCGCAGCCGTAGCTGATGAGGGTGAAGATATATTTGGCTGCCAGAAGAAGCAGCAGAAAGGCGAGCGGGTAGCTCGTGACGGCGAGCTGGTCGACAAGATGGTTGCCGCCGCCCAAGACCTGTGGGAGGAGGAATCCGAGCACACCGGCACAGAGAAGGGCAAAAATGATCTTGGAGGCCTGCGTCCTAAAGACCTTCGGATGGTAGAAGGCGCCGATGTGAAGGAGGCCGTAGTTGAAGATGATACCGGCGAGGCCGCAGATGAGGGCGATGAGAGCCACATACCACAGGTACTGGGCAGGGAGCGGGACGAGATCGACGAAATGGAAGCTGGTCCCATTCCCGAAGAAGAAGCGGGTGACGATGGTCGCTGTGATGGCCGATGTCATTGTGGGGAGAAGGACGGCGCCGGAGAAATTGCGGTGAAGCTCTTCTAAGGCAAACATCATGCCGGCGAGCGGCGCATTGAAGGCGGCGGCAAGCCCTGCACTCGCACCGCTGGTGATGAGGTATCGCTCTTCCATGCGTGTCCGGCCGAGCATGCGGGAGAGGCCCTGCCCGGCGACGGCACCGATCTGGATGGAGGGGCCTTCGCGGCCGAGCGAGAGCCCTGCGCCGATGCCGATGGCTCCGGCGAGGATCTTCACCCAGAGGATGCGCAGCCATTTCATCTTCATGAGGCCAAGGATGACGCCCTTCACCTGCGGGATGCCGGAGCCGCCGGCCATGGGAGCGTAGCGGCACATGGCATAGATTGCGCCGCCGATCACAAGGAGAAGGAGCGTGTAAGAAAGAAGCGGCAGGAGGTCATCCCTGCGAAGCGCCGGGATGAGGCAGGTGTAGTAGAGGTAGATGCGCAGGTCTTCGGATTCATTTAGGAGAAATCGGAAGAGACTGATCGAGAGTCCGCCTACGATGCCGACGAAGATCCCTTCGATGAAAAGACGCAGACGGAACTGGTGCCAGTTGTCGAGCGCCATATAGGTTTCGAAGAGCTGGCGGTTCAAGGAGGAACCGCTTTGATTTTTGGAAAACATAGGGCCTCCTTTGGGAAGAAAGACGTAAGGGATGGGTGTATCTATAGAGACAAATGGGGGATGGGTGAGAAGGGGCCTCCTCGCTGTAGTAATGCTATTAAGTTAAGGAAATCGTTAGCTACGTAACGTCTTGCTTCCCCCT
>ERZ1026844.1700-NODE-1700-length-12914-cov-3.827125_pt1 | contig 12914 bp, 9 predicted proteins | sample MGYA00380152_ERZ1026844 | MGnify/ENA primary metagenome ERZ1026844 (study PRJEB33269, sample SAMEA4719788) | human gut metagenome | biome: human-associated habitat; feature: organic feature; material: feces | place: Cameroon | collected 2013-10 ... | reverse complement strand
CTTCAGGCAAGGCTGATGGGCGAAATGCAGATTGAAATTCTGAAAAAGCTCATTTCGGAGCGGTTTGGCGTTGAAATTTCGGTTGATGACGGGCGAATTTTATACCGCGAAACGATTCTTGCCCCTGTTGAAGGTATCGGCCATTTTGAACCGCTGCGGCATTACGCGGAGGTTCATCTGCTGTTGGAGCCGCTGCCGGCGGGGAGCGGGCTTGTTTTCGCCTCCGCATGTGCGCCTAATTCACTCGATCCGGATATTCAAAGGCTTGTGCTGGCGCATCTCCGCGAAAAAATTCATCTCGGTGTGCTGACGGGTTCACCGATAACGGATATGAAGCTGACCCTCGTTGCGGGGCGGGCGAGCCTGCACCATACCGAAGGCGGCGATTTCCGACAGGCAACCTATCGCGCCGTACGGCAGGGATTGATGTGCGCGCAAAGTATCCTGTTGGAGCCCTTCTACTCGTTCCGACTTGAACTCCCGCGTGAAAACCTCGGCAGAGCAATAAACGACATTCGCGGCATGGGCGGCAGTTTTTCCGCGCCCGAAGAAGGCGCCGACGGCGAAAGCTGCGCATTCTGCGGCACTGCGCCCGTCTCCGCCATGCGCGGCTACACGCGTGAGCTTGCGGCATACACACGCGGCAGAGGTCGGCTCGGCTGTGAATTTTCGCACTACGGGCAATGCCGAAATGCCGAAAGCGTAATCGCGCAATTCGCCTATGACCCGGAGCGTGACCTTGAAAACACTCCCGATTCCGTTTTCTGCTCCCACGGCGCAGGAGTCATTGTTAAATGGAATGACGTTCGGAACTATATGCATATTGATACCGGGCTGAACCTTACAGGCACTCCGCGCCCGAGCGACTCCGTGCCGCCCGAATCGGATAATCACCGTGCCGTAAACCCGAAAGTGCTTTCCCGCAATTTGAACGTTGACGAAAAGGAGCTTGAAGCCATCATGCTCCGTGAATTCGGCCCGATTAAGCGGCCGGAATACAAACGCCCCGCGCAAAACGGAGATTCGGATTCAAAATTTAAAAGCTCCGAGCCTGCCGAACCCAAAAAGAAGGATTACCTCATCGTTGACGGATATAACATCATATTCGCATGGGAAGGGCTGAATAAGCTTGCAAAAAGCGATATCGCCGCCGCGCGAAAAAAACTGATGGACATCCTCAGCAACTATTGCGCATACAAAAAGAACGAGGTCATACTCGTTTTTGACGGCTATAAACTGAAGGGCAATGCCGGAGAGCGTTTCAATTATCATTCTCTGCGCGTTGCATACACAAAGGAAAACGAAACGGCCGATATGTTCATCGAGCGGCTGATATTCGAAATCGGAAAAAACTACTCCGTTCGCGTTGCAACGGGCGACGGAATGATTCAGCTTGCAAGCACGCGCACCGGCACTTTGCGCATGACGGCGCGGGAGCTTGAAGCAGAGGTTGAAAGCGTGAACGAAAAGCTTCGCGGCATCATGGCGGAGCTGAAGCGCGGAGAAGCAAAAACAAAGCTCAGCATTCCGCCGCTGCCGAACGGCGAAAATGAAGACTGATGCATAAAGTCCCCCGCTTTTTGCGGCATATGCGGCGCAGGGAAAAGCTTAAGCGGGATTCACTGCATTCGGATATACCTGCCCGCTGTCCCCGCATACCTGCCCGCTTTCCCCGCATAATCGAAGTTTTGCGGAAACTTTGCTTGATTTTTTCCTCCGACAGGTATATACTTACAGTTGAACGGAGGAGCTGCGGCACAAACCCCGTTTGCTCCGCCGTTTCTGTTTAAATGATTTCAAAAATCCGACCCTTTTCGGGTCAGTATCAAAAGGAGAGAAAGTATGCCTAAATTCATTACTGTGGAAGAAGCCGTAAAGCTTATCCCCGACGGCGCAACCGTTATGTTCGGCGGCTTTATGGGCTGCGGCAACGCCCACAAATTCATCGATGCTCTCTCAAAGAGCGGCGTTAAGGATCTGACCATGATCAGCAACGATGCATCAATGCCCGGCGGCCCCATGGGTGAGGATTACTACGGCGTTGCAAAGCTCGTTCACAACAAGCAGATTAAAAAGCTCATCGCAACCCATGTCGGCCTCAATCCCGAGGTTGCGACCCAGTCCATGGTTGACGGCACTCTCGAAGTGCAGCTCATTCCGCAGGGTTCCCTTGCCGAAATGATTCGTGCGGGCGGCGGCGGTCTCGGCGGTGTTCTCACCCCCGCAGGCGTCGGCACCATCGTTGAAGACAGCCCCTATTGCCTCGGCAAACAGACGATTGACGGCCGTGATTATTTGCTTATGAAACCTATCCATGCCGATTTTGCCGTTATTTGCGGTGCAAAAATCGACAAGGCGGGCAACGTTTGGTACAAGGGCAACACCAGCAACTTTAACCTTGTTATGGCAACCGCGGCAGACACGGTTATTGCCGAAGCCGAAGAGATCGTTGAAATCGGCGAAATCGAACCCGAAAACGTCCGCACTTACGGCGTATTTGTTGACTATGTTGTTGAAGGAGGCAAACTTTAATGGATAAGGCTCAGATAAAGGCGTTCATCGCAGCGCGTGTTGCAAAAGAACTTAAAGACGGCGATGTTGTCAACCTCGGCATCGGTCTTCCCACCCTCGTTCCCGCATATCTTCCCGAAAACGTTCACGTTATCCTTCAGAGCGAGAACGGCACCATCGGCACCGGCCCCGTAACGGACGAAAACCGCGATCCGTTCCACGTTGTTGATGCAGGCGGCAGCCCCTCCGCAGCAGCACCCGGCGCATGCTTCATCGACAGTGCCTCCTCTTTCGCACTCATTCGCGGCGGTCATGTTGATGCAACAATCCTCGGCGGCCTCGAAGTTGACGAAGAGGGTTCCCTTGCAAACTGGATCATCCCCGGCAAAAAAATGCCCGGCATGGGCGGCGCAATGGATTTGCTCGTCGGCGCAAAGAACGTTATCGTTGCAATGGAACACACCGCAAAGGGCAAGCCCAAAATCCTTAAAAAATGCAAACTGCCCTACACCGCAGTTAAGTGCATCACAAAGATCATCACCGAGATGGGCGTTATGCTCGTAACTCCCGAAGGTTTGCTGCTTACCGAATACAACCCCGAATTCACCGTTGAGCAGATTCAGGAAGCAACCGAAGCAACCCTTATCATTTCCCCCGAACTGAAGCCCATGGCATAAGTCGGTGCCGAATGCACCCCGTGTTTCGGAATGCATTCATTATTGTATTCAAATTGTATTAAACAAGAACATCGACCGTTCCAAAAATCGGAACGGTCGATGTTTAAATTATATCCGTATCAGTTTTCAGCGGTTTATTGTCTTTCCGACCCGACTCACTCCGCATCCTCGCCCGCGAGCTGCTTTGTGCGTTCGGCAAGAATCAGTCCTTCGATAATTTCATCCATATCGCCGTCAATGAACTGCGGCAGTTTATAAATTGTCATGCCGATTCTGTGATCCGTAACGCGTCCCTGCGGGAAGTTGTAGGTTCGGATTCTTTCGCTTCTGTCGCCGGAACCGACTTGGCTTTTGCGCGCCGATGCTTCTTTTGCTGCGGCTTCCGCGCGATACATTTCATAAAGGCGGCTTTTAAGCACCTTCATTGCCTGTTCTTTATTGCGGCCCTGGCTGCGCTCATCCTGGCTTTGAACAACAAGCCCCGTCGGAAGATGCGTTATTCTTATCGCGCTCTCCGTTTTGTTAACGTGCTGCCCGCCCGCGCCGCTTGAACGGTACGTGTCTATGCGCAAATCTCCGGGATTGATTTCAACGTCAATATCCTCCGCCTCGGGAAGCACCGCAACCGTTGCCGCGCTTGTGTGAATCCGCCCCTGAGTCTCCGTTTCGGGCACTCGCTGAACCCTGTGCACTCCGCTCTCGTATTTCATTCGGGAATATGCACCGCGGCCGTTGAGACTGAACGTGGCTTCCTTAATCCCGCCCATTTCCGTTTCGGCAATATCGATGAGCTCGTATTTGAAATTATGCCGCTCGGCATAGCGTTGATACATCCGCATCAGCACGGCGCCGAACAGTGCCGCCTCATCCCCGCCCGTGCCCGCGCGTATTTCCATAATAACGTTTCGTTCATCGTTTTTATCCTTCGGAAGCAAAAGAATTTTAAGATTCTCCTGCTGCTGCGCCGCTTTATGGGAAAGCTCCGCAAGCTCCTCTTCCGCAAGGGTTCGCATCTCCTGCTCGGTTTCTTCCGAATCGAGCATCGCCCTGCAATCCGCAATGCCGCGTTCCGTTTCAAGGTATTCATCGTAAGCGGTAATTATCGGTTCAAGCGTTGAATGCTCTTTGACCAGCTCACGCCATGCGTTCATATCCGCCATGACCTCCGGGGAGGCGATTTTTTCCGCAAGCTGCTCATAATGCAGCTTCATCTGTTTAAGTCTGTTCAGCATATCCTGTTATCTTTCATATGTTTGGGCAATTGTTCAACCCCGATTCAATCTTTTTTCAACAACCACCACGCGATCGTTTCCGCAAATGTCCGAAAGCACGGAAACAGCTCCGTCATTCGCAAAAAGCTCTGAAACCGCCGCGCCCTGATCGAAGCCTGTTTCAAGCAGCAGCACGCCGCCGGGGTTCAAAAGACATGAATAACCCTTCCGAATGCGCCTGTAAAACTCCAATCCGTCCGCACCGCCGTCAAGTGCAATCATCGGTTCGCGCAAAACCTCCGGCTGAAGTGAGTGTATAACATCGGTGCATATATAAGGCGGATTAATTGTTATAATGTCGAACCCGCTTGCCCGCTCTTTTGCAAAGGGCAGCGCGGCCTCGAAAAGGTCGCCCTGTCTGCACATGCAAAGCTCCCCGACGCCGTTTAATTGAATGTTTTTCTCCGCAACGGAAACAGCCTCGGGGCTTATGTCGCAAAGCAGCGCGGGAACGCCCGTCCGCTTGGCAATTGAAATTCCTATGCAGCCGCTGCCCGTGCAGACATCCAAAAGAAATTTTACGGGTGCAGTTGTGTTCTTTCGTTCTGAAATTATTCTTTCCGCTGCTTCGGCAAGCGTTTCCGTGTCCGCACGCGGAATCAGCACGTTTTCGTTCACCGTGAACGGCAGTCCCATGAACTCCCACTCGCCGATTATGTATTGCAGCGGCTCATGATTTTTTCTGCGCATTATGCAGCTTTGAAGTTTTTTCAGCGCATCGCCCGGCATTTCATCCGCAAACTCAAACGTGTACAATCTGCGTTTTCCGAGACAAAATGCCGCAAGCTGGCGCGCTTCAAACTCCGCATCTTCAAGGCTCGTTTCAACGAGCTCCTTTCGGGCAAGTGCAACGGCATCGCGAATTGTCATTGCGCCTCGGCCGCCGTTTCCGCTTTTGCTTCAGGTTCCGCATTTCCGGCACATTCCGTGTTTTCGGCTTCTGCCGCCTCTGCGTTTTCGTGCGGCTCCGCAGCATCGGCGGGTTGCGGGTTTTCGGGTTCATCCGCAAGTTTATTATAGTAATCGCAGCTTCTTTCACCCATTGCAATATAAAATGCCGCAATTGCAACCTCAAGCATATCCTCGGTGGGTTCTTTTGTTGTGATAAGCTGCAAGCCCATGCCGGGAGCGCGAACAACTTTTGCAAACCAGCCGTCACTCTTTGCCGCTGCACGCAGCACCTCGTAGCTTATGCCCGCAATGAGCGGAATGCAGATTATGCGGACGCCGAAGCGGAAAAGGAATTCAAGAATGCTGTTCTGAATTTCAAATTTGAATCCGTAGATGAACACGGCATCGATAACGGTAAGAAACAGAATCGATATCGCCATCACAAGGAAAAGATAATTCGTTCCGCAGCGCGGATGCAGCCGGCTGTATTTTTTTGCGCGGGCGGGAACAAGTTCATCCTCCGCTTCATAGCAGGCAATTGTTTTATGCTCCGCACCGTGATACATAAAAAGCCGCTTCATGTCTTTTATGCAGGAACAGCCGAAAAGATAACCGATATAAATTCCCACGCGCAAAACACCCTCGACGAGCGAACGCCAAAGGCTCTTTGTCTGCCCGAAAATCATCGACGAAATCAACTGCGGAAGAAGCACAAAAAGCCCGACAGCAAGCGCAACGCCAAGCACAAGCGCAACTGTTATTGCGATTTTTTCAACGGATTTTCCGAAAGTTTTTGCAAGCCATTTTTCGAATTTTGTCGGTTCCTCATCCGCAAACGCATCTTCGCCGTACATTTTTGCGGAATCCATCGTTGTGGACATGCCTGTTGTGAGCGATTCAACAAGCGCAACAACTCCGCGAATTATAGGCAGCCCCCAAAAAGTGCCCTTCTGCGCTTTTGAAACCTGATTTTTGTAACTTGCAACAATTTTTCCGTCCGCGCGGCGCACTGCCATTGCAATGCCCTTATCGGATTTCATCATAACGCCTTCCATAACGGCCTGACCGCCGACAGCGCATTTTCTCATAATATCACACCTTTCTTCGTTATATTTCGTTATGTTTCGTTAGTTTTTTGTTATGTTCAATATTTAGGAACAAACACTCCGAATAAATTTCGGCGGGGGAGCAAAGATTATTGCCCCTCCGCTTTGCGGTTCTTCCCGGATTTATGCCTTTGTCCAGCTTGTGCCTTCCTTCGAATCCTTAAGCGTAACGCCTTTTTCTGCAAGCTCCGCACGAATTTCGTCCGCACGGGCATAGTTTTTGTTCTTTTTTGCCTCTGCGCGTTCGCGAATGAGTCCTTCAACATACCGAACAAACTCATCCGAATGCTCTTCCGCAGTGTTCGTGCCGCCCGAAAGCAGATTAAGTGAAAGCACCCTGTCAAAATCCGCAATAATTGCACGTTTTGTCGCGCCGTTCACATCCGAATCCTTCAGAAGATCGTAAAGCACCGTCAGACCGAGTGAAGTGTTCAAATCGTTGCCCACTTTTTCGATAAAGCGGCGGCGGTAATCTTCAAACTGTGCCGCATTCGTTTCGCCCTCTTGAGGTATGCCCGCAATGCGGTTGAGCAGCCTTTCGTAAGCAGCTTTTGAATTATCCAGCGTATCGTAGCTGAATTCAAGCGGCTTTCTGTAGTGGCTTTGCAGGCAGAACATTCTGTATACAAGAGGGTCGTAACCCTTTTCCTGCAAAACGGAAACCGTCAGGATATTGCCCTTCGACTTGCTCATTTTGCCCTCACGGTCATTCAGGTGCTGAACATGGAACCAGTGGCTGCACCACGGATGCCCGACGGCCGCTTCACTCTGCGCAATTTCGTTTGTGTGATGCGGGAAAATATTGTCCACACCGCCGCAATGCAGGTCGAGATACTCGCCGAGATGCTTCATGCTGATTGCAGAGCACTCGATATGCCAGCCGGGATAGCCGACGCCCCACGGGCTGTCCCATTTCAATTCCTGAGAATCGAATTTGGATTTTGTGAACCAAAGCACAAAGTCTGACTTGTTGCGCTTGTTTCCGTCCTCTTCAACATCGCTGCGCACACCAACAAGCAAGTCATCCGACGAATGCCCCGTGAGCTGATAATAATCCTTGAGTTTTGAGGTGTCAAAATAGATATTTCCGCCCGCTTCGTATGCATAGCCGTTCTCAAACAGCTTTTCGATAAGTTTTATGTATTCGGCAATGCAGTTCGTCGCAGGTTCAACAACATCGGGAGTTTTGATGTTCAGCTTGCGGCAATCGTCAAAGAACGCATTCTCATAGAATTTTGCAAGCTCCATAACGGTTTTGCCCTCGCGCTTCGCACCGGAGACCATCTTGTCTTCGCCGGTGTCACCGTCGCTTGACAGATGCCCCACGTCCGTTATGTTCATCACACGCTTCACATCATAGCCGATATAGCGCAGGAATTTTTCGAGCACATCCTCCATGATATAGGAGCGGAGGTTGCCGATATGCGCAAAACGATAAACGGTCGGGCCGCAGGTATACATGCTGACCTTGCCCGCCTCGCGCGGCACAAACTCGTCCACGCGCTTTGTGAGAGTGTTATATAAATAGAATTTTTCCATGTTCTTCATTTCCTTTCAAGAAAAACTTAAAAAAGTTTTGCTGCCGCACAGCTCAGTCAAGCAGCATATCGTTCTGTTTTATCCACCCGAGCCTGCGCATTATTTCGCTGAAAAGCAGCGAAAGCGCAGCGGGAGCAGCAATATGCAGCAGCAGCACGCGAAGCAGTATCGACCACCACTCGCTGCCGTTTTGAAGCATTGTCGTAAACGTTCCTATCTGACCCACAAATCCGCAGGTACCCATGCCGCCCGAAATGCCCTCGTTCAGCATTTGGAACACCGTTGTTCCGAACGGTCCGAGGATCGCGCTTGCAAGCGTCGGCGGAACAAGGATTGCAGGATGACGTAATATATTCGGCACCTGAAGCATTGATGTGCCGAGTCCCTGAGAAACAATGCCGCCCCAGCGGTTTTCGCGGAAGCTTGAAACCGCAAAACCGACCATCTGGCATGAGCAGCCGATCGTTGCGGCACCCGCTGCAAGCATAAGCCCGGTTTTAACATCCGGTGCGGCATTTGCCGTTACAAATATCATGGAGGCAATTGCGGCACTTGAAATCGGAGCCGTCAGAATGATGCCCATAACAACGGAAACTATGATGCCCATCGGAATCGGGTTCAGATAGGTTGCTTTGCCGATTATGTAACCGAGCCACTTCATAAATGCACCGAGCGGTGCTCCGAGAAGCACGCCCACAACGCCGCCCGTCAGCAGCACCGCAATGGGAACAAGGAGAATATCAACCTTTGTTTTGCCTTCAACAAGCCTTCCGATTTCGATTCCGATAACGGCAGCAATATAAGCCCCGATAGGACCCGCGCCGCCTGCGCCGCTTGTATAACCTATCGCTCCGGCAACGACCGCAGCGCAGAGCGTCAGAGCTTTCGCACCAAGCCCGACAGCAATCGCCGCGCCGATCGCACCGCCGACAACAAAGCCGTTCTGTGCAACCTTCACAATCGGGTCAAGAATGCCCGAAAGTGCGGGAATACGCGCAAATTGCGCAATTATCGTGCCGATGAGCAGAGAGGCGAAAAGACCCTTTGCCATTGCTCCGAGAGCCTTAATGAAGTACCTGTCCGCATAATGCTTCACGATGTTTCCGAAGCTGCGTTTCGTGTCTGCACCGCAGGGAGCTGCCGTTTCTTCCGAAAGAGCGATGTTCTCGTTGTTTTCCATTGCTTACCTCACTTAATTCAAGTTGTTTTTTGTGTTTATATCCGCAGGACTTCCGCAAAAAGCTCCGCCGGATTCAGCCTTCAGTCAAAGTTCAATCGATTGCGGAGCTGTTCCGCTGATTATTTCTTAACGTCGTCTATTGTGGGTTCATCATCGTCAAACTCGAACGCCGCCTTGGGTGCGCGGAGCGTGCCGCCTCCCGGCTGCTGCTGAGCTTCGCGTTTTGCGTTCTTGTCAACGTATTTGCCCGTCCAGATGATCGCCGCAACGAACACAGCGCAGAGCAAACCGAACAGAATCATGCTGACCGTTTGCAGCTTGCCGAAACCGTCCAGAGCGGAAACAACGCCCGCCGCAATCATGATGACAGCCGCTGCAAGGCAGCTTATGCGCATTGCCTTTTTGTGTTTTGCTTCCATGCCCTCTTTTACAAACTCGGCATCAAAAATTCTGCCGCGGCCGGAAATTGCGGAATAGAGCAGATACAGACCGATAACGAACATCACAATGTCGAAAAGGCTCACCGATTGGCGGTTGACACTGAGCTTTACAGTCTCTTTCAATTCGCTGCCGTTGGCGCAGGATGCATTAATGCGAATCTCGCCGAGAACGGAGGATTTCACAAACAGATAGCCGTTTTTTTCGTTGATTTCATAAGTGAATTTATCTGAAGATGCCGGCGTTTCCGAAAGGTTTCCGTCCTTATCCTTTTCAAAAAGCTCAACGGTATATTTAACCGTGTTGTCTTCGGCCGTGTCAGCTTTCGGTGCGTCCGGAGCGGCTGTCAAATCCGGTGCGGCTGTCACATCCGGTGCGTCTGTCGCATCCGATGCGTCTGTATCCAAAGCATCGGAACCGCTGTCGGTCTTATCGGTCAAAATTTTATACATATTGTCTTCATAGCAGAAGAATCCGACCGCTGTGTTGACGTTCACCTGAATCGACTGCACATTTTGCGCAAAGGTAAGCTGCCTGTCGGCATATGCAACGGTTGAATCGTCCTCTGCATTGATGCTCGGCTGTTTGCCGCTGCCCATCATGCAGCCAGTCAGCGCAAGACAGAGCGCAAGCACTGCTGCGATAAGAGCCGCAATGCGCACATTGTGTTTTTTGTTTCCTGATTTCATATTGTAAATCCTCCTGTATTCTGCCTTTCAGACATTTTAATTTTTATGTTTAATGCCGCATTCGTTCCGTCTCTTCGCGGCACGGGGTTCACTGTTTTGTTTCCTCCGCATTTACACAGCGCATGAACTCATCGGAAACACGCATTGCTCTGCAAATCGCCAGCGCATCACGCGGCGGATTCACATCGCTTGCAACGCGATACAATCCGTAGTCCATAAGCTTCGGCAGCACGGAGGCCCTTGAAGCATCGTTTCCCGCCAATGCTGCATCGAGCACGGCAGGTTCAACGTTTTTGAGCCCGATGACCTGATAGTGCATGGGCGCACAGCATGCAACATCGTCGAAATGCGTTGTTATCAGCGCAAAACAGCCGCGTCGATTGTTGAAATACTTCACTGCCGCCCGCACAAGCGCCGCACCTTCGTGCGGGTTCGTGCCGCGCGCAAACTCATCAAGCAGAACGAGTGCAGTGCTTTCGGTTTTTATTTCGGAAAGAATGCCGTCAAAATGAATCATCTCCCCGCCGAAACTCGAAAGTCCGCCCAAGCTGTCCTCCATATCCTCACAGAGCAAGTGTATGCCGGCAAAATGCGGCAATTCTGCTTCCCCGCAAAAAACCGGGAAGCCGCACAGCGCAAGCAGCACGTTCAGCGCAAGCGTTTTGACCGCAACGGATTTTCCGCCCATGTTTGCGCCCGTGATAACGGTTGAGCCGGATAAAAGCTCAATGCTGACCGGAGTAAACTTTCGCCCCGACGAGTGCAGTGCATCGGCTGTCTGCGGGTTAATCATTTCGTTAAGAAGAACCCGCTGCCCGTTTGCATAAACTTTCGGAATGCTGCCGCCCCTGCTGCACATGAGCCTTGCTTTTGCAAGCGCAAAATCGAACCTTGCAATGCTTTTAATCACCTGCTCCGCCTCGTTGGAATGTGCAGCAAAAGCTCTTGTCATCTCCGTGCGAATGCGCAGTTCTTCGCTCTCCTCCCTTGCGGCAAGCAGAGTTCTTTCCGCTTCAAGCGCATCCCGCCCCTCGACAGGATCTCGGCGCAGTTCGGCATCAACCCGTTTGCGCTCGCGCCGAATTTTCGCAAGCTCCGCGGATGCGCTGTCGCTCACGCGAAAAGTCATTGCACGCATTCCGTCCGGATCGACTATTGAAAGCGCGCGCGGCAGAGGGTGAATATCGATTTCGTTCAGCCTTTCGCCGCAGGGAATCTTTGAAAATGCCTCCGCAAGCGCATCAAGCTTTATCAAAAAACGTTTAATTTCGAAGAATTCAACGTCTGTAAGCGTCATTTCGCGGCTTCGCGCGACCGAACGGCGAACATCTTTAAGCTGCATGAGCGCACGCTCGGCGGCGGACAGTTCCTCCCTTGCGGCATCGCTGCGGATCGTTTCCGCAAGCAGGCGAACGTTTTCCAGTTCGCGGCAAAGCCGCGCATTCTCTTCACACGGATACGCATGGGTATGCCGCGCAAGCTCCTCTCCGAAGGGGGAACAAGTCTGCAAATTTTCAATTATGTAGGCAAATCCTATCGCTGCCTGCTGTTGTTTGTCAAGCATAGTCTTATAATGTCAATTTGTTTTTTATCATTTATTCGCGAAAGCGCAGGAGTATCGATTTTACGCGCACGGGTTTACTCCGCTGCCTCGCAGCCGAATTCGCTCACAACATCAAGCACCGGCACACGTCCGCCGAGACCGCTGCACATGGCATCGTAAAACTCCGTTTTGTTGTAATGACTGCCTTTTGCGGAAAACGGGTTGACCGTCACCGCAAGCAGCCGCGTTTTGTTCATAACGGTAAATCTTGCACCTGCACGAACAAGTTTTTCATAGTTTTTATGCGAAAGCAGCAGCCTGCTGCCATCCTCGCAAATAATCTCCAGTCCGTTCAGCGCACGCCCCGCCGCAATAAGCGCATTTGCCGCCGAATCCGGCACCCCGCCGCGCATCAAAACAGCCTCTGCGCCGCCTTTTCGAACAAGTTCCGCCGCACGGGAAAGCTCCGAAAACTCCGTTTGCTCACCGCCATGGGTTCCGCTGCCGAAAAACACGCCGTATTTTTGTTTGCATTGACGCACATATTCCGTCCGTTCCGTTTGCGGCAGCATCATAAGCTCCGCCGAAAAGCATGTATCTTCAACAGTTTTTCGAATATCCGGGGAATAGCTTGCGCCCGAACACAATATTGCCGCATCACTGACAGCCGGCATCGCAAGCGATTTTCGGCTCAGCGCACCGTCGATAATGACTTTTGCCGCGCCGAGTTCAAACATCCGTTTTTTAAGCCGCGCAAGCTGCGCCGTCATGGACGGACCCGCAAGCTGAATAAAGCCGTCACTGCATGCACGAAGGATAATGACCTCTCCCATAGGCGTCGGCATTCCTGTTGTGTCCAGTATTTCCCGGGAAATACCGCTGTTCATGCCGTTCTTTTGCGCATCATTTCCGGAATCAGACAAATTTCCGCCCGCAAAAAGCAGCTTTTCGGCTGTTGCAATAATCGTGCCGTCATAAACGAAAATTTCGGGCTTTTTCGTGTTCGTCACAAGGTCGCTCCGCTCCCCGTCCCTTCCGATGGATGTCAGCGCAATGCTCTCGTCCATCC
>ERZ1026844.1692-NODE-1692-length-12945-cov-3.085105_pt1 | contig 12945 bp, 9 predicted proteins | sample MGYA00380152_ERZ1026844 | MGnify/ENA primary metagenome ERZ1026844 (study PRJEB33269, sample SAMEA4719788) | human gut metagenome | biome: human-associated habitat; feature: organic feature; material: feces | place: Cameroon | collected 2013-10 ... | reverse complement strand
CGGAGCTGATTCAGAAAGTCTTTTGCCGTAAGCCCCGTCATCCGCCTGATCAATACGGAAAAATGATTTCTCGAATAATGACATGCCTCCGCAGCCTCTGTCACAGAAAAGGGACAGCGCTCCTGTTTTTCAAGGATGTCATAAATTCTGGCAAGCGGTCCGGAGTAGCGCTGAGAATGCTGAAACAGAGTGGCGACAACCCCCGTCAGATAATATTCCATCAGAATCTGATAGCGATCCTGCGGAAGGATGATCGTGCCTTCCGGAACTCCGAAAAAACGGGAGGGAAAGGTGGTTTCAAAAATGGTCTTTGTCGCGTCAATGACTCCACGGGTGAAATCATTCGCCGCAACGTGGAGGAAAGGCGGGAAAACCGGCTGTTCCATATAAAATTTATAGCAGAGAGAAAGATACTTCTCCGAATATTTGAGAGCATGCGGGGTTCCCGGCGCCACAAACAACAGATCATTCTCCTGGACGGGGCAACTGCCGTTCTCCGTAATGAGTTCGCATTTTCCCGACAGCGTGAAATTCGCCTGAAAGAAATCGTGGACATGCATTTTTATCCTGATGGAAGGATTTCCTTCGGCGTATCCCCAGTAACACAGCCTGATTTTTCCCTGATTTTTTTCGGCATCCATGATTATTCCAATTCCTTCTGTTGTAAAATAAGGCTGTTTTTGAGAAAAACAACAAGAAATTTTCCGTTGCGGGAAAAAATAAATGAAATTCTGCAATACACCAATGAACCTGCCCCTTTCAGACCACACCCCGCAGTTTTACTTCACCGCATATTGCGGTGGATGACTGACAGAAGCAACACTCTCGCGTTCAATCAGGGTGTAAGGCAGATTCTGATCCGCCGCCGGCAGTTTCCGGATCAGCCTCTCCAACGTGTCAAATGCCGTATGTGCCAGAAGAGCCCAGTTCTGGCTGAGGGTGGTTTCCGGCGGATACAGTGTACGGGAAAGCTCATCATGCTCCATGCCGATCACGGAGATATCATCCGGGACACGCAGTCCCTGCTGTCGCAGTTCAAAAAAGATTTCCGCCGCCGCACCTTCTCCGGGACACAGAATCGCCGTTGCCCCCTGCTTTTGCAGTCCGGTAAAGGAAACCGATCCGGGACCGTCGTATTCGATGACCGCCGGAGTAATGCCTGGCGCATTGCGGTTCATCCAGGAGAGGTAGCATTGCTGCCGCTCACGGGTATCGGTTGCATCCGCCGGAGTCCGTCTGTCCGTATGGAGAAAAATGATATTGCGGTGCCCGCGATGTTTCAGATAATCAAGGGCAAGCGTAATTCCCTGCATGTTATCGGAAGAAATCCGCAGAACACCGTCATTGCGGTATCCGGCGGAATTAATGCAGACCAGCGGCAGCGCCTGTTCCTTTCCCCACTGTTTTTCGAGCCCGGTCCGGTAAAGCACGGCAATACCGCCGTCAAAGAGATGCATTCCGATTCTCTGGACATCACATTCGGAAACAATCTCCACAGCGTATCTGCGCTGATACGCTTCTTTCCGCAGGGCAGCAAGAATCAGACCGAGATAACCGCTGAAATTCGCATGATCGGGAATAATCAGCGCAATGCATCCGGTAAACAGGGTATAATGCATACGCCGCGCAGTACTGATGACCAGACTGCGGACTTTCGGTTTAATATAAGGGTAGTTATTCAATACCCGCGAAACCGTTGCCGGAGAAACCCCGGCCGCAGCAGCGATTTTACGTATGGTGGCGGACACATCCCTCCTCCTTCCTGAAATGAAAGCCGTATCTTTTATCATACAGCCAAAATTCCGTTTTTCAACTCTTTCCTGTTTCAATTTGTTTCATAAAAATACCTTGCGCACCTCTTGTTTTTATTTGAATTTCAGATATAATAAAAGATAAAGAAACAAGAACCCATCAACAGATTACAGGAGGTTGCAGCAGCATGTTTTATTGTATGAAAAAAAACGGAAAACAGGAATTCATGAAAATGAAACAGAAGGTAACACCGAGAGCTACACGGGGAATTGTATGGAATTTTACATTGATAGAGCTGCTGATCGTTATAGCGATCATCGCAATTCTTGCTGCCCTGCTGCTGCCTGCATTGAACAAGGCTCGGGATAAAGGTAAAACGATTTCATGTGTCAATAACCTGAAACAGCTCGGAAACATCATGGCGTTTTATCAGGCGGATTACAATGATTACTTTCCTGCAACTTATGATCCCTTTGCCAAAAAAATATGGTTTCAGCTTCTTCAAAACAGCGGAGCGCTGGGAACGAATTACGCACAAAGCCGTTGGAGCGTAGTCGTCAAAGGATACGGCAACTCGCTGCTCTGCCCGAAACTGGACCTGAACCTGACACTGGATTACTACAACTACGGCATGAATGCCCATACTTTCCCCATTCAGAATCTTCTTCCGTCCTCGGAACAGGGTGATGTCTCCCGGTATTACCGCAAACTTACAACACTCAAGCAACCCTCTTTGCGCGGTGTAATCGGAGAACCGAAGCCGGATTCGCAGGGATACGCGATCCGCACTACGACAGTCAATCCTTACAGGCATGACAGACAAAGCAATTTCCTCTATGCGGATACCCATGTAAGCGCGGTCCACGGCACTGTGCTCGCCACCAAAACCAACATAGAGTCCCCGTGGGGACCGAGCAACGGATTCAGGGAGTGAAGATCATGAAAAAACGAAATTTTCTGATTGCAGGAGCCGCTTTTCTTCTGAGCATATCTGACCTGTCCGGTGCAAATGAGTTTTTCGCCTGCCGTGTTGCGAAGGTGAAGAATCCGCCGCAAATTGACGGCATACTGGATGAGACTGAATGGAAACAGGCGGCAAGACTGCCCGCATTCAGCAACTCAACCGGAATCCTGTCACAAAAACGGCAGGACGTGATGCTCTGCTATGATTCCGGATATCTTTATGTGGGACTCCGCGCCGATATCGACTGGGAACCGGGGATTGTTCCGGTGAAATTCGATGACCTGAATATCTGGACCGTCGACAGTTTCGATATTGCTTTGATCCCTGTTCCGGAAAAGGCGAACGACATTGTCCGCTTCATCGTGGAACGCGGCGGCGGACGTGCCGACATGCGTGCGAAAGGACAGGTCAAACAGCCTGCGGGAGACTGGAATCCCGAATGGAAAAGTGCGGTCCGCCTGATCGCCCATTCCTATATGAGCGCCTATACATGGGAGGCGGAAATTGCGATCCCGTGGAAAAGCCTCGGCATCTCCGCGCCCCGGAAAGGCGACAGAATTCCGGCACAGTTTATCCGCTGTATCGGCAATATCCGCCGCGATGCCGCAGGAAATCCGGACCGTGTCGTTACATGGTCGCCGGTACCGAAAGGGAGGGACTGGATCAACCCGGGTGATTTCGGCTGTCTGCTGTTCGCCGGGGAAAAACCTGTGTTCCGTGCCGATCCGGACAGTGCGTTCGGAGTGAAAGGACGCTGTACCGCTCCTGTCCAGGCATCGCTTGAGGGGCGCGTATGGGAAATCGGACATTCCGGCAGTCCCATGCGCATCGCAAAAGCACAGAAGACCGATGGTATGAAGCTCAACTGGCCGGGCGGAATCGAGGTCCGCCGCGACACCCCCTCCATGATGTACTGGCGCCTGAGCGATGCGGACGGTTTGATCGCCGGCGGCAAATACATCACTACTCTGCGCCCTTTATTCAAGGTCGAAACAGCAATCAATTATTATCGGGAATCCGTGGTGATCCTGGGCGACCTCCGTGATCTCGCAGTCGGCAAAGGGTTCCGTGTGGAAGCGGAACTCCGCAGCAAGGACGGCAGAGTGCTTGAGCGGACCGGAAAGAAACTGGATGCCGGAGCAAAATATTTCGAATTAAACTGCTCCGTAAGGAAACTTGTCCCAGGCACGGAAGGAACAGTTGCGGTCCGTCTTCTTGATGAAAAAGGCAGAGTTCAATATGATTTTTCAGGCAGGCGGAAACTGCTGAAACGTCCTGCATGGATAACGGCGGATTCACTCGGCAGAGTATCGGTTCCGCCACCGGGCTGGGAAACTCCGGTTGTCAAACAGGCACCCGGACATATCGAAGTGAAAACGGGACCCAATGCCTACTGTTTCGGAGTATCGTCACCGCTTCCGGAAGCTGTCGAATTGCGAAACCGGCTCTTTTCCCGTGGCAGTTTTACACTGGAAGCCGTCACGGACCGCGGATACCAGAGCTTGAAATCCGCAGCACTGCCGGAGATACTCTCACAGAATGCACGCGGCGTGACATTCCTGTGGCAGGGTGTCTCGGATGATCTTGAAGTCAAGGCGGAAATCCGCGTCGAATTCGACGGAATGGCATGGTACCGGACACAGGTCATCCCCCGCAGGAAGGAGATGAAGCTGAAACGCCTTGCCGTAGTTATGCCGCTGGCGGCGGAACAGGTGCGCTACATGCGCGGAAACAATGCAATGAATGTCCGTGAACTTGTCTTCAATTCAGCGCTTGTCGGAAAAGCAAAAACGGACCGTGTCCTGCCGAAACCCGACATGCAGTTTGCGATCAGTTTTTCGGCAAACGGCTGGACCTTCGGGAACATGTTCCATAATTTCTACTGGATCGGTGGAGAGGACCGGGGCATCTTTTTTGTCCTGCCGTCCTGCCGTAACATGGCGGTACGGGAAAAATATGCGGACATCATTGATGACGGCGATAATTTTACCGCAAAGTTCTTTCTGGCAGACCATCCGCTGGAACTCAAAACACCTCTGGATTATGAGTTCGGTTTTTTCCTGACTCCGACAAAAGAAGTTACGAACCGTGCAAGACTCCGCCGTGTCGGCGCCGGTTTTTCCGGCGGTGTTGACTCCATACATGCCGATGTGGGAATCAAACCTCAGGAAAAGTATTTTACCGGAAATGCGCGCGGACGTTTTTTCCATGACTCCGAACTGCGTCCGTTCGGCAGAAACGATGTGGCGACTCTGATTCTTCCCTGCTGGAAACTGCGCACGATTCAGAGCGGCAACCCGCTGCCCGGCAGGGAGGAACGGGAATATATCGACCGCTGGATCGCCAATACAGGGAAAAAACTGGATGCCTCGCCCATGCTTTGGTATGATGCGTTTTTCACAGTCTTCGGATTGCCCCATATCACCGGCTTTCTGAATGATTTCGAGGCATGGCCGATTACCCGCCTGCCTGTGGAACAGCACGGCACTTACGTATGTCCCACACCCGCATGGCAGAATTTCTATCTTTACGGAGCACAGGAACGCATGAAGCAGAAAATAACTTCGTTCTACATGGACCTGACGTTCCTGAAACCGTGTTCCAACCGGTTCCACGGCTGCGGATACCGTGATGCCGACGGTAATGTTTCCGGCGTGATACCGCTGCTTGCGGCACGTGAAATGTTTCTGCGCTACCAGACAATGGTCAAGAAGAACAATCCGCAGGGACTGCTGGTGCTTCATGGATATGCCGCCACTCCTCTGGCTCTCTGGGTGGATGTGCTGACCGCCGGCGAAGAATGGCTGACCGCCCCGGATTATAAGACTCTGACACCGGAATATTTTCAGTCCATGCTGGCTTCTACCGACCAGATCGGCAGTGTGGCAAACTTCTTCCCTGGCGGTATCCTGATGCATTATATACAGGCGCAGAAAAGCAGCACGACACTGGAAGAAATGTGCGGGTTGAGCTTCCTTCACGGAGAATCCATGTGGAACGGCACCGAAGCGATGATGCCCGGTCTGCGTATGGTATGGGATACATTGGACCGTTTCGGCGTGGATCAGGCTGTCTGGACTCCCTATTGGCGCAATCCGCTTTCCGGCGGACCGGAGGGTGTCCTGGTGTCCTCATGGAAACGTGGAACGCGCCTGCTGCTGGTACTGTTCAATCCCGCGCAAACAGAAAGGCAAATTCGTTTCGATGCATTGAAAAGCAGGCGGATCACAGATTGCCTGAACAACGGGAACAGAGTTGGAGAACAGATTACCGTCCCGAAGCGCGGATTCAGACTTCTGCTTTGTGAATAAAAAACCACAGGTATTGTCTTCCCGGTTTGCCGGAGAAAGGCGATTTTCACCCTCAGCGGCAATACCTGTCCGAAAGGAAAAACGAGGAAGGCTCCGGTTTCTTCTTGACAAGACGCAATAGCAGAGTATGTTATAAAGAGAATCAAACCCGGGGGGGGATATGATGAAACCATTCTTTATTTGTACGGTTTTTCTGTTTTTTCTTGTATTTGCGGCAGGCTGTTATTCCTATACGCCGCCATCGCCGGTTCTGCTCGGCGCGAAATATACGTCCGCCAATCGTGCGGCAACAGATCAGATCCTGCGGGAAACAAAAAAACTTTCCCTCATGGATGCAAAACATATCGCACAGCTCAACAATCAGAACTATCTTGCCGCTTATCATGCGGTCAATGCCGCAAGAATGCGTTACTATCAGGCGCTCGGCGCCTATGCGCCGGAAATTCATCTCGGCAGTACCGTCGGACAGGATATGCAATGGAACAGCAGCAGGGTCAATCCGCCCATGACGAATGCCGCCGGACGCGACATCTCTTTCAAAGTCAACAGCTCCGTGACGGCGTCATGGCTGCTGTTCGACGGTTTTGCCCGTTATCTGAATGTAAAAGCCATGCAGAGCGAAGTCAGGAAGCAGACCGCAATGCAGTACAAGGTGCTCTGCATGCTCCGCCGCGCTGTGGCATATGCCTATTACGATATCCAGATGGCGCAGGAAGTCGAACGGATCCAGAGGGAAAATATCGAGTTCCAGAACCGGTTTTATCAAATGGTCAAACCTGAATGGGAACAGGGCAAACGCCCGGAGGACGAAGTGCTGAACTTCAGTATTCTGAGCGGTCTGGCGCAGACGGGATTGATCGCGGCACAGTATCAGGGAAATGTCGCCAACTATTCGCTTGCCCGGCTGATGGGATACTCCGAGGGAGAACTGTCTTCGGAGGTGGAAGTACATCCTTTCGAAGACAATATCCGCCAGATGTATTACAGCGTGGAAATGTGCCTGGACATTGCCCTTGCGAACAGTCCTGAAATGCACATCATGCAGCAGCTTCTCAAAATTGCCGAATACAATAAATACCGGAGTTACAGCGCCTATTTTCCAGTTGTCTATGCGGAGGCGGGATACGGCAGCACACAGATGCGGACACAATACAAGGCATTCAAGGATTCCCATTCCTCTTTCAGCAACAACTCGCTTTCCTACGGAGTCCGCGCCGACTGGCTGGTGTTCGACGGCTTCGCCCGTTACAACGCCATGCGTGAAATGCAGACCATGTTTGCAGTCGCCCAGTTCAATATGGCGGAGACTTATCTCCAGATCATCAATGAGATCCGTTCCGCTTATGCAAATTATGAGAACAATCTCAAACAGGTCAGAATCTACCGCAATCTGCTGAAAGAGGCGAAGAAACAGCGCGACCTCGTTGCGGAACGCTATCAGAAATACCATGCGTCCGTTGACCGCATCGACAAGGTTCAGGCTTATTATATTGACATCCAGCTCCAGAATGCGGCGGTGATCACCGACTTCAATAAATCGGTCGCCCAGCTGGAGGCTGTCATGTGCATTGATATCTATGCCAGAGAACGGGAATAACCGGAAAGCTACCTGATCAATACTGCCGCGGCGCGTGCCTCCATCCCCTCAAGCCGTCCGATAAACCCCATGCCTTCATTCGTTTTCGCCTTGATCGAAACCCGTTCCTCCGGCAGAGACAATGCGGAGGAAAGAGATTCTTTCATTGCCGGAATATGAGGCGCCAGTTTCGGTTTCTGCGCAATGAGCGTCAGGTCGATATTGGAAATCCGCCACGCGGAAAATGCCGGATGCGCAAGAGTTTCCCGCAGTAATTCCATGCTGTCCGCACCCTGATACCTCGGGTCCGTGTCAGGGAAAAAATGACCGATATCGCCGAGAGCCAGCGCACCGATCAACGCATCGATCAGCGCATGGACGGCAACATCCGCGTCACTGTGCCCGAGGAGTCCCCTTTCATACGGAATTTTCACCCCGCAGAGAATCAGCGGACGCCCTTCCGTAAAGCGGTGCACGTCGCAACCCTGACCGATCCGGATATCTGAAATCATAGCATTCCCCTTTAAATGACGGTATTCATCAGATAGTTCATGATAAGAAAAGAAAACACCGCGATTCCGCCGGCAAGCAGAGCGCCGAGCCATGACTTGCTGATGAATCCGATCAGGCACATCGCGGCGGTATAGGCACACGTCAGAATCGAAAGAATCAGCCCTGTCACCATCGACAGGTGCAGCATCGCGAAATAAAAGTGCGACCAGAAAGAGTGGAACTCGACATTCGGGCGGAATCCGCCGCCGTCCAGATAAATGAACATGGCGGCAATCGCGATCGTGACGATTGCGGGAAACATGAACAATGAAAACAGAAGTCTCATTTTTCCCGTTTCCCTCTCAATCTGTTGAAATACATACGGAATTCAGGCGGAAAAAGTCTGAACCCCGTATCAGAAAATCCTATGCTTCCGGTGTATAGTTCGGAGCATCCTTGAGCATCAGAATGTCGTGCGGATGCGCCTCGCGGAGAGCGGCTCCGCTGACACGGATGAATTTCGAGGTTTCGCGCAGGGTCGGAAGATCACGCGCACCGCAATAGCCGAGAGAATAGCGGAGCCCGCCCGCAAACTGGTGAATGACCTCCCAGAGCGGACCTCTGTAAGGCACCATGCCCTCCACCCCCTGAGGCACCAGTTTCTTGGAATCGTCCACATCGGACTGCCCGTAACGTTCACGGCTGCCCTTGGAGGTCTTCATCGCCTCAAGGCTGCCCATGCCGCGGTAGACAACGAAACGTCTTCCGTGGTGAATGATTTTTTCGCCGGGGCTTTCCAGTGTTCCCGCGAGAACCGATCCCATCATGACGGACGATGCACCGACCGCCAAAGCTTTCGCAACATCGCCGGACTGCTTGATTCCACCGTCCGCAATGATCGGCACTCTGCCTCCGACCGCCTTGACCGCCTGATAAACAGCCGTCACCTGCGGAGTGCCGACACCGGCGACAACACGCGTCGTGCAGATGGAACCGGGTCCGATACCGACCTTGATCGCATCCGCTCCCGCCTCGACCAGAGCCTCCGCCGCCGCGGCAGTTGCAATATTCCCGGCGACAATGTCGAGTTCAGGATATTCTTTCTTGAACAGCCTGATCGTCTCAATCACGCCCTTGCTGTGCCCATGCGCCGTATCAATGACCAGAGCATCCACATCGGCTTCCGCAAGTGCTGCGGCACGTTCATAATCATAGGGGCTGATCGCCGCGGCAACCCGGAGTCTGTGCTCGGAATCACGGTTGTAGGCGGGTTCTTCCTTTTCAATCAGGGTGCTGACATCCTGAAAACTGTAAAGTCCCCTGAGATTGCCTTCCTTGTCGACGATCGGGAGTTTGCCGACTTTGTTTTTGCGCATGATGTCGAACGCTTCCTCCAGCTGTGTGCCGGTGGGGGCAGTTACCAGTTGCGTCGTCATGACGTCCTTCAGCTTCTGGGAATAATCCGTCAGGAATTTGATATCGCGGGAAGTCAGGATGCCGACCAGCTTACCATCGGAATTGACGATCGGAAAACCGGAGAAGGAATACTGTTTCTCGGTTTTTTCCTTGAGCATTTCGCCAAGCGTCGCATTCTCATCGAAAACAACCGGTTTGCGGATCAGCCCGTTCAGATACTGCTTGACTTTACGGACCTCGTCCGCCTGAAGCGCAGGAGTCAGATTCTTGTGAATCACGCCGATGCCGCCGAGCTTTGCCATGGCAATCGCCATTTCGCTTTCCGTCACCGTATCCATGGCGGCGCTGATGAAAGGGACATTGAGCTTGATGTTTTTGGAGAAATAGGTGGAGATATCCGCCTGATCCGGCAGAAAGTCCGCATATTGAGTCAGCAGTGAGATGTCGTCAAAGGTAAGACCTTCGAATTCGAACTTGGACATGAATTGATCCAGATAAAGATTGCCCATTTTACTTCTCCATAATTGAGTGTGGGCCGCGGGTGCGGCAAATTTTTCATTTGCCATTGTAATGTATCATAAAATGCTTTTTTTTCAAATTCAGAAGGGAAAAAACTTTGTAAAAATACAATGCGGCACTAAATTAGACCGTTTATTTTTTAACAGTCGGAAAGAACCTGATATGACCAGACTATATGCGTTTTTGAAGAAAAGCCCTTTGGAAAACAACCGGAAAATCCTGATCGCGGCTCTCTGTCTGCTTGTGATTGCCGGCATGGTGCCACGAATTTACGGATTGATCCGTCTGCCTCATGAGTTTTTTCATAACGACGGCAATGAGTACCGGGACATTTCGGAACAGCTTTACAAGGGCAACGGCTTTTCCGTTACCTCCTACCGCTGGTACGAGGCGGTGCCTCCCGACCGCACAAGTGATCTGCATACGGATTTCAGCCGCCCTCCGCTTCTGCCTCTCCTGGGAGCAGGGCTTTATTTCCTGCCGTTTGACTGGACCGTATCCGCGAAAGTCACAACCGTTCTTCTGAGCGTAATCTGCATCCTGATGACTTTCCTGCTCGGAAAGGAAATTTTCTCCAGCAGCACCGTCGGTTTTCTTGCCGCCGCAATCTACACATTCTACCCATATTCCATTTATCACTCTTTATGCTGGTCCTCGGAAAATCTCTTTCTGATTTTCCTCTGCGCCTCCTACCTTTTCCTGTGCCGGTGCATCCGCCGCTCCTTTGCATGGAAATACGCCGCACTGTGCGGCGCCATGCTGGCGCTCGCTGTCCTGACCCGTCCGCAGGGAATCATGCTTTTTCTGCTTTTCGGGCTTTGCGGAGGAATTTACTTTCTCCGGCGGAAGGAAGCACGCATGTCCGTTTTCAAAAGCGCGGCGGCATTCGGGCTTGCCGGACTGCTTGTATTTCTGCCGTGGATGATCCGCAACCAGCGCGCCGCCGGAATACCCTCGCCGCTCTCTTTTTACGGGCCGTATTCCTTTTCCCAGGCTTCGAGCGATGTCTCTTACATGACTTACCGTTATGTGGATACACCCGAATATAAAGAGCGGACAGACCTTGCATGGAACACATTTCATGACGAAAAGGTGAAACTGCTGGGAGAAAAGAAAATCTATTCTCTTGTCGACGCCAATCCGTATTGGAAGAAATGGGCATGGGAATACATCCGCGAGAATCCGGGTAAAATGGCTTTTATCGTGTGGAACAGAGTCCGGCACTGTTTCAGGGCGGCTCCGAATGCGGCGGCAGTTTCAAATACAATCGTAATCTGCTTCAGAATATACTTCGCCTGCTTTCTTGCACTTTTCCTCTGCGGAATATGGTTTGCAAGAAAAAATATATGCGCCATGCTCCTGTTGCTGTCTCCTGCAAGTGCCGTGGTTCTTGCAGTTCCTTTTCTGATGATCCTGCGTTACCGTTACCCGTTCTTCGCTCCGTTCGCGTCCATTTTCGCGGCTTACGGACTCTGCCGGCTGGTTCAATGTTTTGCAGAACGGAAAAGAAGCGGCAATCCAGCAGCAGACAGGAACTGAAATCTTTCTGCGTATCGCCAGAAGTGTGGCTGCGAGGCAGATTCCCAGCGCGGCCATGCGGATCAGGAACCATGCGTCCATATGCGCGGCATTCGACATGCTGTGGTAAAGCCGTGTCGAAATGAACACGTGAAAATATGGATTATAAGCAAGAATCATCAGCAACAGCAATCCCGCCGCCCCCGACAAAGTCCGCCTGTTCCATGTGACATTCCAGAACTCGCCGCAGCCGATCGCCGCGGCAAGCCCGAAAAGAGCCGGCAGGATGAAACGGATCGGACTTGCGGCAAAACAGACATATCCACTGAAAAAGAGAGTCAGGGGAAGGGTCCACAGGATAAACAGAATACGTAATTTTCTCTCTTTCATGAAAATCATTGCCGCAATACCGAATGAAAAAAGCAGCAGATTGCATTTGACGAAATAGGTCATTCCCCCGCTCAAAAGAGTTTTCAGCTGAAATCCCTGGCTCGCGGTATCATGCAGGGCATACGGCCAGATGAATGGAGAGGAAAAGTCGCGCAGATTGACCAGGAACTGAATCAGGAACACAATCAGAAACGCCGCAAGGCAGAACACGGCATCCCGGAAAAGGATAAGACGTTTTTCCTGAAAAACATCCTTGTTGCTCTCCCAGAAAAGGAATGCAATCAGCGGGGCAAAAAAGATATTGTTGATCCGGATCAGGCACGCAAAGGCGAAAACAGCGGAAAGAAACATCATCCGCCATGTTCCCCGGGCACGGAAAATTCCCAGCAGAATACATAGCAGGATAAAGAAATTCGAGGCCGGATCGCTCAAGGCGTTGCAGCCGCTCCATATCAGCGTATAATAAGTTTTGTAGGAAAGGAACAGAGACGGAAGATCAATCCAGATGAAAAAGAAATTACGCGGAAAATTCTCATAGGGGAAAATAACGAAAGGAATCAGGGAAAGCCCGCAGAGAATATAAAATGTGCGACGCAGGGAAGCGGAAAAATGATACAGGATGATCCCGAGCATGACTGTGCAAAGCGGCATAATCACATATCCGTTGCATGCGGAGAGCAGTTCGCCGGCCTTCTGCATCCCCGCTTCGGAAATTCCCGTCAGGGAAAGAACCGGCGAAATCAGCAGCGGATAGCCGACCGTATAATTCCATGCCTCCGTTGTCCCGTGGAACAATTCACAGGCAATCCTGAAATAAGCTCTTTCATCCGTCAGCCGAATCTGGACGCTGTTTCCGAGATAGAGCCACGCTGCGAGAAAAAACTGTTTCAGAAATACAATCAGGTACATGGTAAGAACAAACCCCCCGGCACTGCCTCGCCCCCCATGTGCAAATGGTTTCCTGAGAATCCGGCTGCCGAAAACAAAAGTCAGCAGCAACCCCAGAA
>ERZ1026844.1683-NODE-1683-length-12991-cov-4.692795_pt1 | contig 12991 bp, 7 predicted proteins | sample MGYA00380152_ERZ1026844 | MGnify/ENA primary metagenome ERZ1026844 (study PRJEB33269, sample SAMEA4719788) | human gut metagenome | biome: human-associated habitat; feature: organic feature; material: feces | place: Cameroon | collected 2013-10 ... | reverse complement strand
GCTTCTTGTGCTTCGCAGGAGCATTGGCGCAGCATAACCGTATCTGCAAGCAAGGTCGTTCGGAGCCGAAAGACAGCGTGAAACTGCTGCTTCAGCCCCGAAAGCCAAAGGTTGCTGCAACAGACCCAAAAACAAAACCGGGCAGCTCAAGAAGGGTTGCCCGGTTTGTTGCTTTCACATAATTAATTTGAATGAAACAAACAGAAAGCGGGTCCGGAAAGCGGGCTCCGCAATTCAAAGATGTTTTAGCGGCTCGATGTTGACCGTTACGTTTTTAACAATAATAGTCTTTTTTGCCAAACAGGAGCGTTTCAAACTCGTTGCAAGGAGCATATAAGCCGATACTCATTTTTTTTGATATAATTCCATCGCTTTCTTTTTCCGCAGTCGGATCTACCGATTGAATCCATTCGATTATCTCCGGACACTTCAGCGTGAGTTCTTTTCCGTTTACAATTACAAGCGTATCTGAACAGATTTCAATTGCCTCTAAGGCATTTTCAGCAGAGTAAAACAATTGAAAACAGCCGTAGTCATCAGTTGTATTCTTGCTGGAGCTGCTTTTTTTAAATTCGGCATAATCATTACCGAACGCATGTCTTACAACAGTGCGATCTGTTCCAAACGCAACTCCGTTAACGGATTCGGTTAATTGTATTTCGAGTTTTTTCATTAAATTTTGCCTCCTTGTTCCAACTTGTCTACGTATTCAAGCATTTCCTTAATTTGTGCATCGTATTTATCGCCGAATTTCCCTCTGATATCATCGATATCCATTTGAATTGCTCCTCTGAAATCACCTTTATCTATCAGCTCCTTTTGTTTCGCTCTATACTCTCGCGCCTCTATGGAGTTTCCGCAACTGGCTGTCTTGCGATGGTCCTCTTTTTTCATTTCGATGCAAGGTCCTTCCGCGCGATCCAAAGTAGAACTTGCATCGGCCGGCATATGGTGCGCTTCCACATTCTCATGTTTGTTTTCCTGAGAATAATTTTTTACGTCTTCATAGCTTCCGCCGCCATACTTGACTGGGTTGTTTTCTTTATCGAACTTGCTGTCCCAATATTTTTGCGCCTCGTGTGATGTCATTTTGCTTTGAGGCTCAATGCATTTAAAACCGTCCGCAGTTGATTTCTTCATTTCTGTCAATTCGGAGGATCTATTAATCTCAAGCATTAAAACACTCTCCCTTCTTTGCTGTAAATCTCTGTGAAACGGCAAAAAATGTTCTGATACGCTGAATCCCGCAACGATTGCTCATAGAGAATCATTGATAATACCAAATCAATTTGCTCACTCGAATAATTCGTGATTAGCGGTTTCAAACCGGACACCACGGAATGAACCCAGTCCATTATTTCGGAGCAATGCTCGGAAGCTTTGATAGCTTCTCCGGCGGCGAAAAAATCATAGACCAGATGTCTCAGTGATCCGAACGCATTCTCTTCAGAAGAAGATATATATTCGATGAAATCTCGCTTCACGTTTATATCCAGTTTTGACTTAATAATCATGAATTTCAACTTTATAAGATCTTTACGATTTTTTTGTTGAAATATCTCCCTGTTCATAATGCAGTCGAGCAGCGACTCAGCAGCCATACTACCATCATAATCCGCCTGCGGTTCTTCATTATCGGGCGAATAAGAATACATTTCCTGCGGCATTTCGAATTTGTTTACTTTGCACAGAACGGGCTGTATCCACTCATTCTGATAAATTGCCGCAACACCGCACGGCAGTTTTGCCAACTCAACAATTTGATCATCGTTCAAGTTTGCTGCTCCGCCCACAAGCTCACGATCGCTGCGATCCGGAAGACGCATTATAATCTTGGTATTCGTATTTCGAATTACGGAAAGGTCAAGCAACCCCGGAGCTTGATCCGCAATGATGAAACCCTCTCCGTAAGTACGCATTTCCGCTATGGCGTTGGCAAGCATTTCAACGCTCTTACCCATCAGATTGGCACTTTCGGAAGAAATCTCGGTTGACGTACGTTTCAGCAGGTTATGGGCTTCTTCAAGAACCGTTATATGATTCAATTCCGAATTCATCCCCACTGCGCCTGCCATGCGATATTCCTGAAGCTTTAATACAAGCATTCCCATAATAAGCGACTTTGTTTCGGACGAACCAACCCTGCTCAAATCAATGATCACATTTCTGTCAAACAGATCCCTGTCTGAAATATCATCACAGGTAAAAATCATGCCGTTAATGCCGTTTGTAAGTGATTGTAATCTTGTCAGCAGTGAACCCTTATAAGCACCTTTGTTCTCCGCGTCATACTCGCTTGAATCAATAATCTCTCTGATATTTCTTGCAACATCCGCAAAAGACGGATACAGCATTTCTTTGTATCGATTTTGGGAAAGGGTAAGATTCCAACCGCAGTCCGCATACGACTTCTCAACGGCGCTTTTCAATACGGCGGGCATGGCTGCATACATCGGCCAGCAAACATTAAAAATCTCAACCAATCTGTCCAGATGTTCCAAAATATGTATGCCCTGAGGGAAACTGAACGGATTGATTCTCAGCAGCGGACTGACTGCCGGATTGGTTCCGTACACATACACATCATCCTGCGTTCCGAAAACATGCTTATACTCGCCTTTTGCAGGTTCAACAACCATGAACTTGACATTCTGATTCAAAGCTTCGTTAAGAAGCTGATAAACGGTGTTGCTCTTGCCGGAACCGGTACTGCCGGTAATAAAAGTATGCGATGCAAGAGAGCTCTTCGCCAGTCGAACATCGGTTTTTTCAATATGATTCATATGAAAAATTTTACCGATGTCAAGCTCGTTTTTTACGGTTGGTGCCGAGTCGTAAGAAACGATGTTTCTGCCGAATTCGGCGCACTCAATAACCGGAAGCCCGGCAACGGACTTTCGGGGGAAGTTAAGGGAGTATGCCAATTCTTTGCCCGAAAGACCGGTTGTTGCAGTTACAATTGGCGGATATACATTGAAAGTCGGGTCCTTCTGCACAATGTTGGGACTTAACCCAAACAAAGGGTGTCGCAGTTCACGAAGGTAATTGCAAATCTCCCGGGCGTCATCACTGGTTTCACCCATATCGCCGCGCCATAGGTTAATTGCGGACTGCGACATATAGGATTCTTCACCTTGAGTCAGCGCAATATAAGAATGTGCAACATTGTTTGCCGTATTTTCATCTTCACTGAGAACATAAGCCGCAAAGTCCCACATACCCAAAGCAGTGCTGAGTTCCAATCTCTTCATTTGAGATTCAAGGAGCTCAAGCGCATGTTTAATATTGTAATTCACAAAGCTCTGAGTGATGCCTTCACTCTTGCCTATCGTTGCGGTAACTGTTGAGCTGCGAGCAAAATTGGCACCGAAATTAGCACCGAAATTGACACTTCGGAACGCACCTGCGGTTCTTGACAACGAGTTGCTGACTGCCCGCCCGAGAGTTTTTGCAAGAGCACGGCCGACGGACGAATTCACCGCTTGGTTGGTCAAGGCGGAAATTGCCGTGCTTGCGGATTTTGAAATTGCCTGACCTGTGGATTCCGATATGCTCTTTGATACGGAATCGGATATTCCCTGCGTCACCGCATCCGAAACATTCATTCCGATTTGGCTTGCTGTGCTGCTTTGCAATGCCTGACTGTAGTTCGCCGTTACGCAGGTTCCGCTAAAACCAACACTTGCTGAACCTCCGAGTGTTTCGGAGTCTCCGACTGTATCCGTTTGCGAGGAATTCACGCCCTGAGTGTGGGTGCTGCTGCTCGTTTCGGCGGTGCCGGTTGTGTCCGTAACGGAACTTCCCGTTGAATCTGTCACGGATTCTCCGGTTGAGTCCGTAACTGTTTGCCCGGTCGTATCTGTGACACCGTCGTTTGTGGAATCGGTTTCCGTCCCGCCGGTTGAATCCGTGACACCGTTTGTATTGGTGGTTGCTTGATTCTGTCCGTTCTGAATGCCTGCGCTTGCACCGATATTTATGCCTACCGTAGCGGAAGAACCGGCGGAATTCTGTTCGGTGTATGTAAAATTCGTTGTCCACGACGCGTAGGGAGCAAGCCCCGAATACATTTCGGAAAGTTTGAGTTTTCTGTTGTCAACATCGTGAACAGGTGTTGCAAGCAAGATAATGATGTATTCTTTGGCACGCTTGTCCGGAACGATGCCGTCAAGCAATTTTTCTATTGTTTGACTGATAAACTTTTCCGACTTTTCCGCAGGCACGTTGGAAGCAATTGCAACGGAATACGGAATATCATTCCGAAGGCAGGGCAAAACTCCGATGCCAACCTTATCCGACCATTCGGAACCCGGAAAATTGCCGCGGATCGCATCTGCCAAACGAGCCTTGTAGTTTTCGGAGTCAACGTTGTTATCTGCATTCTGCGTGTTGGTAACAGCCAAATACACATGCGTCGATTCGTATGTTCGGTGAAAGACCAAAGAAATATTACAGTCATCGTTGGATAAAACTTGGTAAACATTTATAAGTTTCTCGATGCTGTTTTCGTTTTTGTCGGTTACCCACTTGGTTATATTAAAAAAACGAATGTTCCGCGCCGTATCAAAACTTGTACCGTATTCAAACTCCCTCTCAATCGGAACATACAATTCCTTGAGCTGAGTAAGATACGATTTATAAATTTCAATGCTGTTTGCCGCAAGAAGCCGTTCTGTCAACTTCTCTGCGCTGCTGTCCGTCGGGTCCGGCATTTGAGAGAGATACTCATCTCTTTGCTGTTGAACCTTTTGCAGCTGTTCCGGGCTCAATGAAGACAGCCTTGAAATACCATCGGCCACTTCGCCGCCGGCTTTGGAAAAGAAACCTTTCGCACTCATTATTCAATCTCGCTTTCTGTGAAAATAGTCTTAGTTAACTTTGAACGATTCAATATTCTTTCCAGTCCATCATCCTTCGAATTTGATCCGAGTACTCCCGAAGTTTCAGCTTTCTTGATTCAAGTTCCGCAATTCGTTCCGTTTCTTCTCTTATTATTTCGGCTTGGTTATAAAGCTGCGGACTGAATTCAACAATATTCTCGATTACAGTATCGAGCAAATTGTTCATCCATTCGTCAAAGCTGTTTGCATGGCTACTTTCAAATGAGTTATAGATTTGCTGGACCATCAACCGCAGCTCGCTGTTGAAACGTTTGGTCAGCTTGTCGATATTAATGCGGTTTGTGTCGCCGAAAAATTTGTAAACGAACGCCGCTTTCTCGAAAATCGATTCCGCATGATTCTCGAAAGCCAATGCCTGATACTGAATGATAATGCCTGCAAGCTCACTGCGCTCTTTCTCGTTCAGTGCTGAGGATTGCGTCACGATTTTTGCCATTGCATCTTTGAAGCAGGATGTTCTGTCTTCCCAATATGCTCGGGACTGCTCCTCAAGAAGCGTTTGCGCCTGTGTGACATAGGCTGTAAATAAATCCTTCACGGCATTCATAAGTTCATCGGAGGAAATGCGGTCAACTTCTTTACGGGTTTCACGCAATTCTGCTTCATTGTCACGAATAGCTTTCGCATCCTCGAAAACGCGCTTTCCGGCTTTTTTAATGGACGGAAAGACTCCTTCCTTAGGCATGTTTGAAAAATATTTAAGGAAGTTGGCCCCAAGGGATCTCCTGGAGTCACGCAACTTGTTTTTGCGTTCCTCCACAGCTTTTGAATCTGCATTTATGCGAAGAAATTCTTCTTCCTTCTCCTTTAATGTCGCCGCATCAACTGCAACATTGACTTCATCAACATACTGAGCCATGTGCCCCGCATAGTTTTGCAAAAACTCTGCTTCCAGTTCCTGACTTTGCTGTTGAATTTCAGCGATTAAAGCTTGTTTTTCTTTTTCAAGATTTTCATGAACGCGGTTGCGGTATTCTTCACGTTTTCTGGTTGCAACGGCAATTTCTTCCGATGTGATTCGAATAACACGGTCTAAAAACAGCCGGGATTGCTGGCACTTATTGTAAGGCGAAAAAACGTCTGCAAATGAACTGACAGCCTGCTCAACACTGTACAACCCACTGTTTGCATACACCAGGTTTTTATGTTCGGCGCAGCGTTCATTATAGCGGCGTTTGATTTGCTCAGGCATAATGTTGTAACGATACAACTGTTTATAGAAGCGAGATGACGGATTGGAGTATTTGTTGTACTGATCCTCAAAAATCTCTGCATTGTGATCATCAATAAATCTCTGGTCGTTCTTTGCTCCCAAACCCATGATGGATGACACAAAATACAAACCGCCTGCATACATTTGTCTCGGTATTGCAAGACTCAGAATACGATCCTGATCATCTTCGTTAAAACCGTCCTTTTTGAGCGATGCAGCATCAGCCTTATTTATAACAATCATGGTAAAGCGATTATCAAGCTCCTTCATATTGTTAATTGCCTGATACAGTTTATCGTTATCGGTGCTGTCCAGAGTATTAAATTCCGAAACAAAAATCGGCAAGCCGTTCGACAAATCCTCCATCGCTTTTTTTAACACATGGTAATGATTCAGGTTTGATGCGGAGTTCGATCCGGGAGTGTCGAAAATCACAAACCTCTTCTTAATGTCCCAATTTCCGTCATCATCAAACGGAGCATCAATTTCGATCAGATCGGAAATTTCTTCTCCTGCTGTCCGGTTGGCATATGCATTTATAACACTTAGAACGCGATGCAGCTTTAACGGAATGCTCTCACGCTCAATTTCACTCAAAACGCTGTTCAAATGTTCTGCCAGCGGATTGTCGTGACTGTCAGTAAGGAATTTATAGCTCTCTGCAGAGAATCGGATTCGAACACTCCTGCCGTCAAATTCGAATTTTACCACTGCTCTGTCACTCTGATCCGATTGCGCAATTTTATAAATCTTAGCCGTGGTTGGTTCATCGCTGCTCGGCAGCAGTTCATATCCTACCAATGCGTTAATAAAAGTGGACTTTCCGGAGCTGTAATTGCCTATTACACAAATCGGTATAATGTCATTGGATGCATCGGAGAATTTATCCAGTTCTCTCTGAATTTTGCTTTTGTCTGAAACACTTTCGGAAACAAGGGGAGCGAGTTCTTTGAAAACATCAATAACATCATGGAGGATATCACGGGCATTTTCAAGACATATCGGAGATCTGCTCAGTTTCGCTCTGTCCGAGTATTCATTGTCGCTGCAAACAGATTCAAGCTCATGATATTCGTCATCGGTCCCCTCGAACACAATCTCAACCTTTTCAGAACCTGCATAATATGCGCCGATAATTGCATCAACAATTTGTTTGACCTTAAACGGGAAGAAACCAACCGCAAAGTCATTTTTTAGCAGAGGGCTGTTGGGGCATGTAATAACATCAATACTTATCCACTCATCCAAAGCCTCATCCCATGTCTTGAATTCCGTCTTTTTATGATACGGGTTGCTCTTAATCTTTATCTTCACTGTTATTTCCTCCTCCTCGCAGATAATGCATTAAAAACGCGAAATCCACATCAAATATTTCATATCTGTACATATTCTCGGTGTTTTGATTCACGTTACGAGTTTCACGGCACATCGAACAGCAGAAACATTAAGCTGAGCAGGAACTGCATTCACACCGATGCAATACACCGATGCAATACTTCCGTGTTTCCGATATTCGGCACAAAATTACCCTGTCGAAACCTCATAGCATGAGATTTAAAAAACTTTTCAGTCCGCAGGCTCGCGTTCGCGCTCGCGGCCGAATCAACCGCATCAATTGATTTGCCGCATAAAGAATACTCTTTCGCGATCGCAAAACATTTTGTGCTCTTTTTAGGCAGAAACTGTCTTTGTTCGATATTGTTATTATAACATATTCATAAATAGAATGGTAGACCGAATAACTATATTTTCATTGTTTTTTCAAACGAGCTGACCGGCAAAAGAATCGTGCGTATGGTTTCAATGCAGGTGATCTGCTTCGAATGCAGACAGAAGCGGTTTCCCAAAAAGCCGTTATGAAAATACAACAAACAAACATGTTTAAGCGCAACCATTGAAACAACATAATATATTAAAACGCTTTAACTAATGTGTTGACAAATGCGGCATTGTTGTGTATCATATAGGTCAAGGTTTGATACAAAGCATCAAACTCGAGCGTGAATTGTGCTTTTGACCTTACTAAGAATCATATGGATTAGATTGGCTTTAATGCAATCACTTGCCCATATGCAAACATCATTGCGCGGCTGCATATATAATTTTACGGGTCGTATGTGTTTTATTTCACAACAGAGATGATTAACTGCTTACAATTGATTGGAGGAATACTGTTTCCGTTTGAAAGGGTTGCGCCATATAAAAGGCTATTACCCAGCGAAAACAGATGATGCTTTTTAATGTTGACACAATAAGGAAATTATAGCGCAAACCAAGAAGACCGCTTGCGTACTAAACGGTAACGCAATGATCATAAAATACGGATGAACGCATTGATTAACGCTTGAAAAATAAATAAGTAAGTAATTGATTAATCCATTTGTACAGGATTGCAAAAACAAAACTCAATTTGTGATTTGGAATTTAAATTGCCGTTTGGTACGGCGGGCCATATAAACCAAACTTTATGCAGTTAGTAATATAAGAAACTCACTTAGCTGTGTAACAGGAAATCCAATATCAAAAAACGGAGGCAAAAGACTATGACAGACTATGCGATCAGTTATGCTAACCTGAATGCTATCGAAAACGGTTTGAGGGCAATCAGCGATGATCTTGGCACACTGAACGACAACCTTGGAGTTATCGATCGCAGCGTTGACAATGTAAACAGCAATGTTCAGATTGTTTACAGTCAAGTAGATGCGTTGGCACGCGACTTCCATGATTTTGTGAAGCTCCAGAAGCAGGAGAATGCCTTAATGAAGGCGCAGCAGAGGATCATTCAAATCAGACAAGAACTGGGAAAAAAGTTCGGACACTATGATGATGTCAGAAGACATGCAACCGGTATTCTTCAGGCGGATGACCTTGGGATTGTAAAAAAGGAGACTATCAGCAATGCCACAGAGGAATTAATGATTTCCACGCCCGGATACTGGCTCGCCCCTTGTTTGGTTGCGCTTGCCGCATGGATTAACGACCAACCGGAGCTAGCTGAGCGTGCTCTTAAAGAAGGCCTTAAGAGAAACGATGAAAAAACATCACTATTCTTTGCTCTTATTTGTCGCCGAGCGGATCGAAAAAGCGCATCACTCAAGTGGACACAACGCTATCTTGCAAATCAGGATGAGGAGAATTTGGATAGAGAAACCGTTATTATTCTTGACGCGTTTGCGAGTGGACTTTTGGGTGCAGACTCCGAAGGCGTTATTTCGAAGCAAATGAACGAATGGCTCGATCATCTTGCAGATAAACTCGGTTTCGTTGAGCAGCAAACCAAGCAGTGGTCTGATGCAATAATGCTTAAAAGGAAGTCTCTCGGTTCTGATGGATACACTTATCTCCGCAAATACAGCAAAACTTGGCCTGTGCTGCAGGATATCATGGAAGGCGCTGCTCTTCATGCTGAAATTCTTAATTATTTTATGACGATTTTCGATCAAGAAGCGTCTACAGACACTTTAAAAGCTCAACTCGACGAAATATTGAGTAACCTTGTTACTGAGTTTGACGATGCGGAAATTCCTTTGAGAAAACAAGAAAGATTCAATCAGTTCATCATCGATTTTGACGGAGATGAGGATCGAGCACGTCAAAATATGGTTATCGAACAGACAGCATTTGAAGAACATAAGGACTTTACTCAACTGCTTACAGATGCGGCAATGAAGCCTGAGAGTTCTCATGCGAGCGTTTCCACTCAGAAGTTTGCCATTGCTCTTTCCAAAGAATGGATAAGCAATGCATATAATGATGTCGTTGCTCAAAATCGAATGAAAATTCCGAACGAAATTGAAATTAATATGGATACTTTCAACGGGGTAACAACCGACGGCCAAAATGAAACGGAACTGATTGATGAATTCAGCGAATTGGTAGATAGAGAAAAAGCTGATGCCATTGCACAAGTTGCGTTAACCGGTTTTGAAAAGTTCTGCCTTTGCGGTGGAGTGGCAATAGGTGTTGTTGGATTGATTATGTTGATTGACAGCAACATCTTTTTGGGGCTGATTGCCGTAGTTGCCGGCATTGGACTGCTCATCAATTATTTTTCAAAAAAGAAGGGAGTTAATAAAAACCGTCTGTTAATTGATCAAAAATACGAAGAGAAACGCACGAAAGGTTCTCAGATCATCAGAGCTGTGTTGGCTGAAGTTGTTGACTTCAGAGCAGAGTTTGATGAGAAGGACAGGGAAAGTGAAAAGGTCGTTGACTTTCTTGAACAGATTGCACCTGAACAGTATGTAAGAAAACTTGCGGATTCGAACCGCAGGATTAAGCTTAAGTAAAGGAGGATAGGATGGTGAATACTAACAGCCAAGTTGGTTCCATAAACTCTGTTGCTTCAGGAACCTATATTTCTTGTCCGAAATGCGGATCCAATAATAAGACTGACAATAAATTCTGCATCGTTTGCGGTGCGGAGATTATTAATCGTAAGGAAACAGAAACCAGCGCTCCGGCGTTCGGGTCTGTTGAGAATGCTGTTACAGACAAAACGCGGAAGTATGTGGAGCCAAACAATGCGTTTGCGCAGGGACTGCCGGAATGGAGCCTCGAACCTCCGCAAGTTGCCATCAGGAGGCGTTGATTGATGATATCTGCGGCAATTACGCCACCGAAAACATATTCAGAGTGGGTTGATGTCTTGAATAAACTGAAGACCATGGAAGATGATGAAGCAGTTTTGTCTGCGATGCAGAGGGGAACAGTAGAATGGCAAATAGGGGTTGCTGAACGTTTTTCAAAAAAACTAATTGATGTAATCAATTATCGAATGAATGCGGCCTCAGACAAGTTTCAAAAAGAAATAAAACGTTCCAACGGACAAGAACGAGTTATTGTGCAAGCTCTTCTTGCTTTCCGAAAAGAGCTGCGTTTCTTATCCGAAGCAATCAGTCTTCACGCAATTCCGGAAAAGGACAGACAGCACTACTGTCAGTTGATAATTGACCATGCTAACAATGTGCAGCGCTCCTTGGAAGAATCCGCCCGGAAAGATCGCAGCGGAAAACTTGCAAGTATTTTAAAAAACAACAGAGTTAATGCATTTTGAAAGGAGTTATTGAAATGAGTGATGCTTTAAAGAGTAAGGAGCTTTTGAGGAGATATTCAATTGCACGTATCCCGTTTGTAGCGATCAACACAATTGAAAGGGGGAGAGCTTTAAGCATTCTTAAAGAGATTTCTGACGATTTAAATCTCCCTTTCTATGTACACACGCTGTCACGCGGGCTTTATGATTTGGTCACGGATAAATCGATTAATTCGGATAAATCCGTGTATGGAGCAATTGACTTTATGAGCGAACAAATGAAACGCAAACAAAACATGACGCTCATTCTTACAGTACCCCCGGATATCAGCAATGATACACCTGATTTCCAGCAGGTTTCAGATTTGGTTACATTGGCTGCTGAATCAGGCGGCGTTGTAATCGTTCTCACCAATAACCCAGTATGGAATCAACTTCAAAGAATGGGTATGGTTGTTAAAATAGACTTACCCAATGAAGAAGAAATGTATTCAATAATCAAGAAATATATCGATGATTATCGCTCTGAGATTCCCATAGAGTGGGATGAGAGTGACATTCGCGAAGCAGCATCTGCATTGGCAGGGGTAACTCGCATCGAGGCTGAAAATGTAATTGCGTCTTTGATTGCGAATAGGGCTATAAGAAAATCAGATATGGCTGAAATCAGATATGTGAAAAACCGATTGTTTTCGGACATAACAGGGCTTGAGAAGATTGATGTAGATGAAGGCGTTAATGATGTGGGAGGACTGATGGGGCTCAGAAGATGGTTAAATGAGAAAAAGGAACTTCTTACCCCTGAAAAACGCGCTGAGCTCAGAGCAATAGGTTTACGTCCCCCGAGAGGCATCTTGTTGGTGGGTGTTCCCGGCTGTGGTAAATCCCTTTCTGCAAAATCTATTTCAGCTAACTGGAAATTGCCGTTGTATCGGTTGGATTTCGCTACTGTTCAAGGTAAATTTGTTGGACAATCAGAACAACAATTAAAAGATGCATTAGCCACTGCAGAGAACATGTCGCCTTGCATTCTCTGGATTGACGAGATTGAAAAGGGCTTAGCGGGTGCAGGAGGTTCAAATGACGGCGGTGTGTCTACTCGCATGGTCGGACAGTTTTTATTCTGGCTGCAGGAATGCAAAAAACAAGTGTTTGTTGTTGCAACCGCAAACGATGTTTCAATGCTCCCCTCCGAGCTTTTGCGCAGAGGGAGATTTGATGAGTTGTTCTTCATTGATTTGCCAACAGCAGATGAACGTCGCGATATTCTCTCACTGTATATGAGTAAATATTTGAAACTTGCCTTTACGGGTTCGTTTGCAGATAAAATAGTTAGACTCACCGAAGGGTTTACAGGCGCTGATCTGGAGTCTACCGTAAGAGAATTAACTTATCGTTCAAAGGCAAACAGTAGTTTTATTCTTAGTGAAGAAAACATGGTTACAGCATTTAACAATGTTATTCCGTTGTCACAAACAAGTCCGGAAAGGATTGAAGCCATACGAGACTGGGGAAGAGAGCGGGCTGTTCCCGCTTCCGGAAAGCCGATCGGTGAAGAAGGACTTTTGCGGAAAAACAATGGACCTAAGATGCGTAAAGTGTTGGTTTGAGCATTAATACCATGCAGACACGAAGGCAGTTGAGTCAATGCAGCATTCGTGTCCGCAACAATCTGTTGATAATAAGGATTGCTTTTAAACAGTATAGAGTTCTTGCAATTTCTTATGTGCATGGCTCATTCCGAAACAACGGAATGTTTTGATGGAGTTGCTTAATGGCTCGCTTGGTGCGGGTTCAGCACATCGGTAAGTGGAGAAGCTCAACACATAGGTAAGTGAA
>ERZ1026844.1680-NODE-1680-length-13017-cov-7.708918_pt1 | contig 13017 bp, 7 predicted proteins | sample MGYA00380152_ERZ1026844 | MGnify/ENA primary metagenome ERZ1026844 (study PRJEB33269, sample SAMEA4719788) | human gut metagenome | biome: human-associated habitat; feature: organic feature; material: feces | place: Cameroon | collected 2013-10 ... | reverse complement strand
GCATGAAAGACAGTTGGGATAAGGTTTCCCGGTCACTCCTATGAGAGCTGCAAGTCTCCTGCCGTAGATGGAACGCGAAAATGAGATGATCGTTATTTCACATCGCCTTGTTTTATTTCCTCTTTCCATCTTCCTTCTTGCGCTTCTGTCTCATGTTTCTGCCCTTATGTCCGAGCGCTTTATGCTCTTTCTTCTTGGTCGGCTTGTACATGCCGGGCGTCACGACCTTCTTCTTCGGTTTGCCTGCCTTCACGCGGCGGACATTTCCCTTCTCATCATAGCGGGTGATGGTCTCTTCAATGGATTTTTCCAGCTTCCGGAGAAGGAATCCATCCTCCGGCGTCGCATAGGTGATGGCGATCCCCTTCGTACCGGCGCGGCCGGTGCGGCCGATGCGATGGATATAGTATTCGAGATTTCTTGGTATCCCGTAATTGAAGACATGCGTAATGCCTTCGACGTCAAGCCCGCGTGCCGCGATATCGGAGGCAACGAGCACCTGAATGCGTGCTTTCTCAAATTCGCGAATGACCTGATTTCTCTGGCTCTGGCTCATATCCCCATGGATCTCATCCACGATGAAGTCCGTCTCCTCCTGCAGCTTGCCGGCGAGCTCATGCGCTTCCTCACGGGTATTCGTGAAAACGACGGCCATGTACGGATTCATCTCCGTCAGATGACGGACGAGGAGCTTGAACTTGCGTGGGAGAGTCGTCTCATAGATGCGCTGCTCGACCGTCGATGCAGTCGCTTTTTCTGCGACATCAAGGAAGGCCGGGTGGTGCATATACTTTCTGGCGAGGCGCTTCGCATCGTCAGGCATCGTCGCAGAAAAGAGCAGGAGCTGGCGCTTCTTCGGCGTCTCATCGATCAGGGCTTCGATATCTTCGCGGAACCCATTCGCCAGCATCTGGTCGGCTTCATCCAAGATGACCGTCTTCACATTCGAAAGGTCGAGGCTCTTTCTGCGGATATGGTCCAGAAGACGCCCGGGTGTCCCGATGATGACATGCGGGTCACGCTTCAGCTTCTGCAGCTGGTTCTCGATCGTGCGTCCGCCGATGATATCTGCCCCATCCACACCGCACTCGATGGCAAAGGGACGCATCACGTCAAAGACCTGCTTGGCAAGTTCGCGGGTCGGTGTCATGATAAGCACCTGCGTCATGGCTTTGTCTGTTTCTACGCGCTGAATGACCGGCAGCAGATAGGCCAGCGTCTTCCCTGTCCCTGTCTGCGAACGGCCGATCAGATCCCGTCCCTTGAAAGCGTTTGGGATCGCGGACATCTGGATGGGCGTCGGGGTCTTGATCCCCTGTGTTTTCAAAAGTTTCGTCAGCGTCTCATTCACGCCGAGCGCAGCAAATACGTTCATAGGTCCTCCTGTAAATGGGTTGGTTGTATGGAAATACGTAATTTAAGGTTTATGGTTCAAGGTTCAGGTGGCGGCTTCGCCGCAGTGATGTATGAGGCGATGCCCGAAAGTCGTATTCAAGTCACTAGTCCCTCGAGCTTCCTAATTTCTAGCTGTTAATTCCTAGTCACCAGTCACTGGTAGCCCCTTTTCTTATTGGTTTTTCCCCAGCACCACGCCGAGGTCTTTATATCCCGCTGCCCCATTGAGCTCTTCCTTCGCGGCCGCATTCACCAGATCATCAATGGCATATAGGAGCGGCGCTTTGCCTTCGTCGGGGGTGAAAAGCATCAGGACATCGAGTCCCTCACTTCCGGGGAAGAAATAGGAGCGGCAGTACATGGGGAGCTTCATCCCCTCCGCATTGTATGTGATCAGCCCACCTGCGGTATAGACATAGGCCTCATCGACATCCAGGCGGCGGAAAGGCTCCAGCCGAGAAAGCTCTACCTTGATCGAAGAATCCGCAGCGGGGCCGATGGCATTGCGAGCCAGACTCAGTACCGTTTCTTCGATCCCCTTCCGAAGAGGGGATGCCGGATTTAAGAGCGCGCGGTTCATCTGCGTCAGCCGTCGCCAGACATGTTCATCACGATTCATCTTGAAATACGGCTTCAGCGCTTCCGCCATCTCTACAGGGAGCAGCGCGCGAATGATATAGCCGGATGAGAAGCTCTGCTGTTTTTCCAATGTATACTGCAGCTGTCCCATCTGATAAGGAATGTCTTTCTCCATAAAATGGAGCGTCTCCGTCCCCGCTGCCTCCCGGTAGGTGAAGCCTTTGGGAAGCGAAGCAGCTGCGACGGCATTCATATCATACGCTTCTCCCCCCGCAGAGATCCCGCAGGTCAGCGCGAGCGTGAGAAGCAAACATTTCCATTTCATGGAAAATCCCCTTTCAAAAGTAAATGCAGCGGTGAAAAAGGCTTACGCTGTCCTGGCTAGATGGAGCGCGCATCATAAAGCGGAAGCACCGCGCATTTTGAAATCATCGCTTCACTGCTATCTCATCTCTTCATCCGATAGAATCCATACAGCAGGAGATCCGACAGCTGTTCGGCCGCCGCGTGGCTGCCATTCACCTCGATCAGATAGTACTTATCCCCCGCTTTCAAAAGATTGGCCGAGATCCAGAGGGGAAACGACAAGCCCTTTTCATTCGTCAGGATGACCTTCGCCTCCTGTCCCCAGCGGTAGGTACCGTCTTCATTTTTGAAAGCACGCCATGGGACGAATTTCAAGATCTTCACGTGTATAGATGGACCTTTTTTCTCAGAGAGCACCTGATCCACCAATGCCTGGAACTCCGATGTCTGGATCTTCGGCATTCCAAAGAGCGAGGTCGGGCGCTTGGCATCCTCAAGGAAAGCCGTAGACCAGAAGCGTGCCGCCTTCGTATGTCCCTCATGGAAGAAATCCTTCTCCGTCCCCGAGATGACATAGATGCCCGCGCTGTATGTCCCACGAACATCCGTCTTGCGGATCTGGTACATGTGCATCGAATCATAGGGATACGGTGCTTTCTCCGGATACAGCTGCATACCTGGCGGTACCGTCAGGATCGACCACATCGCAGCACGCGCCGATCTCCCATAATTTTTTCGGTGTGTCCCTTCGATCATGAACCGAGAAAGCTCTGACCCGCCGCCATCCGTGACTGTCACGTCCTTGGGAAATGGCAGGCGGCCGAGCCCGTCGATCACAAGATCCTCCGCATCGGAGATCGAAAGCCCCGCCACAGAGAGCATCGCAGCCAGCGCGAGAGGGAAGAGTTTTTTTATCATAGCATCTCCTTGAAAAATCCGAGAGCGAAGAAAATGGATTCCGTGTGAACCATTTGGGAGGCACCCCTTTGATCTTGGGCGAAAGAGATTCGGGAGATCCTTTAGAGGCAGCGAGGCCGTGCAACGCATAGGATCGTAGGATCATCGCGGAGAGGGATACAGACGACGCCTGTGATGCAAGTCCCCCTGTCATATCTATTCTATTGTAGAGAATCTCGAAGAAATTCGCAAGAGGAAAGCACGTAAGCTGCGGCAAGTAGCTGCTGCCCAGTAAATACGCCGGATCGTGCAGAATACCCTCCATGCAAAAAGCAGTCCCCACGATGTGAGGGACTGCTTTGGCTATACCTGATGCATCAATTATTCCGCATCGGATCCGGTTTCGAAGGATTCACCCTTATGGATGACATTCAGCTTGCGGTAGCGGGACATGCCTGTACCAGCCGGAATAAGTTTGCCGATGATGACATTTTCCTTGAGGCCGAGGAGCGGATCTTCCTTGCCTTTGATCGCTGCTTCGGTGAGGACACGGGTGGTTTCCTGGAAGGAAGCGGCAGAGAGGAAGGAGTCCGTCGCAAGAGCTGCCTTGGTGGTGCCAAGGAGCAGGTTTTCGCCGACGGCTCTTTCTTTGCCTTCGTCGTCAAGACGCTGGTTCATCGCACGGAATGCGACGATATCGACAGTCTCGCCCGGGAGCCAGCCGGAGCCGCCCGGTTCGATGATCTTGATCTTACGCAGCATCTGATGGACGATGATCTCGATGTGTTTATCGTTGATCTCTACGCCCTGGCTGCGGTAAACCTTCTGGACTTCCTTGACGATATAGTTCTGGGTAGCCTGTACGCCGAGGACATCAAGGATATCGTGCGGGTTGATGTTACCTTCAAAGAGGCGGGTGCCGGCTTTGATAAATTCGCCGTTTGTGACGGAGATCTTCTTCGCTACCGGGATCTTTTCGCTTTCCGGGGCGATGTCCGGATCATTGCTGGTGATGGTAATGATCTTGACATTCGGGTTATCCTCTGCACTGGTGATGGAAACCGTGCCGTCGATACGGGAAATGATCGCATTGCCCTTTGGCTTGCGGGCTTCGAACAATTCTTCGACTCGTGGAAGACCCTGTGTGATATCTTCTGCAGAAGCAACGCCGCCGGTATGGAAGGTACGCATGGTCAGCTGGGTACCCGGTTCGCCGATGGACTGTGCAGCGATGATGCCGACTGCTTCGCCGATTTCTACGTGACGGCCAGTTGCCAGATTTCTGCCATAGCACTTCGCGCAGACGCCGTGAGCCGAATGGCAGGTGAGGATGGAGCGGACCTTCAGCTTGTCGTAGTATTTCTGGATCTCTTCTGCCTGGGCATCGGAAATTTCTTCATTCTTCTTCGCGATGACTTCGCCGGTGGTCGGGTTCACGACATCTTCCAGCGGGCAGCGGCCTGCGATACGGTCAGCCAGAGACTCGATCGGCTGGCCTTTTTCTTCGATAAGGGAGACTTCGACGCCTTCCGCTTCATCCATGCGGACTTTGAGCACCGGGATATCGGAAACAAGGATCTTCTCTGCGACATCGCTGTCGATGACGGTGCCTGCCGGGAAGAGGACATTGCCTTGGCGGTCATAGGCATCTTCTTCGAGTTTCTTGCCTGCGAAGTGGACAGTCAGATGATGGCGCATCGCGCGGTTGTATTCAGCGACAGCATCCTGGGTGCCGAGGTCAAAGGTCTTCGGCTCTGCGGCTTCGATGCCGTCAGCGGTCGGGATGATGACGGAAATATGTTCTACGAGGTGACGGTTCAGCAGGGTCACATCGTCCGCATCGAGGGTCTTGCCCTTGACGAGGAGGATATCTCCATTTCTGCGGTCGAGGACATCTTCATCCAGAACTGCGCCGAGGAGTGTCTGCTTGAGACCCATGATGGTCTTCTTGACTTCCGGCTGGGAGGCGATGAGGCTCTGTTCTCTGTCGAAATTCAGGACCTGTACGTCGCAGTCTTCTTCGCGAACGATGACGTCCTGAGAAACGTCGACTAGACGACGGGTAAGGTAGCCGGAGTCTGCGGTACGGAGTGCGGTATCGGCAAGACCCTTACGAGCGCCGTGGGAAGAGGTAAAGTAATCGAGGACGGTCAGACCTTCACGGAAGTTTGCCTTTACAGGGAGTTCGACCGTCTTACCGGAGGTATCGGCGATCAGGCCGCGCATGCCGGCCAGCTGACGGATCTGGTTATCGTTACCACGGGCGCCGGACTGGGCCATCATGGTCAACGGGTTGAACTTCACCATGGAGCTCTTCATTGCAGCACCGACTTCGTCGGTCTTCTTGCTCCATACTTCGACGACTCTTCTGTATCTTTCGTCGTCGGTCATGAGGCCGCGGCGGAAGAATTTCTTGATCTGTTCGACTTTTTTGTCGCCGTCTGCCAGGATCTTATCTTTTTCTGGTGGCACAGCGACATCGTAGATGCCGATGGAAATGCCGGAAACGAGAGCGTAGTGGAAGCCGAGGGCTTTCACGGAGTCGAGCAGGTCGCCTGTCGCCTTGAATCCGAGTTTCTTGAAGCAGTCATTGACGAGCTTGCCCATCTGCTTCTTGCCGATGGTGATGCCGAGGCCGTTGTTTTCGACGGTGTAGGTCTTGCCGTTTTCATCTACGCGCTTTTCATGACGCTTGTAGAAGAAACGCAGTTCTCTCGGGATCGCATAGTTGAAAATCAGGCGTCCCGGAGTGGTGATGACAAGATCGTCATCAGTTTCATTGAATCCGTCCGGACGGTCTTCCTTCGGGATGAAGACTTTGATGAAGTCATGAATCTTGATCTGATGCAGGTTGTACGCCAGCATGACTTCGTCATAGCCGGTGTAAGCACGAAGCTCGGAGGTATCCATCTCGTCTTCGGCTTTTTTCCACTGCTTCATGACATCGAATTTCGCCTTCGGATTTTCTTTCTTTTCTTCGTCGGTGAAATCGACTTTCGTATCGTTGGCTGTCTGTACGATGGTGAGGTAGTAGGAGCCAAGGATCATATCCTGCGAAGGAATAGCAACAGGCTTGCCGTCCTTTGTGGACAGGATGTTATTGATGGAGAGCATCAGGGTGCGTGCTTCAGCCTGTGCTTCGACGGACAGCGGCAGATGGCAGGCCATCTGGTCACCGTCGAAGTCGGCGTTGTAGCCTGGGCATACGAGCGGATGCAGCTTGATCGCGCGGCCTTCCCAGAGGATCGGTTCGAAAGCCTGGATACCGAGTCTGTGCAGTGTCGGTGCGCGGTTCAGGAGGACCGGGTGTTCTTTGATGACATCGCCAAGGACTTCCCAGACTTCCGGAGCGAGCTTATCGACCTTCTTGCGTGCTGCCTTGAGGTTGCTTGCGACGCCTCTCTTGATAAGTTCATGCATGATGAACGGTTTGAAGAGTTCGATCGCCATTTCCTTCGGCAGGCCGCACTGGTACATTTTGAGTTCCGGGCCGACGACGATAACGGAACGGCCGGAGTAGTCGACACGTTTACCGAGAAGGTTCTGACGGAAGCGTCCCTGCTTACCTCTGAGCATTTCGGAGAGGGATTTGAGGGGACGGTTGGAGGGACCGGTAACAGGGCGTCCGCGACGGCCGTTATCGATCAGGGCATCGACAGCTTCCTGCAGCATACGTTTTTCGTTTCTGATGATGATTTCCGGAGCACCGAGTTCCAGAAGTCTCTTCAGACGGTTATTTCTATTGATGACGCGGCGATAGAGGTCATTCAGGTCGGAGGTGGCGAAACGGCCGCCATCGAGCTGAACCATCGGGCGCAGATCCGGAGGGATGACCGGCAGGACAGAGAGGATCATCCATTCCGGCTTGTTGCCGGAGTGCAGGAAGGCTTCGACTTCTTCGAGACGACGGATGCATCTGACCTTGCGCTGACCGCTACCCTCTTCGATCTCTTTCTGCAGTGCTTTTTCCAGCTTCGGCAGATCGAGCTCTTTCAGCAGGTACTGGATCGCTTCTGCGCCCATCTGTGCTTTGAATGCTTTCTTGCCATAGGCAGCTACGGCATCCTGATATTCCTGTTCATTCAGGACCTGGCACTTGGACAGGTTCGTATCGCCCGGATCGAGGACGATATAAGCAGCGAAGTAGAGGACTCTTTCGAGCTGGCGAGGAGAGATCTCAAGGATGAGTCCGATACGGGACGGTGTACCCTTGAAGTACCAGATATGGGAGACCGGGCAGGCCAGAGAAATATGGCCCATGCGTTCACGGCGGACTTTAGAGGAGGTGACTTCGACGCCGCACTTGTCGCAGACGGTGCCTCTGTAACGCATCTTTTTGTACTTGCCGCATTTGCATTCCCAGTCTTTGGTCGGTCCGAAAATCTTTTCACAGAAGAGGCCGTCGGTTTCTGCCTTCAGGGTTCTGTAATTGATGGTTTCCGGCTTCGTCACTTCCCCGTGAGACCATTCAAGGATCTTTTCCGGAGAAGCGATACCGATTTTCATGGAATCAAATTCATTTACATCTAACAATTGATTAGCGCTCCTTTCCGGAATCAGTCATCCTGGCTGTCATTCGTAAAGCCAAGTTCTGTATCAAGATCAGTTTCACCAAAGCCGGCTTCTACGGGAGCCTGTGCATTGGCTTCTGCTTCGAGTGTATCATTGAAGGATGCGACATCATCGCCGGCGTTTTCAATAGCGCCATTCATGTGGCTTTCCATGTCGTTTCTGGAATCGGAAACGGCATCATCACCTTCCATGGCTTCTTTCAGTTCATCCTTATGCCATGGCTGTCCGCCGCCGTAGCCCTGTTCCAGATCGCTTTCATCGAGCTCTTTCAGGACGACTTCATCGCCATTTTCATTCAGGATACGGACGTCGAGACCGATGGACTGGAGTTCCTTCATGAGGACCTTGAAGGATTCCGGTACGCCCGGACTCGGGATGTTTTCGCCCTTGACGATCTTTTCATAGGCTTTGACACGGCCGATGACATCATCGGACTTCACGGTCAGGATTTCCTGCAGCGTGTAAGCCGCGCCGTAGGCTTCCAGAGCCCAGACTTCCATTTCGCCGAAACGCTGACCGCCGAACTGTGCCTTGCCGCCCAGCGGCTGCTGGGTAACGAGGGAGTATGGGCCTGTGGAGCGGGCATGGATCTTATCATCGACGAGATGATGGAGCTTTAACATGTATTTCCAGCCGATGGTGACCTGATTGTCCAGTTTTTCACCGGTACGACCATCATAGAGGTCCGTCTTCGCACCGGCCGGGAGGCCTGCTGCCTTCAGTGTAGCTGCAAGGTCTTCATCTCGGCAGCCGTCGAAGACCGGGGTCGCGATATGAATACCGGACTCGGTCGGTTCAGGCATACCGTATTTTTCGAAATCATAGCCGCAGTCGATGAGGCGCTGCTTCATTTCTTCATACTTTGGAGAACCGACGCCGGCTGCCATTGCCGCATGGATCTCTTCGCCGAGCATGTGGCAGGCCCAGGAAAGATGGATCTCCAGGATCTGTCCGATGTTCATTCGGGACGGTACACCCAGTGGGTTCAGTACCAAATCGACCGGACGGCCATCCGGGGTGAACGGCATATCTTCGACAGGCATGATGCGGGAGCATACGCACTTGTTGCCGTGACGGCCTGCCATTTTATCGCCTTCACGGATCTTACGTTTCTGCGCGATGTAGACGCGGACGAGCTTGTTCACGCCTGGTGCCAGCTCATCACCGTTTTCGCGGGTGAAGACCTTGACATCGACGACCTTGCCGAATTCGCCGTGCGGCACACGCAGGGAAGTATCACGGACTTCTCTTTCTTTGTCACCGAAGATCGCACGCAGCAGGCGCTCTTCCGGCGTCAGCTCCGTCTCGCCCTTCGGGGTGACCTTGCCGACCAGGATATCGCCAGGACGGACGTCAGCGCCGACCATGATGATACCGTTTTCATCGAGGTATTTCACAGCGTCTTCCGAAACAGAAGACAGCTGACGGGTGATCTCTTCCTCACCCAGCTTGGTATCGCGGGCATCGCATTCATATTCTTCGATATGAATGGAGGTGTACAGGTCATCCTTACAGAGACGTTCGGAAATCAGAACGGCGTCTTCGTGGTTGTACCCTTCCCAGGATACGAAAGCTACGAGTACATTGTGACCGAGAGCCAGCTCGCCGCCATCGGTTGCCATGCCGTCTGCCAGCGTGTCTCCCGCTTCTACGCGATCGCCCTTGGATACGATCGGGTGCTGGTTGATGCAGGTGGACTGGTTAGAACGCATGAATTTGATGATGTCGTAGGTATCGAGCTCGCCATTGTCAGCGCGGACAATGATCTGGCGGCCGGTAACTCTTTCGACAGTGCCGGCACGCTTAGCGAGGATGCAGACACCGGAGTCCTGACCAGCGACCCATTCCATGCCGGTGCCGACGAGCGGTGCTTCCGGACGCAGGAGCGGTACAGCCTGACGCTGCATGTTCGCACCCATCAGAGCTCGGTTCGTATCATCGTGTTCGAGGAATGGAATGAGGGAGGTACCGATGGAGACGACCTGCTTCGGAGATACGTCCATCAGCACGACTTCTTCCGGTTCCGCTTCGAGTACGTCCGGGCCGCGGCGGCTCGCTACATTTTTATGAACGAAATGACCTTCTGCATCGAGCGGTTCGCTCGCCTGTGCGATGATCTTATCTTCTTCGATATCAGCGGTGACATATTCACACTTATCAGTGACAGTGTGGGTCTTTTCATCGATCAGACGGTACGGTGTCTCGATGAGGCCGTACTTATTGATGACGCCGTAGTTGGACAGAGAGGAGATCAAGCCGATGTTCGGACCTTCAGGGGTTTCTACCGGGCACATACGTCCATAGTGGGAGTAATGTACGTCGCGGACTTCGAACCCTGCACGTTCACGGGAAAGACCGCCAGGTCCCAGAGCGGAAAGACGACGCTTATGCGTGAGCTCGGCCAGCGGGTTCGTCTGGTCCATAAACTGAGACAGCTGGGAACTGCCGAAGAATTCCTTGATAGCAGCTACGACCGGGCGGATATTGACGAGCGCCTGTACGCTCATCTTATCCTGGTCCTGGGTGGTCATTCTCTCGCGAACCACTCTTTCCATACGGGTGAGACCGATACGGAACTGGTTCTGCAGGAGCTCACCGACGCAGCGGACGCGACGGTTGCCCAGATGGTCGATGTCATCACTCTTGCCATAGCCCTGCATCATGTTCAGGAGATAGTCAATGCAGGCGATGATATCACAGATCTCCAGTGTGCGGTAATTGTCTTCGCGGTTGCCGGAAGAGCAGATCACCTTGACCGGAGTTCCATCATCCTTCTGGGTCATCACTTCGACCTGATCGAAGGAAGAGAATACACCGCTTTCTTCGATTCTTGCGATGGCTTCTTCATCGATGGTGCTGTTGCCTTCGATGACCACTTCACCCGTTTCCATATTGACGATCGGGCCTTCGGTCTTGTGTCCGAGGAGACGGTTCTTCCAAGCCAGCTTCTTATTCAGTTTGTAACGGCCGACCTTCGCGAGATCATAACGGCGAGGATCAAAGAAGAAATTATGGAGAAGGGTCGTACCACTATCTTCGGTAGCCGGTTCGCCCGGGCGGAGCTTGTGATAGATCTCGATCAGAGCGGACTTTTTGTCCGTGGTGCTGTCTTTCTCCAGCGTCTTTTCGATGTGGATATCATGGTCGAAAAGCTCCAGGATCTCTTCATTGGAAGAGTAGCCCAGCGCACGGATGAGGACAGTGACCGGCATCTTACGGTTACGGTCGATACGGACGGAGACGGAGCCTGCCGGATCCGATTCCAGCTCGATCCACGCGCCGCGATTCGGGATCAGCTGCGCGGTATAGATCTCCTTGTCGAAAGCATCTCTTTCTCGCTTGTAGTATACGCCAGGAGAACGAACCAGCTGGGATACGATGACACGCTCGGCACCATTGATGATGAATGTGCCCGTGTCCGTCATGACCGGGAAATCCCCCATGAACAGATCGTGCTCTTTCAGCTCGCCGGTTTCCTTGTTTTCCAGACGCGTCTTCACGTACAGCGGAGCGGAGTAGTTCACATCCTTCGCCTTGCACTGTTCGATATTGTACTTGCCCTTGCCGAAATAGAAATCGCCAAAGTGCAGCGCCCATTTCTTAGCGCTGTCCTCGATAGGAGAAATATCTGCGAAAACATCCTTCAGCCCTTCCTTGCAGAACCATTCATACGACTTCGTCTGCAGATCGAGCAAATGGGGCATCTTCAGTACTTCCTGCGATCTGGCATAGGTGTATCTCTTTTTCTTCCCTACCACGACAGGTCTGAACATCTTGCTGTTCGGCATTCCTTGCCTCACCCTTTCATAAAAACAACATGGCTTTCTTCCTTCCGGGAAAAAGAAGCAGGAAATCGAACCAATCATCGAGTCCCTGCCTGCCTCCGGAAGCATTACACAACCTTATTATATATACTCTACTAAAAGAACCGTTGCGAATAAAAATCATATCATACAAAGTCAATATTCGCAACATTTTCCGCAAAAACCCGCATAAAGATTTCTCCTATATGGCTCAAGTCGTATTTTCTTTTATAGAAATTATCTTGCGCTATATAAAAGTTTTTATACGTCAATTTTTCTATTGACTTTTTCAGGATCTTCGTTCCGGCTTATTTTAGCATTGTGCTTTGAAAAATGCAAGGGGACCAGCGGCCAGTGAGCGATGACGATTCGCCAAGAAGAGGTGCTGATCTTCACGGAGGAGTGTTTCCGGAAAAAGCCCCTCTCATCTAATTTGCTCACCGATACCCCGAGCAAGCATTCGCATTCCATATTGGTAAATCAAAAACGGAAAGCGCATAATGAATGAAACGATTCCCCCCGTCACTTCACAACAAGGAGGTCCCATGGAAAAAGAAAAGAGAACGATCAAGAAAAGAAAAGGCTTCATGCTTTTAGAGCTCATCATCGTCGTCGCCATCATCGGCATCCTCGCCGCCGTCGCCATTCCGAACCTCGTCGGCATGACCGACGAAGCGAAGGTCGCCAAGATCCAGTCTGATCTTTCCACCATCGGCACCGCCATGGAAGTCTACCACGTCAAGAAAGGCGGCACCTACCCCACCGACCTCTCTGTGCTCACAGGCGATAACGGCTATCTGAAAAAAGTCCCCGAACCGCCTACGGGGGCCGGTAAGTATACCATAGGAAACAAAGGCGAAGTCACCTGCACCTTTAATGGCGTCACCTACTCCTCCTTCGGCACATCGACAGGAAGTGCAAGCAGCGATACAGGAAAATAATCTACAGGAAACGCCGATGAAATCATGATCAGATCATCAGCAATCCCGCAGCACACAAAAAGCGCACCTCTTCCAAGAAGCGCGCTTTTTGTGTGCTTGCCGAAAGATTCCCCTACGCGCCACGAGCTGCTCTCCCGTATCGTCATCCTGAACGGAAAAAAAGAGGCGGCAAAGCCGCCACCATACAAGCCTTCCCCGCATGGGGAAAGGGGACCGCGTCAGCGGCGCTCGGGTGCTTTCGTTAGCAGCACAAATGCGCCTCTCTTTCCACTATACTACCATCTACCTTTCATACCATGTCTGCCCTATCCGCCCCTGCGGGCACCTTCCCCTAGAGGGGAAGGCTGCGATATGAGAATACCATCTTCTAAAAAAGTAGTGAAGCTGCCTCCATACAACAAAGCTCCCTCCACTTCGGTCGGGATGACAGGTGGAAGACGGGTAATCTCACATAGTCTTTCACACCGCCTCGTGGATCCATCCTGCGCCTTTGGCGCGCCCCTTCTCTAAACCATCACGCCTTG
>ERZ1026844.1675-NODE-1675-length-13036-cov-9.268546_pt1 | contig 13036 bp, 12 predicted proteins | sample MGYA00380152_ERZ1026844 | MGnify/ENA primary metagenome ERZ1026844 (study PRJEB33269, sample SAMEA4719788) | human gut metagenome | biome: human-associated habitat; feature: organic feature; material: feces | place: Cameroon | collected 2013-10 ... | reverse complement strand
GAACAATTTATTGCATTTAGTAAATTTATATCTATCTTTGCAGCAAAATCAAACGTAAGATTCGGTTTACCCAAGCAGACAACTGTGACAGGTAACCGCGTAGCGTATCCGGGAGCGTCCCTCCCACTTTCTCAAACCATACTCCCCAACCGACATGAAATCCTGGCTTGCCGCCTACGTCCGTCTCTATCACGAAAAGAAAACCCGTGACCGCCTGACGGCAATGGGCATCGAAAGTTTCCTGCCCGTGCAGGAAGAAATCCATCAATGGAGCGACCGGCGCAAAAAGATAGAGCGCGTGGTCATTCCGATGATGATCTTCGTACACGTCGACCCGGCAGAACGGGCCGAAGTGTTGACCCTTTCGTCCGTCAGCCGCTACATGGTGCTGCGCGGACAAAGTACCCCCGCCGTCATCCCCGACGAGCAGATGGAGCGTTTCCGCTTCATGCTCGACTACTCCGAAGAAGCCATCGAAGTGTGCTCCTCCCCCCTCGCCCCCGGCGAACAGGTGCGGGTCATCAAAGGCCCCCTTTCCGGACTGGAAGGCGAGCTGGTGACCATCAACGGGAAAAGTAAGGTGGCGGTAAGGCTGGATATGCTGGGCTGCGCCCATGTGGATATGCCGGTGGGGTTCGTGGAGAGAGTGGGAAAGATGGAGGCGGTGAGATGAAGGATATCAATAAATAAAAAAACGATAAGATACAATAAGCCACGCTATAAAACGATCTATGAGTTCTACCGCCAACCGTGTCATAAAAAATACAGGATTTCTTTATGCCAAGATGGGTATCACGATGTTCATCTCGCTATATACCACCCGACTGATTCTGAATTCACTGGGAGCAGCTGATTTCGGTATATTCAATATCGTAGGTGGAGCCATAGCCATGCTGGGATTCCTGAACGCGGCGATGGCGGGAGCCACGCAGAGATTTATGTCCTACTCGGAAGGGGAAGGAAATAAGGAAAAGCAGAAAAGTATATTCAATATCAGCATCCTACTGCATTTCTTTATAGCATTGGCTGCGGGAATTGCGCTGCTGATTGCCGGATATTTTTTCTTCAACGGCATTCTGAATATTCCAGCAGACCGGATTTTTGCCGCAAAGGTAGTATATGGCAGTCTAATAGTCAGCACCATGTTTACGGTAATGTCCGTTCCTTATGACGCAGTGCTCAATGCCCACGAAAACATGAAATACTATGCCATCGTAGGAATCATCGAATCATTACTGAAGTTATCAGTAGCACTTATCGTTGTTTATACTTTCTCAGACAAACTGATTGTTTATGGCGTTTTGATGGCATGCATACCACTGATCACGCTGACCATAATGCGAATATATTGCCACAAACATTATACGGAATGCACGATTGCACCCAAGAAATACTGGGACAAGACGATGATGAAAGAAATGACAAGCTTTGCGGGATGGAGCTTTGGCAATAGCGCAACAAGCATGATAGGCAACTATGGTTTAGGAATCGTACTAAACATGTTTTTCGGAACCGTATTAAACGCAGCCCAAGGCATAGCAGGGCAAATATCAGGTCAATTATCCGTATTTGCAAGTAATATGTTAAAGGCCTTAAACCCGGTAATTGGCAAAAGCGCAGGAGCCTCCAATCACGATTTATCCACAAAGATAGCTCTATCCGGATGTAAATTCACTTTTCTGATAACAGCCATCTTTACACTTCCTGTAATCATCGAAGCTCCCTACATTCTATCCCTTTGGTTAAAGCAAGTACCGGAATATACCGTTATCTTCACCCGTTTGCAATTAATAAAAACCCTTATCGAACAGCTTACTTTAGTTTTAAATACTTCCATATCTGCACAAGGCAACATAAAGCGCATCAGTTTAATCGTCACATTCCTTAATATATTACCATTGCCTCTAATTTACATTGCATTTCATTTAGGGGCCCCCCCTTACGCTATGTATCTTATAAGTATCGCCATCTGGAGTATCTGCGAAGGTGGGATACGTATTTATTTTGCATGGAAAAACTGTCAAATACCACCACGTTCTTACTTCATTACAACATTAATCCCTTGCTTGATAATAACGACTATAAGTCTTCTTACAGGCGGAATCATTACTAATATCATGCCTTTCGGTGTTTTACGACTTATCATAACTGTCAGTTGCTGTACAGGAGTCTTAATTGGGTCATTCTTATATAAAGGTATTAATGTGGAAGAACGGGAAAAATTAACTCTTTTAGTAAAAAGTCTAAAAAACAAAATAAAACACAATATTTAAACGCCGCAAGCGAACAGATAGAATACAAACTTTTTTAACAAAAAAAACACAAAAGATCCCAATAGGATTAAGGGATTCTTTATATTTAAATTAAGCAAAAGTAAAATGACTTTAAAAACATTCATATTCAAAGCGAAGGAGCGTCTATGGAATTACTTGGTAAAACTAACCTATAGCATGCCCATATATCCATTCATCTATCGTTCTTACTGGCATTATTTGCTACATAGCAAACAAAACTATGCTCCAACTCATGACATGTACTTTGCTGCACGCCCCAACCCGGGAGCAGGCATCGGGCACCAAATGGCAAATTGGATAGCTGGTTATTGGTGGAGTAAACAATTAAACTTAAAATTTGCCCATATATCATTTTCCACTCCGCAATGGGATGATTTCTTAGGCTTCGGACACAACGAAATCAGTGTGAAAGAACTTCAAAGAAGAGGTTTTAAACTTAGACGCCTACCACATTTTATTGAGAACGATAAAGCGTCCATATCTTTTGCTAAAAAGATAATAGCGTCTTATAATGGACAGAAGGTTATATTTTGTCCTCCGCAAGACCATTCTTACACAGCACAATACGAAGTAATGGAAGATTTAAAACAAAAATTTTATCATGCTCCTTCAAGAGAACGTGATAAATTAATCTATGATAAACAGTCCTTTAATATAGCTATTCACGTTCGTAGGGGGGATATAATGAATAACCCTCAGAATCCCAACTTAATCATGCGTTTCTTAAGTAATGACTATTTTGAAAAAGTACTGAAGCAAGTAACAGAGAATCTAAATGTCGACAAGCCCGTCCATATTTATTTCTTTTCACAAGGAAAACCAGAAGACTATCCCGAATTCGCACATTATCCAAATCTTCATTGGTGCATGAATATGGATGCACAAGATTCATTTCTTCATATGGTATATGCCGACTTATTAATAACAAGCAAAAGTTCATTCTCTTATAAACCAGCTTTATTAAATCAAGGAATAAAAGTCTGTCCACGCATTTTTTGGCATGGTTATCCTGATTCCTCGGATTGGATATTGGTTGAAAATGACGGAACATTTAATACTGCATCACTCAAACAAGCATTATGAATACAAATTCAATCTATCTCCTGAAAGCTTTTCGAAAATTGTACACTCACATATTCAAAAGACAACAGTTACCGGAACTAAAATATGAAGAAAACCCTGACAATATATCAGAAATGATATACAACTTACTATCAAAAGAGGAGCCATGTATGATAGCTCGTTTAGGTGCTACAGAACTAATGACAATAGTTTATTACATTGGAGTAAAACAAAACAAAAGAAACTGGATTACATACATAAAAGGAAAAAGTTTAGGTTGGTGGTGGGAATCCAATGTATTTAAACAAATGGAACGTTGGAGTGGGTTCTTTCCACCTACTAAACAAAACATAGAAAAATTTTGTAAACTTATAATCGAAAACGCCCCCCAAGTGGACATATTAGGAAGTTGGCAAAAAAATGAATACTACTTATCAGATGAATTAAAAAACGCATTAAAAATACAATTAATGTATTTAGATCCGTATTGGAGCAAAGAACCATGGAGCAGAGTATTAGCTAACAAAAATATACTGGTCATTCATCCATTCGCAGAAACAATCCAATCTCAGTATCTTAAAAGGGAATACCTCTTCAAGAATCCCAATATTCTCCCTCCATTTAAAACCCTAACTGTCATTAAAGCAGTCCAAAGTTTAGGAGGAGAAAATAATGGATTCAAAGATTGGTTTGAAGCACTGGAATATATGAAAGGAGAAATAGATAAATGCGAGTTTGATATATGCTTAATAGGTTGCGGAGCTTATGGATTCCCATTGGCCGCCCATGTGAAACGGATAGGAAAAAAAGCGATACACATGGGTGGTTCACTGCAACTATTATTCGGCATTATGGGAAACAGATGGGATCATGACGTTCCTCATTATGAGAAAGGAATATTCATTCATTATGCCGGATTAGAAAATGAATATTGGGTAAGGCCTAATAAAAATGAACGACCTTCAACACATCAAGCTGTAGAAGGTTCATGTTATTGGTAACGCAGATAAACACAAAACGAGAAAATTGAATATACTTTTTATTTCTTTCGACGCAGATCCTCCACACATGGGAGGCACTTCTACTGTTGTAAATGTATTAGCAAAAGATTTAAAACAGAGAGGATACAATGTGTATTTAGGGTATTATAATGATTCCCGATACCCCTCTACTTTCTTCCAAGAAAAAATAAAACTCACAATAAGTAATAAAAAGTCAATTGAAGCTTTTTGCAAAGACAATCCCATTGACATTATTTACAATACCCAGCCTATAGGAACAAACTGGGAATTACTAAAAGAGGTATTCCCAAAAGCCAAAATTATTTCAGCCTATCATAACAGGCCTTTACTTCGCTATTTCCCTTTAGAATCATTAATGAACATTTATTATGATTCAAATAACTGGATACATAAAATCTATACATTAGCAAAGATTCCATTGCTACCATATTGGAGATATAAATCAAAAAAAAAAGAGATGAAACAGTATAAGAACATGGAGAAATACAGCGATAAAATACAACTATTGTCTCCTCAGTTCATACCCGTATTCAAAAAGATACTCCCCAATATTTCTAATAACAAGCTGATCGCTATAGAAAATCCAATCGTCTTCAACACTACTTATCCTGTTGAAAATATTTCCAGTAAACAAAAAAGAATAGTTGTTGTATGTTCCACTAACTATCAAAAAAGAGCTGATTTAATGATTAAAATATGGAATGAGATAGAAAAAGATGGTCATTTTGATGATTGGAGCTTTGATTTTGTCGGTGGTGGTGAAGGATTTAAGCACATCACCCAAATGGCAATAAAATTAAAATTAAAACGCATCCACTTTGTCGGATATCAGCAGCCTGAAAACTATTATCGTCAAGGTAGTATTTTTTTAATGACATCACGCTTTGAAGGCTGGCCAATGGTATTAATGGAAGCCATGCAAATGGGTGTCGTACCAATAGTATTCAATAGCTTTGAATCACTAACAGACATAATTACAGATAAAGAAAATGGCTTCATTATACCCAATAACAATATCAAATATTTCGTTGAACGCTTAAAAACTTTAATTGCAAATGATGATTTAAGAAACAGGATGGCAGTAAAGACTATCGAAAGTTGTCAACGATTCACGACTGAAAAAATAACTAATAAATATATATCACTATTCAAGGAACTATATTTGTCATGAAATCAATCATCATCGTAATCCCTTATTTCGGCAAATTACCACCCATATTTAAATTCTGGAGACAATCTGCAATAAATAATCCAACTATAGACTTTCTGTTCTTTACTGATTGCAACATTCAATCCACAGATAATATAAAAGTAATAAAATGTACCTTTGAAGTATTACGAGAAAAGTTCCAATCTAGATTTGACTTTCCTATTTCTCTTCCGTCTCCCTATAAATTGTGTGATTTCAAAGCAACTTATGGTTACGTATTCCAAGACTATATCCAAGATTACGATTTTTGGGGATTCGGTGATATTGATTTAATATATGGGAACATCCGGCACTTCCTGACAAAAGAAGTATTAAATCAATATTTTATTATTTCAGGTTGGGGCCATCTCACTTTATATCGTAATAACGAATTCTGTAATAGTTTCTTCAGAACACATGAAAATGGTTTCCAATATTATAAAAAGGCTCTTTCTTGTTCCAAGAATTCGGCTTTCGACGAATACAATCACAAAGGAATGAGTGATTTATGGGAACATCTATATCCACAAAAAATATGGAATAGTAAACTATTCGATGACATTCAAGTACCGCGTCTAAGCCTGAATTTTATCTCTGTAATGCACCCCGAACGAAAAAATTTGATTTTCGAATACAACGAAAATAGACTTTACAGAATTTATTATGATGAAAATAGAAAAAAACAAAGGGAAGAAACGCTATATGCACATTTTCAGCAACGAAAATTTATGAAAATAAAAACGAATAACTTATGGCATTATCTCATCGTGCCCAATAAGTTCATCGATTTTGAAAATGTTAATGAGAAAAAGCTCAACCACTGGGGTAAAGAGCAAACTTGCAAACGATTAATCAGAAATCTCATGAATAGAATAAAAAGAAGATTTTCCATCATTCTAGCCAACATAACCAAATAATGATTCTACTAAAGAATAATATCAATACATTAGTATGGGCCGGCTTCAGTGTGATGCTATACATTATAGTATCACAAATTTTTCTTTTTCCCGAACCCGTCCTTTGGATGTCCAAGGCTATCATACTCTTCTTCCTATTACGAGGAGTAAGGAAATATGCACCATTTAGGACTATAGATAAATATGGCTATATCATCACATGTGCCTTTATATTATGGCTGATAATCGGTTTTTTAAAAAGCTGCCATTATGCAGAAGGATATTGGATGTGGAAGTTTATAATAAACACTTTACTTACAACATTATTTTATAGTATTATATTGATAGGTTCCAATCCATACTGGCTTCAAGGATTATATCGATGTTTTTGGAAATACTATCTTCCATTAATTGGAATTTCTATTCTATTATTACATGACCCCGGATACTTAAATTATCTTCCATATTCTACTTTATTACTTTTTTTTGCATTGATTCCGGGAAAGAGAAAATGGATCTTATTAGGGATTGTCCTCTTCTTTTTCATTACTCAAGAACAAAGAAATGACATGATTAAAATGTTAGTAGCATCCGCAATAGGTTTAGGCATTTCCTATTTTGGGAAGATCATTCCCTCCTGGTTTTTCAAATGTATCCATGTCGTTTTATTGGCACTTCCCATTGTATTGCTGTCTTTAGGAATAAGCGGAAAATTCAATATATTCAAAATGGATGAATATATAAAGGGAAATTATGAAGTAAAAGCCAAAGGAGCTGACGGGCGATATTATGAAGATAATTTAAAAGCAGATACCCGTACATTTATCTATAAAAATGTTTTTTACACAATGAATAAATATAATGCTTGGATAACAGGACGAAGTCCTGCCTTTGGAGACGAAGGACCATTGTGGGTTGACAGAGGAAAAGATGAAACCACCAAACTAATCGGAAGATACGGAAATGAAGTAGGAATATTAGATATCTTACTTTGGTATGGTCTTATAGGAGTTATCCTTTTTTTTCTAATGTATATCAGAGCCAGCTATTTAGCAATATACAAAAGCAAAAGTTTATATATGAAAGGAATCGGTATATATACAGCCTTCCTGTGGACATGGAGTTTCATTTGGGAAAAACCTTTATTTGAGACCTTCTTCATGATGAATATCATATTCTTGGGAGTTTGTTTCTCCAAACCATTCAGGATGATGACTGATAAAGATATGCAGCAGTGGGTGAAAGGGATTTTTTTAATCAAAAAACGAAAAAGATATGAAAGTTCTTTGGGTATCTAATATTATCTTTCCGGAAGCTTGCAATGATTTGCGTATAACACCTCCGGTTGTAGGAGGATGGATGCATGCAGGCGCCATAGCTCTGTTGGAAAGCAATTCGCATCTGGATTTAGCGGTTGCTTCCTTATATCCGGGCACAGAATTAAAGATAATAACGAATCATAAAATACAATACTATTTAATTCCCCAAATAAAAGGGAATCAATATTACAACAAAGAATGGGAGCAATTTTTTAAACAAATAGAAGAACACTTCAAACCTGACATTATCCATATACATGGTTCGGAATACCCGTATTCATTGGCATGCGCCAAAACCTGTAACACTAAAAATATGGTTGTCTCTATACAAGGCATGGTGAGCGTGTATGCACAATATTATTTAGGAGGAATATCTATTAAGGAAATACAAAAAGCACGCACTTTTCGTGATATTATCCGAAAAGATAGTCTCCCCATACAACAGCATAAAATGTATCAACGCGGTGAATACGAACGCCAACTCTTACGCATCGTAAAACATGTAATAGGCAGAACCCGTTGGGATCGGTCAAATGTATGGGCCATTTCTCCCAATGTAACATATCATTTCTGTAATGAAACATTACGCCCTACTTTTTACTATAAAAAATGGGAGTACCATACTTGCCAAAAGCATACTATCTTTTTAAGTCAGGCACATTATCCAATCAAGGGATTGCAACAAGTAATAAAAGCTCTCCCTATTATTCTACAGTATTATCCTGACACACAAATATACGTTGCCGGGAATAATTTTATATCAACTTCCCTTTTACGAAAAAACGGTTTTGCAAACTACATACAAAGATTAATAAGAACATACCATGTAGAACATACAATCCATTTTCTGGGTATACTTTCCGAAGAAGAAATGGCCGAACAATATACAAAGGCCCACGTATTCGTCTGTCCTTCAGCTATAGAGAACAGTCCTAATTCTGTAGGAGAAGCGCAATTAATAGGTACACCTTGTATAGCTTCTTATACAGGAGGAACTATGGATATGGTAACAGACAACGAAACAGGCTTTCTTTATCGATACGAAGAGACAGCTCTATTGGCACAACGAGTTTGTGAACTTTTTGAGAACAGTGAGTTATGTGAGAAATTAATGAAAAATGAACGGAAAATAGCAATGTTACGACATAACAGAGAAATAAACGCTCAGAATTTGAATAACATTTATCAGTCCATATTAAAACAATGATATTAAACTTAATCTATAAGTCGGTCCGAAAAGTAAATGGAAAAATAAGAAATCTCCTTGAGAAAGCTTATTGTTGGTGGCTTTTAAAAGGAAATAATGTGCAATTTGAAGATTATCGCACATCAGGAATTCCTTATATCATGGTGGCTATGGGAGGTAAGTTTATTATCGGCAAAAAATTCGCAATGAATAACGGAATAAAAGGAAATCCCATGGGATGTTACCAAAAATGCACTTTTTTCGTAGATAGGAATGCAGAATTAATTATCGGTAATAACGTAGGTATATCACAAGCAGCCTTGATCTGCCATAAATACATATCCATAGGTGATGACGTAAAAATAGGCGGAGGTGTATGCATCTATGACACAGACTTTCATTCTTTAAATCCGGAAATACGTAAAAGCAGTGACGACCTGAAAATGCGGATAGAGAAACCTGTCATCATTGAAAACAGTGTATTCATTGGAGCACAATCCATTATACTAAAAGGGGTTACTATTGGAAAAAACTCTATCATTGGAGCAGGCTCTGTTGTGACCAAAAATGTACCTGCTAACCAAATATGGGCAGGGAATCCTGCCAGATTCATAAAAAATATATAAGTAATGAAATCAATAGCAGTTTTACTCACTGTCTTTAACCGGAAAGAGAAAACCCTCCAATGCCTTGGAAATCTTTACAAACAACTTCCCATCCAAGGATATAATGTTGATGTCTATCTAACCAATGACGGATGCACAGACGGTACACCGGAAGCTATCGCACAAAAATTCCCCGAAGTAAACATAATCCATTCGAAAGGAAATTTGTTTTGGAACCGGGGAATGTACACAGCTTGGGAAGAAGCAGCTAAAAGAAAAAAGTATGACTATTATTTATGGCTTAATGATGATACATTCTTATTCGACAACACATTAAATAAGCTGTTGCTCCATAGTAAGCAAACCAATCAACAAGCAATAATTGTAGCTTCAATATGCTCCTCACAAAGAAATGAAACGACCTATAGCGGCCACACCTCAAAAGGGAAAATAACTCCTAATGGTAACCTACAGGAATGCGAAACATTCAATGGAAACTGTGTTCTTATTCCTGCAATGATTTTCAATAAGATAGGAAATCTGGATTGGACCTTCCGCCATGCCATAGGTGACTTAGATTACGGATACAGAGCGCGAAAAGCAGGGTTTAAAATATATGTGTCAACCGAGTATTTAGGTATATGTGACCTGAATCCCCGCTTGCCGGCATGGGCACGAAAAGAAGTCCCATTGGTACAACGTATCAAAAATTTATATTCCCCATTGGGATATGCCGAACCGATCCCTTTCTTCCATTTTGAGAAAAGAAATTTCGGTTTATCTACAGCACTGAAGCATTTTATATCTATTCATATCCGAGTTTTATTCCCACAACTATGGAAATAGCCAATCAATCTTGTTTTGTTTTTCAAACAGATTCTAAGATCGTACAAGACGTATACCGCAACCAGCCAAACTATTTAATAGAATACAATACACAGTGTACGGATAAGGATTATTGCGCTGTCTATTTTTGCAGCAATGATATCTATTATCCGAATACAGAAGAGATTTTCAAGAAAAGAATTATTGAGAAGAATTTCTTCGAATGGTATGGTTCACGCATAAAAAAAGCGTATAAACATATCTTCATACGAGATGTATTCAAACAATGGTATTTGGCAGGAATCAATTCAAACATAAACACTCCGGAAAAGCTAATCGAATTTCTAAGAAAAGAAACCGAAGGATATCATACCGTGATGTTAGGAAGCTCAGCCGGAGCATATGCCGCCATCTTATATGGCTCTCTACTTCAAACAAAGAAGGTACTCGCATTTAATCCGCAATACGAATTGAAATCGTTATTGAACCGAAGTTCAGAAAAGATTAATCCTCTTGTTTTCAGACTGGAAAAGAGTGGCAAAAACAAATATTTCGATATCATCCCATTCCTTAATCCGCATACCGATATTTATTATTTCTATTCGAATGGTTCACAATGGGATATTGAACAGCATAAACATATAGCAGATCTAAAAGGGATTTACCAACTACCATTTAAGTCAGCCCATCACGGTATACCATTCCTAAAAGTCGCACTACCAGTTGTTTTAAACTTAAAAGATGAACGATTAAAAAAGATGCAGAATCATGTTCAACATCCTATTCTTTTTACCATCAAGATGGTAGGAATCCGGAAAACAATCTTAGGAATCATAACACAGATTTATAAAGCATATCAAAAAAGACATTAAACCATTATCAATATGAATATAGCAGTAGTAGGTACAGGTTATGTCGGATTAGTATCCGGCACTTGCTTTGCGGAAATGGGAGTCAACGTGACTTGTGTAGACGTGAACGAAGAAAAGATAACAAGATTATTACAAGGACAAATCCCTATTTACGAGCCGGGGTTAGAGGAGATGGTACTCCGTAATCATCGGGAGGGCAGATTGAATTTCACCACAGATATTACAACATGCCTGGACAATGTGGATGTTGTTTTTAGTGCGGTAGGTACTCCCCCGGACGAAGATGGCAGTGCTGACCTGACCTATGTACTTGAAGTTGCCCGTACAGTGGGCCGGACTATGAAGAGGTACCTGATACTTGTTACCAAATCGACCGTACCCGTTGGTACCGCAAAGAAAGTCAAGGCAGCCATTCAGGAGGAACTGGATAAGAGAGGAGTAGAAATAGAATTTGATGTGGCTTCGAATCCGGAATTCCTGAAAGAAGGTGCCGCCATAAAAGACTTTATGAGCCCCGACCGGGTAGTGGTGGGCGTAGAATCAGAAAGAGCCAGAGAGCTTATGAGTAAACTCTACAAGCCATTTATGATGAACAATTATCGAATTATTTTTACAGATATTCCTTCGGCAGAAATGATAAAATACGCGGCAAACTCAATGCTGGCCACACGTATCAGTTTCATGAATGATATCGCAAACCTATGCGAGGTGGTGGGTGCGGATGTGAACATGGTGCGTAAAGGTATCGGAGCGGACAGCCGTATCGGAAGTAAATTCCTCTATCCGGGATGTGGATATGGAGGTAGTTGTTTCCCCAAGGATGTAAAAGCATTGATAAAAACAGCCGAAAAAAATGGCTACGAAATGAAAGTGTTGAAAGCAGTGGAAGAGGTAAACGAAAGTCAGAAAAGCATTCTATTTAAAAAACTTTCAGCCTATTATGGAGGAGCTTTAAAAGGAAAAACCATTGCCATCTGGGGATTGGCTTTTAAACCGGAAACAGATGATATGCGTGAAGCTACGGCTTTGGTCACAATTGACGAATTACTCAAAGCAGGATGCAAGGTACGTGTATACGATCCGATAGCAATGGATGAATGCCATCGCCGTATAGGTGAGGCAGTAGAGTATGCCGCAGATATGTATGATGCGATTCTAAACGCAGACGCATTGCTGCTAATAACAGAATGGAAACAGTTCCGTCTGCCAAGCTGGGGGGTATTGCAGAAATCAATGAACAAAACACTAATCATTGACGGACGTAACATATATGATGCGCAAGAAATGAAGAATTTAGGATTTGAATACAGTTGTATCGGACGATGAAAAAAAGCAAAGCATTAGTCTTCTATCAATATCTACCCCCATGGAGAGTAGATATATTCAATGAGATGGGTAAACTCTATGATTTAACTATCGTATTTACAGATGCAGAATGCGAAGGGTTCACATACAATAGACAAGATTTACTAAATAAACTACAGAATATAAATACTGTATTTTTAAATAATGGCTTTAAAATAGGAAATAGACCTGTACGCCTGGGAATATTAAAACTTATAAGAAAGCATAAACCAGATATCGTATTCTCTCATGAATATTCGCCAACAAGTGTATTGGTAGCATTATACAAAAAGTTGAAAATGTGTTCATACAAATACTATATAACAACTTCTGATAATTTAGAGATAGCAAAAGCGGTAAATGGCGCCAAATCCATAGCAAGAAAATTTATTTTAAATAATTCAAATGGAATTATTGTATAT
>ERZ1026844.1673-NODE-1673-length-13039-cov-5.678296_pt1 | contig 13039 bp, 7 predicted proteins | sample MGYA00380152_ERZ1026844 | MGnify/ENA primary metagenome ERZ1026844 (study PRJEB33269, sample SAMEA4719788) | human gut metagenome | biome: human-associated habitat; feature: organic feature; material: feces | place: Cameroon | collected 2013-10 ... | reverse complement strand
CCTGGACACCCTGATTAAGAGTCAGGTGCTCTACCAGCTGAGCTAAAGGTGCATTCACTCTTTCAAGTGCATATCACATTATACTCGGATTTTGTACAAAGTCAAGACCGTTTTGGACAGGATTGAAGATATATTTTTAGAACAATCTCCCTGCAAACATCTGAGGCACTGTTTGCAGGGAGATCAATCAACCGCTTGATCCTTCTATATCAACGAAGTGTAGTTTTAATTCGCTGTCCCTATGGTTACGCAGTCTGGTACCTATAGTATCGAAGAACCAATTTCGTTCTGTGGTAATACGGACATTTCTTTATCGTATGTTTGAAAACGCCTGCATTACCCCATTTTGACATAAGCATGTACTTTCCGCTCACGTAAACAATCGCAGAATGAGTCAGCTCATTTTTATGGGAAAATGTTACCCTGTTCCAATTGCTAACCCCTTGGGGGAGTTTTTTCCATCCCTTTTTTTGCGTTGCTATAAGTTGTGCGGAATTCACAAACAGTGTCGGATCATCTATCCAATAGATGTTGTCGCTATGGATATTATACCACGCATATGAATGGCAATTGTATTTTACGGATGCTGCTCTGGCAATTTCGGCTTTATATTTTTTCTTAAGCGAATTATCCATCCTTGTTTTTTGACTTGGTGTATACTCGCCTGAAATCCATTTCTCTGCCAAAGTTCCGTTTTCCAGTACCACCCATTCGACCGTGGGCGCAAGCGACTGATTGTTCAGTGCTTCTGCCACCTCTTCATCGGTACAGCCTCCAATACAGAGAATGCATGACAATACTGTCAAGAAAGCAATAACGTAAGCTACGCCACTTCTGACTTTCGCATTCATCAGTTGCTTCCTCCCCCAATCACAAGCCGTACCCTTGCAGCCATTGCTCCGAGATCCGCATTGCTTATTTTGCTCGGGACAAGAACGCCGGTTTCGGCAAAAGTTCTTGCGCCGTCGGAACCGTTGACAATGCGCGCAAATTCCGAATCCGCCCGCATAAGGCTCTTCACGCCGAGATAAAGCGTCTGGGTGATGCCGTATTCGTCGTTCCGTGCGTTCATTATCTGCGTTGCCTTGTTGTAGCATTCGGCCGCAAGCTCGCGGCACTGTTCATCGGTGAGCTTTGCAAGAATTTCCGGCTGTGCAAGCATTGTTTCAAGATAGTCCAACCTCAGGCAGGCCGATCTGTCGAGTTGGCTCTGATCGTTGAGCTTGTATGCCTTGTAGAGATTGACAAGAACCGTTCCCGCATCCTCGCGCGCGGCAAGCAGCCGAAGTCCGTCATAATCCTGTTTGACAACGTCGAATCCTTCCAGCATTGATTCGTAAACGAACATATCATCAAACAGGTTATAGTTCATGCAGTACAGCACAAGCTCCGACGTTGTTGCATTCCGCGCGGTTTCAGGCAATTGGGAAACCTCCCGCATTTCTTCCGCATCTTCAAGCAGATCCCACTCCTCGGGCGTGTCGTAAGGGTTGATAACGCTTTTATACACGTTTCCGTCCTTTACGGGCAGGAAGCCTTCGGGTGCGGTGAACCAGTCGGAAAGAGCGGAATCGTCGTCGGAATCCTCAAATTCGTCGCTTTCACGCAGCCGTGCCACACGCTCGGCATATTCGTTGAACGCCTTTCGGATGCGCCTGCCGTCCTCCGCACGCACTGCACGCGAAGCAACTCCCACAACCGCCGCCGCAAGAATTGCGACACAAACAACGATGCCAATAATCTTTACGCTTTTTTTCATGGTTTTCCTCCGAAAGGAATGTACTCGGCCTCAGTCGGCAATAAGTATTGTATCATTTCTGATTGACGTTGTCAATTAGAAATCAGCAATTAGAAATTAGAAATGTACATCGGTCTTCACTCTCCACTCTCCACTCTCCACACTCCGCTCTTAACTTTCCACACTCCGCTCTTAACTTTCCACGCTCCGCTCTCCACACTCTTAATCAAAACCCCTCCACCGCTCTGCGATCCCCCTCCCCTTGCAGGGGAGGCAAACGAGTGCCTTCAGCTCCGCTCTCCACTCTCCAAACTCCGCTCTTAACTTTCCACACTCCGCTCTCCGCTCCTGATTCCTCATTTCTCCTACCTATATAAATGTACCTTTAAATGCGCCTTTCGGGCTTGCCGAACTCCTTAAAATATGGTATAATAGAATGAAGGTAATAATGCCGCATAATGCGGCAGGGCGGAGGCTTTGCGTGTACATCACCGCCGTAAGACTTTATTGTTTCAGAAGTTATACGGAGCTGCGGTTTGAGCCTGCAAAGGGGCTTAACGTCATTGTGGGCGCAAATGCGGCGGGCAAGACGAACATTCTGGAATCCGTTTTCCTTGCTGCGTTGGGCAGGAGCCACCGAACGCGCCGCGATGCGGAACTTATCAACTCCCTTTCCGACAAGGCATATGCGGGCATTGAGCTTGTGAGTGCAACGGGGAAGCACAGCATTGAACTCAAGCTGTTTTCCGGCGCACCGAAACAGGTTTTTATCGACGGGCAGCGCATCAGACGCATGGGCGAACTTATGGGCGTTCTGAACGCCGTAATGTTTTCACCCGAGGATCTCTCCCTCGTCAAGGACTCTCCCGAAACGCGCCGCCGCTTTATGGACATGGAGCTTTGTCAGCTTCGACCTGCATATTTCTACCGTTTGCAGCAATATAATGCCGCCCTCAAGCAGCGCACCGCGCTTTTGAAAACAAGTTTTCCGTTCGAACCGAACATTGAACTTCTCGACATGTGGGACGATAAGCTTGCGGAGCTCGGCGGTTCGGTCATGCTGCTTCGCCGCGATTTTCTTGACAGGCTCAGCACCGCTGCGCGGGATCTGAACCGCAGCATCACGGGCAATTCCTCTGTCGGGCATGAACCGGAAGAGCTTTTTACCTACTACAAACCCTCCGTTCCCTTCGAGGGCGACGGCGCGCGCGCCGCACTCGGGGATGCACTCTGCAAGGCACGGGCGGAGGATATCCGCCGCGGCTGCACAACCAAGGGGCCGCACCGGGACGACATCGGCATTCTGCTCAACGGGCGCGACGTCCGCGTTTTCGGTTCCCAGGGACAGCAGCGCACGGCAGCATTGAGTCTTAAACTGAGCGAGCTTGCGCTTATGCGCCGCGTTCGGGGCGAGGCGCCGGTTCTGCTTTTGGACGATGTTCTGAGCGAACTGGACGGCGACAGGCAGCGAGAGCTGCTTTCAAGCGCATTTGATTGCCAATGCTTTTTAACATCCACAACTCTCGACGGCCTTGAACAGGTGCCGAACATGACGGTGTTTGAATGCAGCGGCGGCAAACTCAAAAAAATTCTGTCAGCAGAAAATTGATTCTGTGTTGATTTAACATTGTATAAATAAACGCCGTTTTGTGGTTGTTTTAAATCATACGGTCGGCGTTCTCCCCAAAACAGCCCGACATAAAAATCCCGGCGGACAGGGCTCCGCAGGCGGCGGTTTTTCAAAAATGCCGCGGGTTTTACTCTGAAAGGAAATAATTTTAAAAATGGAAACGACTTATAACGCTTCGCAAATACAGGTGCTTGAAGGATTGGAGGCCGTTCGCCGCCGCCCGGGCATGTATATCGGTTCAACCGATTCAAGAGGCCTGCACCACCTTGTTTATGAAATCGTCGATAACTCCATCGATGAAGCAATGGCGGGATTCTGCACTCATATTTATGTTACCATTCATGCGGACAACTCCATTACCGTTGTTGACAACGGCAGGGGCATTCCCGTTGATATTCATCCCAAAACCGGCAAATCCGCGCTTGAAGTCGCACTTACCATGCTTCATGCGGGCGGCAAATTCGGCGGCAGCGGCTATAAAGTCTCCGGCGGCCTTCACGGTGTCGGTCTTTCCGTTGTTAACGCATTGAGCACGGAACTTACCGCCGAGGTGCGTCGGGACGGGCATATTTACCGGCAGATCTGCCGCCGCGGCATAAAGGTCACGGAGGTTGAAATCGTGGGCAGCTGCGGAGCGGACGAGCACGGCACAACGATTCATTTTGTTCCCGACGAAGAAATTTTTGACGAAGTGAACTATGAATACGATATCCTTGTTCGACGGCTGCGCGAGCTTGCGTTCCTAAACGGCGGCGTGCGCATCATCGTGACGGATGAACGCTGCGACCCGCCCGTGCAGGACAGCTTCCATTACGAAGGCGGGGTTGTTGAATATGTTCGCTATATCAACAAAAACAAAGAAGTTCTGCACCCCGACCCGATTTATTTTTCCGCTGTAAAGAACGATAATCCGCTTGAAACGGCAAGCGTTGAAGTTGCGCTGCAATACAACGACGGCTACAGCGAAAATGTTTTTACCTATGCCAACAACATCAACACCATCGAGGGCGGCAGCCACCTTGCGGGTTTCCGTGCGGCAATGACAAGGGTCATCAACGACTACGCCCGAAAGTTTAAAATCCTTAAAGACAGCGACCAGAACCTGACCGGAGACGACATCCGCGAAGGTTTGAGCGCTATCATCAGCGTTAAGCTGACAGAGCCGCAGTTTGAAGGGCAGACAAAAACAAAACTCGGCAATGCCTACATAAGAACCCTTGTTGACAACGCCGTGACGGCCGGCATGACGACCTATCTTGAAGAGAACCCGGCGCAGGCAAAGCTTATTCTCGACAAATGCCTCAGTGCAAGCCGCGCAAGGGAAGCGGCGCGCAAGGCACGCGAGCTGACCAGACGCAAGTCCGTTTTGGATTCTGCCGCACTGCCCGGCAAACTTGCGGACTGCTCCGAAAAAGATCCTTCCAAATGCGAACTGTTCATCGTTGAGGGCGACTCCGCAGGCGGTTCCGCCAAGGAAGGACGCGACAGGCATTTTCAGGCCATCCTTCCGCTGCGCGGAAAGATCCTGAACGTTGAAAAAACCCGTTTGGACAAAATTCTCGGCAATGCGGAAATCAAATGCATGATAACCGCATTCGGTGCGGGCATGGATGCGGATTTTGACGAAACCAAGCTCCGCTATCACAAAATCATCTGCATGACCGATGCCGATGTTGACGGAAGCCATATTCGCACGCTGCTGCTGACGTTCTTCTATCGGCACATGCGGCCGATGATAGAGCGCGGCTATGTTTACATTGCCCAGCCTCCTCTCTATCTCATCAAAAAGGGCAATACGGAACGCTATGTCTATTCGGACGAAGAGCTGAACAAAACTCTTGACGAAATCGGCAGGGATAAAATCTACATTCAACGCTACAAAGGTTTGGGCGAAATGAACCCCGAACAGCTTTGGGACACGACAATGGATCCCGCGAACCGCATTATGCTTCGCGTCACAATGGACGATGCAATGCTTGCGGACGAAACTTTCACCCTTTTGATGGGCGACAGGGTTGAACCGCGCCGCGAATTTATTGAGCAGAACAGCAAGCTCGTTGCCGACCTTGACGTTTGATTCGGAAACGTTTCAATTTTCAAACGGCAGATTAAGAGCTTTGAGCTCTGCAATCCGAAATTATTAACACGATTCAATGACTTGACGACCGACGAAAGGTGCGATGCACCGACTGCGGCAGGCTCCGCACCTTTCATGCAGGAGATATAATGGACGAAAACAAAAAAAGACCCAATCTTGAAATGCTCGGAACAAACGAGCTGCCGACCGATGTTGAAGGCGGCAGAATATTGCCCATAAACCTTGTGGGTGAAATGAAGCGCAGCTTTATATCATACGCAATGGCTGTTATCATCAGCCGTGCGCTTCCCGATGTGCGCGACGGGCTGAAACCCGTTCACAGGCGCATTCTTTACGCAATGGATGAGCTGAGTATGCAGCCCGACAAGCCCTTCAGAAAGAGTGCGCGCCTTGTCGGCGACGTTCTCGGCAAATACCATCCGCACGGCGACACGGCGGTTTACGATGCAATGGTGCGCCTTGCCCAGCCCTTCTCCACTCGTTACCCCCTTGTTGAAGGTCACGGCAATTTCGGCAGCGTTGACGGCGACCCCGCCGCTGCAATGCGTTATACCGAAGCGCGCATGAGCAGGCTCACTCTCGAAATGCTCCGCGATCTTGACAAGAACACGGTTGATTTTTACCCGAATTTTGACGAAACGCTGATGCAGCCCGCGGTATTACCCGCAAGATACCCGAACCTTCTTGTGAACGGCTCAAACGGCATTGCTGTCGGCATGGCAACAAACATTCCGCCGCATAATCTCGGCGAGGCTGTCGATGCCTGTGCCGCAATGATCGACAATCCCGATATCACGATCGACGAGCTGATGAACTATATCCCCGGCCCGGACTTTCCGACCGGCGGCGTCATCATGGGCGATGTCGGCATTCGCCATGCATATTTTACAGGCAGGGGAAAGATCCTTGTTCGCGCAAAGAGCGAGATCGAGCAATACAAGGCCGATCGTTCACGAATCATCGTCACGGAAATTCCGTATCAGGTCAACAAAGCAAAGCTTGTTGAAAAAATTGCAGAGCTTGTTCACGAGAAGCGCGTGGACGGCATTTCCGACCTTCGCGACGAAAGCTCCCGCGCGGGAATGCGCATTGTTATCGAGCTTAAAAAGGATGTCAACGCAAACGTTGTGCTGAACAATCTGTATAAGCACACTCAGCTTCAGGATACTTTCGGCGTTATCATGATCGCGCTTGTGAACGGCGAACCCAAGGTGCTCAACCTTCGCGAAATGCTTTATCACTACATTGCGCATCAAAAGGATGTTGTCACCCGCCGCACACAGTTTGACCTTGACAAAGCACGCGAAAGGCTGCACATCTTGGAAGGCCTTATGATCGCACTCGACAATATTGACGAAGTCATTGCCATCATCAAAGCCAGTGCAAACGGCGCAGAAGCAAAGGAAAGGCTGATTGCGCGTTTCGGTTTCAGTGAACGGCAGGCGCAGGCGATACTTGACATGCGGCTGCAAAGGTTGACGGGGCTTGAGCGCGAAAAGTTGGAAGCCGAGTACGGCGAGCTTAAGCGCACGGTTGAATACCTTGCTTCCCTGCTTGCGGACGAAGGCAAACTTATGGGCGTTGTAAAAGATGAAATGCTCGAGATTCGGCGCCGCTTTGCCGACCCGCGCCGCACCGAAATCACAAAGATCGTTGAAGACATCGATATGGATGACATCATCCAGGAAGAAGACATGGTTGTTACCTGCACCCATCACGGCTACATCAAGCGCATTGCGGAAGCAACCTATCGCACGCAGCGCAGAGGCGGCGTCGGCATCAGTGCGGGAGCAACCCGTGAAGAGGATTTCCTTGAGGATATTTTCGTCACAAGCACGCATTCCTATATCATGTTCTTCACAAACAAGGGCCGCGCTTTCCGCATTAAATGCTATTCCATTCCGGAAGCAAGCCGCACCGCAAAGGGCACGCCCATAGTCAACCTGCTGCAATTGCAGACGGGCGAGTTCGTTACCGCCGCATTCCCCATCGGCAGGCAGACCGAGGGCGGCTATCTCGTTCTTTGCACACGGCAGGGTGTTATCAAAAAAACCCCGCTCTCCGATTTTTCAAACATTCGCAAGGGCGGCTTGATTGCTCAAAACCTCCGCGAGGGTGACGAGCTTATCAGCGTTGCGCTCTCCGCAGGCGATGATGAGTTCATTATCGGCACACGGGACGGAATGAGCATCCGTTTCAGCGAGCAGGATGTTCGCTCAATGGGCAGAAATGCCTCCGGCGTTCGCGCCATCAAACTCTCCGAGGGCGACTGCGTTGTTGATATGTCCATGGTTAAACCCGGCAGCTGCGTCATTGCCATCACCGAAAACGGCATGGGCAAGCGCACGGAAGAGGACGCCTACCGCGTTCAGGGCCGCGCCGGCAAGGGCATTATTGCAATGAATATCACCGAAAAAACCGGCAAGCTTGTTTGCCTCAAAGTTTCCGAGGGCAATGAGGATCTGATGCTTATCCGTGATGACGGCGTTGTCATTCGCGTTCCCGTTGACACGATTTCCGTCATTTCCCGCAACACGCAGGGCGTTCGACTGATGAAAATCGACGAGGGACACAGGGTTGCAAGCGTTGCGCTTGCGCCGCATAACGATGACGAACCGCAGAAGGGCGGGGAAGAGTCCGACGGCGAAATCTCAAATGCCAATGCAGACTCCGGCAAAACAGCACCCTCCGATACGGCGGAAAATTCCGACCCTTCGGATGACCTCCGATAACCGCAGCCGCCGAACCTGCCGCGCGGGCTGAAGTTCTCCGCTCTGCCGCAGTGTTTCGGCAATCAACCGATTACTTCTTCAAAAACAAACACGGGAAGCCTTCCGTAACGGACAGTGCTTCCCGTGTTTTCTGTTGATTTCGACGTTGCCTTCCGCGCTCGGTGTCAACCGTTGAATAATTGGAGACAATATCACCGAATCCCCGAGTGGATTAGCGCTCAGGGTATAGATGCCCAAGCTATCATTAACTGCATACGTTATATCACGCAGTAAAAAAATCGGCAGTGCATACCAGCTAACGTAAACACTGCCGAGAAGAGCAACCCAGGGGCGATCAACCAGCCTGTATCGCCCCTTGATTATATCAGGGCAGGAGACAAAAGTCAAGGTGCAAAAGGATGGTCGACTGCACAGCAGCGGCATAGATTGCCCGTATGCACGGCGGGGATGCTGTAGGCTACAATGTTAGCTATAGCATCCTTTTTATCCCTTATCAACCGTTTAGCGCACGTTCGGTAATAAAATATGTGTGCAAAATACTTGGAATATGAAACAAAATTAATTCATTTGCAACTGATGAGGATCACCCCCGCGTATGCGGGGAAAACTGGGCAGGTATGCTGAATCGGCACGGGATTATGGGATCACCCCCGCGTATGCGGGGAAAACCCGCTTTTTTGTGGGCAATATCGGCTAAAGTCAGGGGCACCCCCGCGTATGCGGGGAAAACTTACGCCTCCTCTGTATCAGCGTGGTATTTACACGCCAAGCACTTTTTGCATTGTTCATCATCCCACTTAACCCCACTGGGGAGTATTGAGGGCTTTGCCTCTCTGTCTGCAACGAGTACAATATCAAGGCAGGTTGCGCCATCAATTTGTCCGTTAATAACCGGGCAAAAAACTGTATTACTCATTCAAACACCTCCATAACGGCCTTTGTTGTCGGATCAAAGTCCTCTTTTGAAAACACCGTTTTAATTTTGTGTATTTCGTCTGCCACATAGGCGGCACCGTCGGATCACCCCCCGCAGGTGCCGGGGAAAACTAATCGGTTATATTATACCTTTATCCGTCAAAAAAAGCAACATATGACATTCAGCGTCATTCTTTCTGTTCACTACAAATATTGGCTTCGCTTATTGTGTGCTTACATGTTCTTTTTATATTTCTGACGGTATTATTCCTTCATTGAGACATATTCAACTTGATATGATAAAACGCTGCTGTACATTTTTATGTTCCGCTGCGACAATATATTAATTTTATCTGTATTGCCGGCGTTCGAACCAAACCGGATCGCCCTTCGTTTTCACTTGAAATATTTATACAACTCAGGATCACCCCTGCGGATGCGGGGAAAATTGCCAATTTGAGCAATGTGCCGCTCGGGCGACGAGGATCACCCCCGCGGATGCGGGGAAAACTTTGATGTCAAAAACGGCTTTTTGGCTGGTCGGACATCACCCCCGCGGATGCGGGGAAAACTTATCCATAATCCCACGGTGTGTCCACGGGCGAGGATCACCCCCGCGGATGCGGGGAAAACCCACAGCTCGCCCCATGTACCGTTCATGACGCGGGATCACCCCCGCGGATGCGGGGAAAACGCATTTTCGATATATTTTCATGTTTTCCCCATGGGATCACCCCCGCGGATGCGGGGAAAACTACTATCTGCGGGTATCGGCGGCTTCCTGTGCCGGGATCACCCCCGCGGATGCGGGGAAAACTGATTCCTCCCTTTGGTATTTTCTGGTAGCACAGGATCACCCCCGCAGGTGCGGGGAAAACGGAACGCTTGATTTTGGACGCCGAAGCGCTTGAGGATCACCCCCGCAGGTGCGGGGAAAACTGACCGACAAAGTCACGATGGAATATATCAATCCGGATCACCCCCGCGGATGCGGGGAAAACAGTTCATCCGTCGGCGTTTCAGCATATTGCACAGGATCACCCCCGCGGATGCGGGGAAAACACCGATGCGCCCAGCGGCCGCTTTGCGTTAATAGGATCACCCCCGCAGGTGCGGGGAAAACTGACCGTAAAAACAAAACTCTGGCTCAAAGCCGGGATCACCCCCGCAGGTGCGGGGAAAACCGGACACCAGAGCCCTAAGAGCTGTAGTATCGAGGATCACCCCCGCGGATGCGGGGAAAACAGTTCATCCGTCGGCGTTTCAGCATATTGCACAGGATCACCCCCGCAGGTGCGGGGAAAACCGAACCGATAGTCGTTACACCTTTCCTTAGATAGGATCACCCCCGCAGGTGCGGGGAAAACAGACTGTAAATGATTCCAACCTTAAATATTACAGGATCACCCCCGCAGGTGCGGGGAAAACTTATATCTGCAAACTTATCGGCAGAGCAGGAAAGGATCACCCCCGCAGGTGCGGGGAAAACTCTGCTGTTTTTTCTTGAACCGCGTTTTTCGCGGGATCACCCCCGCAGGTGCGGGGAAAACCGCTCCGCTCACAAGTCCGGTATTTGGCACATAGGATCACCCCCGCAGGTGCGGGGAAAACTGTAGCCTATTCTGATGGGGTTGCAGTTGGAGCGGATCACCCCCGCAGGTGCGGGGAAAACAAGACTTAGATACGGTTATACCATCACTATAAGGGATCACCCCCCGCAGGTGCGGGGAAAACCCGCGAAGAGATTGTCTGCTTGAGCGGTGCAGAGGATCACCCCCGCAGGTGCGGGGAAAACCTCTCCTGCTCAAGTATCCTCACTGCGTTTTAGGGATCACCCCCGCAGGTGCGGGGAAAACTTGTGGGCGATTTGTGCTAAAGTTATCAAAGTGGGATCACCCCCGCAGGTGCGGGGAAAACAATTAATCCTCAGACTCGGAGGACAATCGACCAGGATCACCCCCGCAGGTGCTGGGAAAACTTATACGCTCATAAACTGCCGTTTCGCCGGTGAGGATCACCCCCGCAGGTGCGGGGAAAACCAAGCCTGGTCGGTTTCATGGGCGGCTGCCTGGGGATCACCCCCGCAGGTGCGGGGAAAACCTCCTCGTGTCCTGCTTACATTTGCCTGTCTCGGGATCACCCCCGCAGGTGCGGGGAAAACACAGGCGGCAACAGTACAGGTCACGCTCTCGAAGGATCACCCCCGCAGGTGCGGGGAAAACGCGGCTTGACCATCGGCGGCAAAGATTATATCGGGATCACCCCCGCAGGTGCGGGGAAAACCAAGACTGACGTTAATGCAGATATGAATTACCGGGATCACCCCCGCAGGTGCGGGGAAAACCATTGTTCCCGCACCGTCAACGCAACTTGAAAAAGGATCACCCCCGCAGGTGCGGGGAAAACTTTTTTCGATTTCCGCTATTCTGTCCGACGGCAGGATCACCCCCGCAGGTGCGGGGAAAACTCTTTGTTCGCGCTCTGCCTGATACTTTACTCAGGATCACCCCCGCAGGTGCGGGGAAAACTCGGCAACGCCGAGTGCGTCACCGGAAACGCAGGGATCACCCCCGCAGGTGCGGGGAAAACTTTTGTTTTCAAACATCGATTTCCTCCGTCAAAGGATCACCCCCGCAGGTGCGGGGAAAACTGTATTGTCCAGCGTAGCCTGTTTGCAGGGCAAGGATCACCCCCGCAGGTGCGGGGAAAACTTGGGTACAAGGTGGTGGATTCTAAGTTTATTAGGATCACCCCCGCAGGTGCGGGGAAAACAACAAAGAACGGAGGAATAACCTATGCCAACAAGGATCACCCCCGCAGGTGCGGGGAAAACCGCGTGAAGACGGAAATTGGAAAGCAGACTATGGGATCACCCCCGCAGGTGCGGGGAAAACATGACAGCCACAATGTGAATTGCGGCAAGTACGGGATCACCCCCGCAGGTGCGGGGAAAACTTGACAAGGAAATTTTCAAAGAAACTACTGGGAGGATCACCCCCGCAGGTGCGGGGAAAACAGTTGAACAACGCATTCGACGATGCCATGCGCAGGATCACCCCCGCAGGTGCGGGGAAAACCCCATTTGCCCACATCATGTGTCACGCCATCCAGGATCACCCCCGCAGGTGCGGGGAAAACCGGCAAAATGCAGTATCATAGTTATATCGGGCAGGATCACCCCCGCAGGTGCGGGGAAAACAAACGGTGTCTTTGTTTCGAAGGCGGCTGGAGCGGATCACCCCCGCAGGTGCGGGGAAAACTGCGGATTTTTTCCGCCAGCTCAGCTGAAATCCGGATCACCCCCGCAGGTGCGGGGAAAACACTGTCAGTCGGGATTTTTATGATGATCTCATAGGATCACCCCCGCAGGTGCGGGGAAAACTTTGCAGATCATAACTTTTTACCCCCGAAAACAGGATCACCCCCGCAGGTGCGGGGAAAACCGCAAGCAGCACGATAGACGTCACGGCGCAGGAGGATCACCCCCGCAGGTGCGGGGAAAACGCATGTAACCCTCCATTCGCTTTTCATTTTGTAGGATCACCCCCGCAGGTGCGGGGAAAACTCATTTTATTCGATTTTCAAGTCCATTGATGCGGGATCACCCCCGCAGGTGCGGGGAAAACGGTTGTCAATCAGGGTTTGTACTATCTGCAATAGGATCACCCCCGCAGGTGCGGGGAAAACCGCGTTCCATTTTCGGAAATCGACATACAGATAGGATCACCCCCGCAGGTGCGGGGAAAACTTTGATGGACTTATTATACACCCTAAGCAAATAGGATCACCCCCGCAGGTGCGGGGAAAACTGCAGGCAAGGTCAGCTTCCGGAAAAGCAAGGCACATCACCCCCGCAGGTGCGGGGAAAACTGCCGAAGATTGACGCAAACTGCACTGTATCGGAGGATCACCCCCGCAGGTGCGGG
>ERZ1026844.1662-NODE-1662-length-13082-cov-4.085899_pt1 | contig 13082 bp, 8 predicted proteins | sample MGYA00380152_ERZ1026844 | MGnify/ENA primary metagenome ERZ1026844 (study PRJEB33269, sample SAMEA4719788) | human gut metagenome | biome: human-associated habitat; feature: organic feature; material: feces | place: Cameroon | collected 2013-10 ... | reverse complement strand
GCACGCCCCCGGCGAAGGCTTTGCTCTGGCCCATCCCCTCCGCCCGCAGGGGCAGGGAGATGATGGCCCCCTCCGGAAAGTTCTGAATGGCGATGCCCAGCGACAGGGCCAGCGCCCCGGCGGACGTGATCTGCGCGTCACCGGCCAGATACCCGGCATACACCACGCCCACGGCCATACCCTCCGGGATGTTGTGCAGGGTCACTGCCAGGACCATCATCGTGGTCCGCCGGAGCTGGCTCTTCGGCCCCTCGGTCTGCTGGGCGTTGCGGTGCAGGTGGGGGATCGCGTGGTCCAGCCCCAGCAGAAACAGCACGCCGACCCAAAATCCCACCGCCGCCGGGGCAAAGGCCCACCGGCCCCGCTCCGCCGACCGCGCAATGGCGGGGATCAGCAAACTCCAGATCGAAGCCGCCACCATCACCCCGGCGGCAAACCCCGTCAAGGCCCGCTGGACCAGATCGCCCAGCGACTTCTTTAGAAAAAATACACAGGCCGCCCCCAAGGACGTGCCCAGAAAGGGGATCAAAACCCCGTAGACTGCTTCTGGCTGCATAGAGATCTCCCTTTGGTTAGCTAAGACTAACTACATAGTACAGGAAACCCGAACAGAATGAGCGCCGGGAACGACAGAACTCGATTTTTTTGGACAAAAAAGCAGGGACGATCTACGGACCGCCCCTGCTTTTGGGTTTGATAGGGAGAAAAAATAGGCTCAAACGTAAAGATAATCATTCAGCACCGGCTGCAAGCCCTCCTGGCTCATGTCCTCATACATGGTCGCGAAGCTCCGCCCGTCGTTGATCTCAAACTGTTCGTCTCCCTCGTCGGCCCCGGCGTCCTGGCCGGTGTACTTGCTCTCGTGGTCGCCGATGCCGGTGGAGACACCGGCGGAGACCTTCGTGGCGGCGATCTTCACGATGCCGTCCCGGAAGCTGGCGCTCTCGCGGGAGGAGACGGTGATGCCCGCAAAGGGCAGGAAGATGCGATAGGCGCAAAGGATCTGACAAAGCTCTTTTTCGTGGACATCCAAGGGATTGATCTTGTCGTTGTTCACGATGGGCCGCAGGCGGGGGCAGGAGAGGGACATCTCTGCGTGGGGGTATTTGCGCTGGAGATAGTAGACGTGCAGGGCAGTGGCCAGGGCGTCTTTTCGGAAGTCCGCCAGACCCAGCAGGGCGGAGAAGCCCACGCCGCGCATGCCGCCCATGAGCGCCCGCTCCTGGGCCTCGAAGCGATAGGGCCAGACGCGCTTGTGGCCCTTCAGGTGGAGGGTCTCGTATTTGTCTGCGTCATACGTCTCCTGGAAGACGGTGACGTAATCCGCGCCGCAGTCCCGCAGATAGCGGTACTCGTCGGTGTTCACGGGGTAGATCTCCAGGCCAATCATGCGGAAGTATTTCCGGGCGATTTTCACGGCTTCGCCGATGTACTCCACGCTGCTCTTGGCCCGGCTCTCGCCGGTCAGCATCAGGATCTCCTCCATGCCGGAGTCGGCGATGACCTTCATCTCGTGCTCGATCTGCTCTTTGTTCAGCTGCATCCGCTTGATGTGGTTGTAGCAGTTGAAGCCGCAGTAGACGCAGTAGTTTTCACAGTAGTTGGCGATGTAGAGGGGGGTGAAGAGATAGACGGTGTTGCCGAAGTGCTTCTGGGTCTCCCGCTGGGCCTTCCCGGCCATCTCTTCCAGAAACGGCGCGGCGGCGGGGGAGAGGAGGGCTTTGAAGTCCTCCACGGAGCAAGTCTCGTGCTCCAGCGCCGCCCGCACGTCGCGGGCGGTGTAGGTGGTGTAATCATAGGCGCCGACCTGCTCCATGACTTTGTTGCGAATTTCGGGAGAAATTTGCTCCATGCCGGGCTGGTAGGCCATGTGGTCCGTGCGGCTGGTGGGGTCGTTCTCTAAGCGATGCTTTCGTTCCAGGGCCTCGGGGCTGAGATGCTCCGAGTCGATTAAAAATTGGTTTTCCATGACGATCACGGTCTTTCTGTTGGATTTTGAAGGAGGGTCTGCCAGGGGAACTCAGTCGTGCAGGAACCCGGTCAGGGGGTCCGAAGCGGAGGCTCCGCGGGTCAGCACCCGGCCCAGGCCGGAGAGATAGGCTTCCCGCCCGGCTTCAATGGCCTTTTTGAAGGCGGAGGCCATCTGGGGCAGGTCCCCGGCGGTGGCCAGGGCGGTGTTGGCCATGATCGCCGCCGCGCCCATCTCCATGGCCTCGCAGGCCTGGGAGGGGCGGCCAATGCCGGCGTCCACGATGATGGGCAGGTCGATCTCGTCTACGAGGATCTGGATGAACTCTTTCGTGGCCAGACCCTTGTTGGAGCCGATGGGGGAGGCCAGGGGCATCACGCAGGCGGCCCCGGCGTTTGCCAGGTCGCGGGCGGTGTACAGGTCGGGGTACATGTAGGGCATGACCACGAAGCCCTCCTTCGCTAGGATCTCCGTGGCCTTCACCGTCTCCTGGTTGTCGGGCAGGAGGTACTTGGAGTCCCGCATGATCTCGATCTTCACGAAATCGCCGCATCCCAATTCGCGGGCCAGGCGGGCGATGCGGACGGCCTCTTCGGCGTTTCTGGCCCCGGAGGTGTTGGGCAGCAGGGTCACGCCCTTGGGGATGTAATCCAAGATGTTTTCGTGGTCTTTCGTGTTGGCCCGGCGGACGGCCAGGGTGATAAGCTCTGCCCCGGCGTATTCCACGGCGGCCTGGATCAGCTTCAGGGAGTATTTCCCGGAGCCTAAGATGAAGCGGGAGGAAAATTCATGCCCTCCCAGGATCAGTTTATCGTTCTGCATGATAAGAAACGTCCTTTCTGTTTTGTGTCAGGGTTCTCTCTCCCCGGCGATGAGCCGGAGGATCATATTGGCCTCATGGGCGGCACAGACCAGCACGCGGGAGGCCACCAAGCCCAGCCCCACGGAGGAATCCGACGTGCCGTCGCCACAGAGATAAAAGCGCTGGGAGACCCGGCGGGTCTGGATCGTGTTGGCCGAGCCAAGTCCCGCCAGGCCGGAGCCGGCCACGAGATATTTTTCCGGGAAGTGCTCTAGGACCCCGGAGACCAGCATGGCCTTGGCCTCAGCCCGGTCGAACGCTTCGCAAATATAGTCCTCGGTTTTGAGCAGGTCCGGCAGATTTTCCTCCGTGACCTGGATGGTGTCGCAGGTCACGTCGCAGTAGGGGGAGACGAGGGATAACGTCTCCCGCAGGGCGTCGGTCTTATACTGCCCCAGCTGCCCCACGGCGTACTGCTGGCGGTTGAGATTGGTCAGGTCTACCCGGTCGAAGTCGATCAGGTGCAGATGCCCCACCCCGGCCCGCGCCAGGGCAATGGCGATGTTGGACCCCAGCCCGCCCAGACCGCACACCGCCACGCGGGCGGCGCTGATCTTGTTTTGCAGCTCCTCTCCGTGGCGGATGTTCAAGGCCTCCCGCATCACTTCACGGGAGGGGATGGGATGCGCTTGCAGGCCGGCCATCTCAGCCACCTCCCACGAAGCTGACGACTTCGATCACGTCGTTGTCTTGCAGCACGGTCTCCCCATACAGCCGCTTGGGGACGATCTCTCCGTTGCGCTCCACGGCGATGCGGGTGGGGACGTAATCGGTGGTGTCCAGATATTGCTGCAACGTCTTTCCGGCGGCGATGGCAACGGGGGTGCCATTGACTTGGATCATCGTAAAAACTCCTCTCACAGCGCAAAAAAAGCCGCACAAAAGAACACACCCGTGGTGGTGTGCCCCTTCGTGCGGCGTTACGCTCGTACTCTGTGTCCTATTGTATCATGGGGAGAGGATTTGTCAAGGGGTGTTTGGCAGCGGAGCGTCTACTCCGCCGGCATTTGTCGGCCCGTGTGGTCGATGGTGTAATCCGTTCCGCAGGTGCCGGGCAAAATGAGCTGGCCGACCGGGACGACTTGATAGCCTTCGCCCAACAAATACTCTAAGATGCCCGGCAGGGCTTCGGGGGTGTGGAGCGCGGCGTTGTGGAAGAGAATGATGGAGCCGGGCTGCACGCCTTCAGTCACGCGCTTGGTGATGGTGGCCGCGTCATAGTCCTTCCAGTCCAGGCTGTCCCCCCTGGCAGCGGTTGGAAAGGTGCAGGATCAGGAGTGATACAGGTACTGTAAAATGTCGATCAAGTCTTGGATATCAACTTTGTTGTCACCGTTGACGTCGCAGACGGAAGCGTTGCTCCAGTCGTTGTCGCCGGATTGCGCCTGATACCAGCGCTGGCAGGTGGTGATGTCCAGCTGGTCCACGGTGCCATCTTTGTTGACATCGTAAGAGTTACCCTCGCGCACTGCGATGCTGAGGAAGGGCGTCTTGATGTTGCTGAGCAGCGTCACGGCCTGGCCCTTCTCGTCGAAGCCGGTGACGGTGACGCCGGTCAACTTGATGCCCAGGTTTGTGCCGTTTTTTGCGGTGGCCTGGAAGACAACGCGGGAGACGTCGGTCAGTGCCGCCTGGGTGAGGCTTCCGCCGCGGGTGCCGTCCTGTAAATAGCTGAGCATCAGAATGCCCTTGTTACTACTGTTCCAACGGATGTCGCCCAGGGCGGTGAAGCCGTTTTTGCCCTCGGCGGTGCCGCCGGTGAGGGCGGCGTCCCGCTCAAACACAAACGAGACGGTAGCCACGCGCTTCAGCTTTTCCAGTTGGAAGTCCACAGGTAACTCAGCACCGGGCTGAATAGAAGCTGGGGCCTGGATCGAGGCGAGGACAGGTTCCTCTTCCGGTTCTGTGGGCTCCGGTTCTACGATGGTGCCGCCGGTCAGGGAGTAGTAGTCGGAGACCGTCTGGTTGTCCGCATAATCCACTAGGCCGATCTTCGCCTGGGTGAGGCTGCTGAGGGCCGGGTTGGACAGGTCGAAGGTGACAACGGATCTGGCCCCCTCCACGGTTTCGTTCGGGGCGATCCAGCCGGTCAGAGGCTTGGAGCCCAGCGTCGCGCAGACGGCCTGGACATAGTGGTTGTCCGTCACCGTGACCTTCCAAAGGCGCTTGCCGTTTTGAATGACGACTTCGCTCTTCACTACCTGCGGGGCCTGGTTGTCGATGGTCAGGGGGAAGGTCTCCTTCTCCGTCTTGCCGTTGAGCGTGGCGGTGACGGTGTAGGTGTAGGTCCCCTCCGGCAGGGCCTTGGCGGGGGTGAACTTCAACTTGGGGGTGTAGCCCGTGAAGCCGGTGGCCGCCATGGGGGTGTGATAGGACTGCTGGGAGCTGCTGTAATAGGTCTTGCTCTGGTTGGTCAGCGTTTCCTCATAGACCTTGGCATTGCTCTCGTTTGTAACGGAGAACGTCAGTTTATCCGCGCTGCGCAGCATGGCCATGGCCGCCGTCACATGATAGTTTGACGTTTTGTTAGACATGGCGATGTAGTTCTTGTCAAAGCGGTCGTTGTCCGTGGCGTAGAGGTTGTGGCCCAGGTAGTGGCCGCTGCCGTCTGCACCGAACAGGCCCAGCATGGTCCGGTAGACGGCCGGGCTCTTGTCCGTGTCATAGACGGAGGCGTCAAAGATGGGCGCGGCGGACCAGTCGCCGTAGAAGCCCAGGAAGGGCAGGCCCAGGGAGATCGTGTCGCCGCCATTCACCGGTGTGAGCGTCACAAAGCCCTCGATATAGATGCCGTTGGGGAAGTCCTTACTCAGCGCGGCTTTGCCCTTTGCGGTCAGGGCCAGGGAGACGTTGACCGTCGCGGTGCCGCTGGCACGCAGCGTGACGGTACTGGGCGCAGTCACGGTCACTTCGTCTGCACCCATCTGACGCGGGCTTTGGGCGAGATAGGTCTTGCCGTCCTTCGTTACCGTGTCCTCGGTCAGCACGGTCACGCCGACCTCATACTGGATCTCACTTGTGCTGAGATTGTTTGCCTGGAAGGAGAAGGAAAAGCTGCCGTCTGCGCTGTCGCTCAGCTCGGCCTTGGGCAGGCCGCCCTCTGCCGAGGACAGGTAGGCTTTCGCCTTGGTGGCGCGGGCCAGCTGGACCAGGCCGGCCCCCTGCTTGCGGGGGGAGTAGGGCAGGCCGCTTTCATTTTTCACCGGCACGGCCGTACTCATGAGCAGCTGGTTGGAGAGGGCTGTGCGCTGGCTCAGTGTTAACTTGGTGCCGTCCGGTTCCTCGGTGATATACTGGCCCATCACCGCCGCTGCGCCCGCCATGTGGGGCGAGGCCATGGAGGTGCCGCTCATGCTGCCGTAGAGGCCACCGGGCAGGGTGGAGTAAATGTCCCCGCCGGGGGCGGTGATCTCCGGCTTGAGCTTCAGGTCCGGTGTGACGCCCCAGGAGGAAAAGTCCGACATTTTGCCGCTGTAAGCGTCCTGGAACTGCGCAAGATAGCTCTTGCTGAACGAAACGTGCTTGTCCGATGCGGCCAGCATGGCCTCGCCGTCTGCTTTGCTGATGAAGACGGCGGGGATATTGCCGTCCGTGGACATATTGACCAGATCACCCTCCACATTGTCGTAGATGATGACGGCTTTTGCCCCGGCGGCTTTGGCATTGGCCTCTTTCTTGGCGAAGGTGAGGATCTCGCCGTTCTCTTCCCCGGCCCGTTGGATGAGCGCGACCTTGTTCGTCAGGGTTTTGCCGGTGAAATCACTCGTTGCACCGACACCGCAGGCCACGTACTCATACGTGCCATTCAGACTGGCGATCTGCTTGGAGGCTGTCTCCGCCGGGTCGCTGTAACGGATTTTCCGGTTACCCACCAGCAGATAGGGGGCCGTGGCCCTCACGTTATTCATGCTGGCCACGGACAGGGCCGCGCCATAGGTGGAGGGGGAGGCAACGGCTCCGTTGTCCGGGTTGGAGGCCAGGGGCAGGTCGGTGCCGCTGGCGCTCTTGTAGGAGGAGCTGTACTCGTTGCCCGCCGCGCACATCAGGCTGATGCCCGCATTTTTGACGCGCTGGTACACCTCGCGCGTTTTGGTCGCGGCCGCTTCGGAGAATCCCGCCGTCATACCGAGACTCATGTTGACCGCGTCCGCACCGAGCACGACTGCGTCCTCGAGCGCCGCGATAATATCCGAATCATACGCGCCGCTGCCGTCGTCGCCGAAGATCTTCATGATCATCAGCTGCGCATCCGGCGCAACGCCCGTTACCTGCCCGCTGTTCGCGCCGACGATACCCGCAACATGCGTACCGTGCGAATTGCCGCCGGATACGTTGGTATCATTGTCGTAATAATCATACGCGAAGGGGATCTTATCGCTCTGATAGATCGAGTTCACATTCACATTGCCCACGCGGAGCGAATCGCTCGCCAGCTTATCGGCAATATCCTGCTTGCTGAATTTCGGTGCGTTTACCACGTTCCGAAACGCCTCGTGGCTGGTATCGAGACCCGTATCGAGGATCGCGACGACCATACCCTTGCCGGTGTAGCCGGTGTTTTTGACGATGTCCCCGCCGATGGCGGGGACGCTGTCGGCCAGCTTCGTCTCGTTCACCGGCTCGATGAGCTGGTAGACCTGGGAGACGTAGGCGTCTTTTACGCCGGGCAGGTCCTGGATGGTCTCCAGGTCGGCGTAGTCGGCTTCGACGGACAGGCCGTTGAACACGGTCGTATACTCGTACCGGACCTCTACGTCGTCCAGCTTGGTGGCCAGCTGGCTCTTCACGGCCTTGCGGGCCCGCTCCAGCTTGCGCTCGGTGGATTGGGCGGCGTTGCTGTCCAGAAAGTCCGTCACGCTGGCGTACTGGGAGACCTTGTGGCTGTCCAGCAGGGGGGCGTCCTCCAGCTCAATGACGATGCGGACTCGTTCGTCCGGCGCATAGGCCGTGACCTGCTGGCTGCTGTCCGGCTGGAAGAGGGAACTGCTGTCCTCGCTCTCCACCGCCAGGGCCGGCACGGCCGAGCCCAGCAGCGCAGCGGCCAGAAACCCCGCGCCCCAGCGCCTGAATAGGGATGTTAGATTCATCTGCTTCCTCCTGTGTTTGCGATTCGTCTCAAAAAGTAAGCACAGGCTAATTTTGTATTATAACCCCTCGCGTCGGGCTTGGCAAGGGGATTTTCGGCAGGGGATGAAATTTTAGGTTTTATACAATGAGTATAAGAAACGGCGGGAGAAAAATCGTGAAAAATGCCACGTTTCCTTTTTCTCTGGTTCTGTGATACACTGAAAATGTCTCAAAAAGTAGGGAAAAGAGAGTCTTTTCAACACGTTTCTTTGCGTCACAGGAGTTAGTGCGCGCTAACAAACATTATAGCCGGATATATACAAAACGGATAATTACATTCCGTTTTTTGTTTCGTCTGAAATTAGCGAAAGCTAATATTAGCCAGAGCTAACGCGATGAAACATATCCGGCTGGAGAACAACGTTAAGGAGGAAAATTTATGACAGCGATCATCGAAGCCCGCCCACGCATCCCCCGCCTGGCCATGGTCTTCATCGCCGCCGTGGTCGTGATGCTCCTCACCGCCCCAAAAGCGGGAGCGTGGAGTGCGACAACGGATGACGGCTTTAAGATTTCGCGCGAACGCAACTCTAGCGGCTATGGCGACGTGACCGTTTCCGCCTACACCGGCAACAGTACCGATGTCACTTTCCCCGCTAAGGTAACCTATAACAACACGGAATACACTGTTGTCGCCATTGGCAGCAACGTACTCAGCAACCTCGCCGGTGCAGATGGCATTGATATTACCGTTACCATTCCGGAGGGTTATACCAGCATTGCAGGCAATGCGTTTCAGAACTGCTATGGTCTGAAGTCCATCAACGTCCCCGGTTCGATAACGAAAATCAGCTACAATGCCTTTGAGGGCTGCAAAAATCTTTCATCCGTCACGTTTGCGGATGGTAGAGCCGATCTTTCTTTCGGCAATAAGGTGTTTTTGAACTGCACTTCGCTGAATAACCTCACGCTGCCCGCTCGTTTGAGCAATGCTGGCTATGGCTCGTTCCAGGGCTGCACTGCGCTGACCAACCTGACTGTTGATTCCAGCTCCACTGCCCTTGTTGTACAGGACGGCAGTCTTTATGAGAAAAATTCGGATGGCGTAAGCTATACGATGAACACCTATGCCCCCACCTCGACCGCGACCAGCTTTACCGTACCGGGAACTGTAAATGGTCTGCCCGTTACCGGGATTGGCCGCATGGTGTTCCAGAACAACGCTTATCTTACCAATGTTACCGTTCCTGCGAGTGTTGTGATGTTTGATTCTTACTGCTTCAACGGCTGCTCGGCGCTGTCCAAAGTCTCGCTCGGCACCACCGAAGTCCCTACGCTCAAATCCAACTGCTTCACCAACCTGCCTTCTGGTAGCGTGATCGAAGTTGCAAACGAGAACGTAAAGAACGCTTTTGAACCCACCGAAAGCTGGACCACCTACTACACAAAGGATAACACCACCGTTCAGGTCAAGGGGGCATCCGCTCCGCAGACTTCTTCCGCTGAACTGACTGCCAAAGGTACGGGCGTGAAGGATGGCTATGCGTATTACAAACTGACACTGAACAACGCCGAAAACGTAAAGACGATGCTCCTGCACCTCTCCTTTGACGCTTCCAAGGTTTCCAAGGATGCACAGGTCGAAGGGAAGGAAGATGCGTATGTCAAGCTTAATGACGACCGCTTCTCCCTGGTTACTGTCAAATGGACGGAGGCTGACGGCAAGGTGGATGCTAAGATTTTGCTCATCCCGAAGGATAACGGCGAAGCGATTTCTGGCACCGATGCTGCCAACCTGCTTCTGGTGGGCCTGCCGGTCAAAAACGGCGTCACTGGCAACATTGCTATGACCGTGACTGCAGCCCAGTGCGCGGGGATCAACACCGAGGATGATTCCTTGATGACCGGCACCGTGACGGTGAACGGCTCCCCAGCCTCCAACCGCGTGACCAGCTATGACGTGTATGCAGACGGCAAGATCGACATTCTGGACATCACCGAGGCGCAGCGGTTCTATCGGGTGTCCAGCGGCGACAACGACTGGGCCGCTGCCCAGAAGGCCGACGTCAATGCCGACAACAAGGTCGACATCCAGGACCTGATCGACATTTTCCTGCAAATTGAGTTCTAAGCGAGGTACCCCATGATACGTTCTATGCAAAAACGACACCTGATGACGCTGCTTGCGCTGGTGCTGGCCCTGTTCGCACTGGTGCTGCTGCACCCGACGGCGAGCGCCGCCGAGGACGAAGAGGAGCTGTCCGGCGCAAACATCCAGGACGGCGTGCTGCTCGGCTACTACGGCACCGAGGGCAACATCACCCTGCCGAACACCGTGACCAAGATCAATGACGATGCCCTCAAGGGCAACAAAAAGATCGTCAGCGTTACCATTCCGGGCAGCGTCAAGGACATTGGCAACAATGCCTTTCAGGGCTGCCCCAATCTGGAAGAGATCATCTTCACCAATCCAGACAAGGCCAGCAACACTCTCATCATCCGCGTCAGCGCCTTTCAGGACTGCCCTAAGCTGACCAAGTGCGAGATCCCCGCCCGCGCCTACCAGGTCGTCGGCAACATCTTCAAGGGCTGCACCAGCCTGAAAGAAGTGAAGGTCAACGACAACAACCCCTATTACTTCACCAAGGACGGCGTGCTCTTCGGCCCCGCGCTGGTCAATTATAAGCCGCAGTATGACGACGCCTATGCGCTGCAGTCCTATCCCGCCGGCCGGCAGGGGGCCTATACCATCCCCTCTTCCGTAAACGGAAAGGAAATTGATCAGGTTTGGACCAGCGGCTTTGAGGGCGCGGCCAGCCTGACGGACATCACCATCCCCGCCTCCATCGGGCGGCTGGGCACGGCGGCCTTTGAGAGCACCGGACTGACCCATGTCACCATCCCGGACACCGTCCAGCAGGTGGACCCCGCCGTTTTCCAGAACTGCACCGAGCTGGTGTCTGTCAAGCTCCCGGCCGGCCTCGCCGAGATCGACCAGTATATGTTCGCCAACTGCACCAGCCTGCAATATGTGGATATGCCGGATTCGATCACGAAGATCAACATCTATGCCTTCCACAACTGCACCAGCCTGACCTCCCTGGCTCTGCCCAAGGGGCTGACCTCTCTGTCCGTGGGCTGCTTTGAGAAGTGCTATAACTTGCAGCATGTGGTCGTGCCGCCCTCTGTCATCAACTTCCCCAAGGATGATGTGGGCGTCTACAATCCCTTCAAGTATTCCCCGGTGACGGTGTATGTCCAGAAGGGCTCGACGGGGGACAGATTCTTCAACAGCAACCTGGCGGAATTGCAGGCTTCGGCAACGGCCTCCGGCGGTTCGCTGGCTGTGGTCACGCTAAACAGCGTGGCCGACCCCGCCGCCATTGAGGTTGAATCTCTGGAATTGATCGATGCGGGCCACAAGGTCAGCGTACAGGGGAAGTTCAAAATCGGCTCCTATCTGAACGTCCAGCCTCTGACCTCCGGCAGGGATTACAATGCGTTCGCCGCCAAGGCGAACGGCGAGGCGTTCCAGGCCTATGACCTTTCCCTGCTGCCCAGCGGTACGACGGCGAGCGGTCCCTTCACCCTGACCATTGGTCAGCCGGACAGCTATTCCTCCTCCGCCAAACTGTATGACGCAAACGGAGCGATTGCGACGGATTATAGCAGCGACTGCTTCATTGCGACGCTGTCCGCCCTGGGCCCGGTGGCACTCATCGACGTGAACGAGGCCACCGGCGACACAGCGGTCACATCCGTTAAGCTGAACAGATCGGCCCTGAGCCTGGAAGTGGGGGAGACCGGCAAGCTCTCCGCCACGGTCCGGCCTGATTCGGCTGCGGACAAGTCCATCACCTGGTCCAGCAGTAATACGGACGTGGCTTCCGTCATCTCGAACGGCACCGTGACCGCGAAAAAGGCAGGCACGGCGGTTATCACTGCCACGGCTGTCAACGGCAAGAATGCTTCCTGCACCGTGACCGTCACCGGTGGCACGACAGACCCCGATCCCGGCCAGCCGGAGGCTGTCGTTTCCGCAGACGTGGCCCTGCGCAATGCGGGCCTGGCCGATCATAACCCCAGCTTCCGTCTGGCGCTGAAACATGCGAAAAACGTGACCACCGTCCGCGTGCGCTTTACCGTTGATGCCAGAACCGTATCCGTCACCGGTCTGAGCGGCTTCCAAGTCTTGGGTCAGCCCAAGGGTAGCGTGGCAAACGGCAAGTACACCGGCGAGGTCATGCTGGCTTACCTGAGTGACGTCCGCACGGCATTCACCCAGGCAGGAGAGACCGGCATTGCCTCCTTCGTGACGAATGGCGGCGACACGCCGACTCTCAAGATCACTGACGTGACGCTCTCCGGCTGGGACAGCGACGGCAAGGCCATCTTTGGAACCACCGGTAGCATCGACCCGGATGAGGTCGAGTTCGTCGCCACGACGTATGACCTGAGCGGCGACGGCAAGGTCGATCAGCTGGACATCACCGTGGCGCAGGCAGCCTACCAGGCCCGCTCCGCCGAAAGCGACTGGAACAGGCCAGGTGCCAACGGCGTGGCCCCCTCGGCCTGCGACGTCACCGGCGACGGTGTGGTGGACATTCAGGATCTCATCGCCATTTATCTGAACTTTACTACTGCGTAATCAAAACGGATCAAGCAGGGTGTGCCCGCCGCGGCGGGCACACCCGCCCACAGGAGGATGTATGAAAACCAAGATAAGATGTTTGCTCTGCGCGATGCTCTGCGTGTGCCTGGGCCTGCAGACGGCCTTTGCTGCCACGATCACGTCGTCCGTGACGCAGATCTCCCTGCCCAAGGGCGAGACCAAGGCCAGCTTTGACGTGATCCTCACCGTAGACAAGGCCTTTGCCGGGGCAGAGTTCGGCCTGAAGCCTTCGGCCGATGACGTGGCTCTGGAATCTTTGCAAATGCTGGGCGAGATCGGCGGGAATAGCCCCGTCCGGGCCGACAAGAACGGCGTGCATTACTTCGGCTTCTTTACCGGCAGCAACGCTTACCAGCCCGGCACATACAATGTTGCCCGGCTGACCTATACCTACACCGGCTCTGCCGCCCGCACCGTGACCCTGGCCAGCTCCAAGATCGTCACGGTGAATGAGGACGGAAAAACCACCGAGGGCGATACTTCTTCCCAGCCCTTCCCCGTCACCATCACCC
>ERZ1026844.1660-NODE-1660-length-13082-cov-22.881093_pt1 | contig 13082 bp, 7 predicted proteins | sample MGYA00380152_ERZ1026844 | MGnify/ENA primary metagenome ERZ1026844 (study PRJEB33269, sample SAMEA4719788) | human gut metagenome | biome: human-associated habitat; feature: organic feature; material: feces | place: Cameroon | collected 2013-10 ... | reverse complement strand
TTTCAGCCGGACGGCAGGGAGGTAACACACCCCCCTGCCGTCCGGTACTCTTTTGGCGGTCGGGCAGCATGGCGCAGACAAGCCCGTAAATGCTGTAAAATTATACAAAAATTCCAGAAAATACCGGGCGATTCATCAGCATAACGTAGAAATCGCGACGGAAAAATCAAAAATACGTGACAATTTTCGAGCGGGTGGTATAATGGTATTTGTACGAATAGACGACGAAGCATCCCATGGGATGCTCTTTTCGTTCCCCCTTCGTGGGAACGAAAGTCTCTGTACAAATTTAGAAAAGTGGAGGGAAATACAATGAGGAAGAGACTGACGGCGTTGCTGTTGTCTTTTGTCATGCTGCTGACCATGCTGCCTGTCACGGTGTCAGCGGAGGGGGCAGAGGAAGCAGGAGGCGGCACGGCGACCGGTCACGTGCTGGACATTAGCTATGGTGACATTACCATTACTAATGAAGGCTTCACGTACTACGTGGCGGATGATGCAGATGCCACACAGGTGCAGGAAAAAACCTACAACTGGGTAGGAGGAGAGGAGCACAAGGTGACCATCACCGGCAGAAGTGTTGGCGATGCGGCGACTCCGACCCCGGCGCACATTGTTAAAATCATGGATGGCGACCCTGAGATCACGTTGGATAACGTGACAATCGAGCATCCGAAGGATGCGATTATCAACTTTGCACCCGGCATTGTCCTGATGGCAGGGAAAGCTACACTGGCTTTGAAGGGCAACAATGCCATTACCGGCTCAAGTCAGAGCCCGGCGGTACAGATCAACAAGGATGCGGTGCTGACCATTAAGGACAGCGGCGAGGGCGATGGCATTCTGGTAGCAGAAAGCAGGAACAACACGACAGCCATTGGCGCACCGCGTTACAACAGCCTTGCACTTAACACCAAGGGAAACAAGGATAACGCTTATAGAAATGGCGGTAAGCTTATTGTTGAAAGCGGCGAAATTGAAGCAAAAACCACCGCTGCGGGTCAGGCGGGTGCTATTGGCGCCAGCAATGGCACATACTTTGGCGACATCACCATCAAGGGCGGTACTGTGCGTGTACAGACAGATGCCGCGTATGGCATAGCCACTTACACAAATTGCTTAGAGAATAATAAAAGCCTTAGTGTCGATGAGATGGGCAGCCTCGCTATTGAAGGCGGCAAGGTGTCTGTTATAACCAAGAATCAGGATTTGGCGAAAGGCAAAGTGGCTATTACGGCGAACGCCTTTACCATGAGTGCGGGTACACTCGCAGAGATGAGGGCCAAGCTCACGCACTTCAACGTCCAGTCTGCCACCATCACCGGCGGCAACACCAACGACTACTATGACGGCACGGCAGAGGTGAACGGCATAAAGGTCAAGCTCTACTTCTTCGATGCGGAGAGTAAGCCCTTGACCAACGCCGATGTCACGGTCGATAGCTGGACGGCTATGACCGATAGCGACGGCACGATCACCACCTATCTGCCTGCCGATACGACCAGTGTTACATACAACGGCAAGAGTTACACACTGAAGAACGGCGCGGCACTGCTGGGTCTGACCTATGGCGAAGAGAATGCGCTCCCGTGGGAAGCGGGCGACCCGCTTGCCATCAACATTGATGGCGATACGACGGGTGCTGTCTGCGGCAAGGTCGACGGCAGCGTGAATGTCAATGCCGGCGCGGCAACCCTGAAGCTGGTGCAGTCCGAGGGTAACACGTGGACGGTGACGGCGAAGGAAGCGGCCAGCGGCGTGACCATGGACGTGAGTAGTGTCAATGGCCGGGTGCGCTTCGGCAACGAGGGCGATTACCAGTATCAGATGGGCTATGTGACCGCCGATAAGGTGAAGCTGAACCCGGACGGCGGCAATGTGACCGTCAATCAGGACGGCAGCGTGACTTGGGGCAAGTATACCCTGACCGGCATCGGTGAGCGTGAGATCGTGGTCAACGGTGCGGATAAAGGCACAGAACGCACCGTTGCCAACAGCGGCAGCAAAGCTATCACCGTCAACGGCGAGACGCTGGCGGCGGGCGGGAGCCTGACCGTTCCCAAGGCACTTTACCAGCAGGAATACTATACCAAAGGAAGTAAAACCGAAAGCCCGGTAATCACCGGTACTGCGGCGTCCTACATCCTGCCCGGTACGACCGAGCTCTATGAATATGCACCGACAAAAGACTCGGTCATACTGAGAGACCGTTACAGCTATTGGAATGAAAAAGAGTACCGTGCCGTGTTTGGCAATGCCTTTAAGCAGGTCGGTACGGTGGACGGCTATCGCCTGCTGGTAGTAGGTGAGGGAGATACCGAGGGTATCTCTAACGTGAAGGATGATAATGGCGGGAATGCCATCCAGAACCGTATCGCGGAGTGCTATATTGATTCCGACATCCACACGATCAGCAGACGAAACAGCAGTTACCCCCTGTGTGCAACGAATATACGGCATTTCAAGGTGGAGTATGCGACCTCGGTCACACTGTACAGCGTATATTTCGAAACCATCGAGCTGGGCGCACAGGTGGTGACATTTGGCTCTAACAACAAGTGGACTAACGGTTATCTGAATGGGCTGCAGAAGGTCATTGTAGACGAGGGCAATACGGTGTTTTCCGTGGATGACGGCGTTCTGTATTCAGACGGCGGCAAGATACTGGAGCTGTTCCCCCGCACTAAAACCGGCGATTATAAGATCCTGGATACCTGCGAGAAGATCGCGGACGCGGCATTCAGCGGCTCCCAACTGTCCACGCTGACGCTGGGCAAGAATGTGTCCGAGCTGGGCGGTCGCTGGTTTGAGGGAGCGATTTTCACGGCTGTTAACGTCCCGGCGGCAAACCCCTACCTCAGATCTGAGAACGGCGTGCTGTATAACGCGGACATGACCGAGCTGCTGTTCTATCCGAGATACAAGCAGGACGCCACCTTTGTGATCCCCGATGGCGTGACCACGGCTGCGGACATGGCAATTTACAACAACCCCTATCTGACCAAGGTCGAGATACCGGCTTCGCTGGCTAAGGTAGGGAGCTACTTCCTCGGTCAGTGTTCCAAGCTGGAGGAGGTCGTTGTCGGGAATCCGCTTGAGAAGCAGCATCACCTTGTGACCATCAGCTCGCAGGTGCTGAAAAAGGCCACCGTGCCGGGGGGATATGTTTTCCACATTCTGAGAGCAGAGAGTGAGAAGACAAACTACAACGGCTTTTTGGAGTATATAAATACCGGTTGGGGTGTCAACACCGCCTCTATGGGCTGGACGAGCAAGCTCTACATTACCAAAGGTGGTAGCAAGGTCTACGCTGCTCCCACAGATGTGAGCGTGACCTATGATGGCCAGCCGCACGGCATTGAGGTGACCTGCGATGACACCGGCGTCACCATCCAGTACAGTCTGGACGGCAAGACCTGGAGCGACAGCTTGCAGTTCATCGAGCCCGGCGAGTACACCATTTACTGGAAGGCCGTCAAGGCTGCCGATGATACCTACAAGTTCCAGCGCGAGGTCAACAGCAGCGTTACGCTGACCATCACCGGCCTGCCCGTGGAGAAAACGTGGTTCACGCTGGAGTCTGTCCGCAAGGCAGGCGATGCAGACATCAATACCGCGCCTGTGACGTTCACGCTGCCTGAGGGGAATATCGCCATCGACGGCAAGTGCGTGACCTACACCTACAACGACAATATCGAGCTGCCCACCGCGGCGGGTTCTTATCTGGTGAAGGTGGCGGTCAAGGGTGCGACCGGCTACGCAGATACGGAGTTCGAGCTGGGCTACTACACCATCCTCGATACGGATAATAGCAGCAAGGTCGTTATGAGCTTCGTCACCAATGGCGGCACGGCCATCGAGCCGATCATCGCAGCGGCAGGGACAGACATCACGGCTCCTGCGGCTCCCACCCGCGAGGGGTATACCTTCGAGGGCTGGTACAGTGACGTGACGCTGCAAACCAAGGTGGAGACGCTTCCCACGAGTATGCCGGATAGCAGCATCACCTACTACGCCAAGTGGACGCCGGTGGAATACACCATTACTTACAACGGCGTGGAGGGTGCGAATCCCGTATCCAACCCCGCGGCGTATACCACCGAAACCCCTGATTTCACCCTGACCAACCCCACCAAGCCGGGGTACGCGTTCAAGGGCTGGCAGGTCGGTGACGAGTCTGCCGTGGCGCAGACTGTGGAGATCAAGAAGGGTACTACCGGCGATATGATCTTCACCGCGATTTTTGAGCAGGAGACGTACGCCATCACCTATGTGGAGTGCGCCGAGGGCGCGAAGACCTACAAGATGGGCGACACCGTGACCCTGCCTGTGCCCGCAGACCGTAAGGGCTACACCTTTATGGGCTGGACGCTGAACATCGATGGGCGCACCATGGTGCAGGATAAGAGCGAGACCACGCTGCCGACCCATCTGTACGGTGACATGACCGTCACCGGCATTTGGCTGGCCAACGACCAGACACTGACATTCCACGCCAACGGCGGTACGTTCAGCGCGAAGTTTGGCGGTAAGGAGACCTACGCTGTCACGGCAAAGACCGACAGCAAGTTCAAGCTGCCTGATGCACCTACCCGTCCCGGCTATACCTTCCAGGGCTGGTTCATGGAAGCGAACGGCACGACGGCGTTTGACGCTGCGGTGATGCCTTCTGCGGACACCACGATCTACGCTAAATGGGCTGTGGATGCACAGCTAACCACCGCGCCGGAGGGCGTTACGGTCGATGGTCTGGACAAGGTCGCTCAGGCGAAGGCGGCTGAAATTCGGATGTCCATCGAGGCGACAGGTGCAGATGGCGATGCACAGCGTGCAATCAGCACCAAGGCAGGAAGCAGGGTACAGCTGAGCTTCTATGAGATGACGGTGCTGGCCGATGGTAGTCCGCTGTCGGATATTGGTACGGTGATTGCCATTAAGATACCGTTCCAGACCGCTGGGCGCACTATCACCGTATACCGCTATCACGGCAGCGAGGCGCAGACCTTGACCAAGCTGGACGCCGTGCCTGCTGCCCCTGTGGATGGTACGTATTTCGTGGGTGACGGCTATGTGATGATTTACAGCAGCCAGTTCTCCACCTATGCTATCGGGTACACAGCGACCGCTTCTTCCGGCGGACGCCGCCACTACACGGGAACGCCCGGCGCGGAGATCACCGGCGGCGCAGACCAGACCAAGAGAGCCGGCGACATCATCAAGGTAACTGCCAAGAGCGATGGCGCGAAGGTGAGTGCTGTTTACGTGGACGGCGCGATGGTCGATGGCAAGTATTACATCGTCAGCGGCAACGCCGTGAAGCTGCAGGGCACCTATACCGCGACGCTGTCGCAGGGCACCCACACGCTGAGGGTGGTATACACCAACGGCGCGGCGGTGACCACGACATTTGTGCTGAAGGGCACCACCAGTCCGCACACAGGTGACCCCGGCGTGGGTATTTATCTGGCGAGCGTGGTGCTGAGCATAACCGGAAGTGCCTACGTGTTTCGCAAGAAGAAAAACGACGACTAAAAACAACAAGCCGATTTAACTATCTAATCGTCCCCTTTTTCAGCCGGACGGCAGGGAGGTAACACACCCCCTGCCGTCCGGTACTCTTTTGGCGGTCGGGCAGCATGGCGCAGACAAGAAGGAGTCAACGAGCGTCACACCTCCCCGTGCGTGGGTGGACATGAGACAATACTCTTACCATATTAAGAGTGTCGGGATGACAAACGACAAGTTGCCGCATGAAGTGAGGGAACAAGAATGGGCAGCACGAATACAGGGGGTCGGCAGTAGAATCAGCCCGTCCGGTTGCTGCAAATGAGCGGAAGCCTATTTGCCCAATACGCTTTTAATACGCACGCAATACGCATTATTTTCGTGATGCGCCTGTAATACGCATTTAATACGGAGATAACGCGTATTGCGTTTTGACTGGGCTTCTTAGGCACTTTATTTAGGCACTTTCATATTGACAACCACAATATATTGTGGTATATAAAGATTATATAGTTATTTGTGCACCATTTGCAGGTCTGTGATCTGCATCGCATACGTTGTTAAGTTTGTACTTGAGGAGCACCACGCTCCCGTCTGAGATCAGGGCCGCTGCGCCTTTGCATTTCAATGACTATGCTGCGAGAAGTTTTCTCGCGGTATTTTCCACCTGTACATTTCTCTGTCGCCGTACTACACTGAACGTGTACTTAAGATCAAGCATTTAGGTCGGAGCAGAGCAGGCACGGGTGGAAAGCATTATCAACAGCTTTTCGCTCTGATTAAGAACCCGAAGTATGTCAAAATGCGCCTCCCGAAAAACGGGCGGCTACCAGAATTGAACAATACTGCAAACGCAGGAAGGATCGTATGAAGCCGAAACGGCAGGAAGATTCTTCCTGCGTTTTTGCTTACCGTTCTTGTCACGGCACTTGCCATCGCCGCGACACCGCAGGAAAAGAAAACGCGCCGAAATCAATTCGGCGCAGATTAGGAAAAAGTAGCTTTGTAAAAGCCGTCAGGACGATACGGCAGGAAAATCGTCAAGGGAGAGGCAAGCTCCCGCCCTGTATGCCGCAGTCAGAGTGCGGCACCGGATATACGGGGTATCGCATATTCTCAGATCCGTCGCCGGGCGGATCACAGGACACCGGCGGAGCCTTCCGCAGCCGAGTTCAGCGGCCTGGTGTCCGCCACCGCTCCATTGGAGCAGGGCATATTTGCCCCATGTGGCAGCGTACTGACCTGGCACAAGTAAAGAGAGACAGACATACAGGTAGGCCGCGAAAAGCACACAGCACCAAGGCTTTCCGCCTGCGGCAGTCTATCATTTCTGCGGAGATACGCCGGAAATGGCTCTCCTTGCCAACGGGTGAAGTGCGTCCATCTGAACACGACTACGATTACAAGGAGATTTCTTTATATGACCACAAAAGGCATTTACCACACCCTCGTTACCCAGTTGGACAAGCTGGCTCGCCACAACCGACAGGGCAGCTTCCGCACGAAAGACCGCTACTACGAGGCGGTCAAGCGGTTCTGCGCCTACCTCGCTGTCCACTACCATCTGCAAAAGCTGGAGAACATCAGCGGCAAGCACTTGGTGAGCTACGTCCTCTATTTGCAGGCGCAGGGCAAGTCGGCCAGCACCGTCAAAACCGACCTCTCCGCCATCCGATTTTTCCACGATAAGATGTCCCATCCACGCTGCACGCTGCCGGGCAATGAAGAACTGGGCGTCGCCTTGGAACGCCGCCGCTTCGGGCAGCAGGATCGCACATGGACGAACCCGGAGTTCGGCAAGCTGATCGGCCGCGCCATGGCGGAGGAGCGGGAGGACTACATCCTTGCCCTGTATCTGGCCCGCTACGCCGGTCTGCGTATCCACGAGTGCTTCCGTATGGACACCGCCGCGGCGGAGCGTGCGCTGCGTGAGAACGCCCTCACCGTGAAAGGCAAGGGCGGTAAGGTGCGTATCGTTCCCATCGAGGACGACCGCATCACGATGATGCTGCAACGGCTGCTGGAGAAAACGGAGCGCGGTCACAAGCTGCTGGTGCCGGATGGCGTACCCGCCGACCGGGCTATCAACGGCATGCAGCAGTTCATCCTCCGCCACCGTGACGTTATCTGTGACCCCACCGCAGCGGACAGACGCATTACCTTTCATGGACTGCGGCACACCTACGCCGCCGAAAAGTACACTTCTCTCGTCAATGGCGGCATGACGCCGTTGGATGCCCATTTCACCGTATCCCGGCTGTTGGGACATGAGCGGCCCGACGTGACGAACATCTATCTGGCGTCCGTGAAAGGAGGGACTGCCCGTGGAAAATAAGTGTCGTGATCTAAACGACCTTCCCATGACACTGCGGGTGGAGGACTTAATGCCCCTCCTCGGCATCGGACGCAACACCGCCTACGAGCTGATCCGCAGCGGACAGATACGAAGCGTCCGTATCGGTAGGCAGATTCGTATTCCGAGAGATGCCCTGCTGGAGTTTCTGCGGAAGTAAACCTCTTCGCTACAGAAATAAAACTTGCACAACAGCCGCGTGGGATATATCATGGAGATGATACATTCCGCGCGGCGGAAAGGAGCGTATATGCCGCGTACAAAAACAGGAAAAGGAGCCGGCGGTGCCGGTTCTATCAGAAAAATCACAACAACAAGGAACGGAAAGACCTACACCTACTGGCAGGGCCGCTACACGGAGGGCTTCGACCCCGGTACAGGCAAGCAGATCCAGCGCAGCATCACCGGAAAGACGCAGAAGGAAGTGGCACAGAAGCTGCGCCAGATCACGGCGTCGCTGGACGATGGCACCTACAAAACCCCCTGCAAGCTGACGGTAGGAGAATGGCTGGACATCTGGACACAGGACTATCTGGCGTCGGTCAAGCCAAGAACTGTGGACAGCTATAAAACAACGGTGGAAAACCATCTAAAGCCCGCTTTTGCTGCAATGAAACTGGACGCCTTGAAAACGCAGGATGTGCAGCGGTTTTATAACTCTTTGCAGGTAGAGTGTGGAGACAGAAAGCCACTGTCTGCGAAAAGCGTTCGCAATATCCACGGAGTTTTTCACAAAGCAATGCAGCAGGCTGTAAAGCTGGGGCATATCCGCACAAATCCAATCGACCCCTGTGATTTGCCTCGGGCTGTTCGCAAAGACATTCATCCACTGGATAACGAAGCAATCGCCCGATTTCTGAAAGTAGCCCGTGGACACCGCTATGAAGCCATCTATGTGCTCACACTCTTCACCGGTCTGCGGGAGGGCGAGGTGCTGGGACTGCTGTGGGATTGCGTTGACCTTGAACGCGGTGTGATCGTTGTAAACAAGCAGTTGCAAAAAGAACGGCGCGGAAAGGGCGAATATCACCTTGTCACCACCAAAAACGGAAAGAGCCGCCAAATCACGGCAGCTCCATTCGTGGTCGACCTTTTGAAAAAGCAGCGGCGTTTACAAGAGAGCCAAAAGCGGCTTGCAGGAGAGGCGTGGGAAAATAGCGGACTTGTGTTCACAAATGAAATGGGACATCACCTTTCAGCACAAACCGTTTACCTCCACTTTAAGAAGTTGGCGGGACAGGCCGGGTTTCCCTCTGCGCGTTTTCACGATCTGCGTCACTCCTATGCAGTTGCCTCTTTACAAAGCGGCGATGACATCAAGACCGTGCAGGAAAACCTTGGTCATCACACGGCGGCATTTACGCTGGATGTTTACGGTCATGTGACAGAACAGATGAAACGCAACAGTGCCGATCGTATGCAGAGATTCATCGAAAGTCTTTCAAAGGAATAAGGCTAACTGTAAGGCTAAAATGGCTTCAAGGCAGAAGAAAAATCCTTGAAACCATTGCGGTTTCAAGGATTTTTACTGGTGCGCGAGGCGGGACTTGAACCCGCACGCCCGTAATGAGCACTAGAACCTGAATCTAGCGAGTCTGCCAATTCCACCACTCGCGCGTCACGAACAAGTGAGATTATAGTATGTACGGAGTGAAATGTCAACCCCTTTTTTCAAAAAATTTCTCCTTTCTTAGCGGAGGCGTTTTCTTGCCTTGACCTGATGGCGAAAACTTGCTATGATAGAAAAAACCATTCACCGAAGGAGTACCGAATCACCTATGAAGAAGGAATTGACTGCCCGAAAAAAACAGGCAATAGAGATGCGCGCCCGGATCCAGGATGTGGCTCTCGACCTCTTCGACCGGGAGGGCTTCGAGAATGTCTCCGTGGAGCAGATCGCCCAGACCGCGGGCTGCTCTGTGGGCAATATCTATCACTATTTCAAGAGCAAGGATGAGCTGGTCATTCAGGTGACGGACAGCGTGGACGCACAGTACCGCGTGCTGGAGGCGGGGTATCTCGCCGACGAAGCCAACAGCTGGCACGACAAGCTGCTGGACTTCGTGGGGCAGTCGCTGGTCATCAGTGCTGCCGACCCGTCCCTGTACCGCAGCTTCATCCACGGCATACGCTATCCCGAGCAGGCGATCCTGCGGGACAACGAAAAGCGCGTGTACTTCCGGCTGCTGCGGGAGATAGTGGACGGCTGCAAGCAGGAGAGGTCCGTCCATCCCACCCGCGGCAGGGAGGAGCTGGTGGCGGATCTGGTGGCGATGCACCGGGGGCTGCTGCTGGAATGGCGCATTTACGAGGGCGGCTTCGATCTGCCCCGGCGTGGCCGCCGCATGGCTGCCGCGCTGCTGGATGGGTGGAAGCACGAGGAATGAGAAAGCTCCCGCCGGCTGTGGCGGCGGGGAGGCTGCATATTTTACTTGACTGAAAGGGGCGGCCGCAGCCCAAGGCAGATAAATATTGACTTTCAGGTATATCCTCCCTATAATTTAAATGGGAGCACTATAAAAAAGGAGGACGCTTTACTATGGATACTATGGAAAGACAGAATGTAAACCCCGGAGCCGGGGAGGGATACCCGGATAACGAAAGAGGGAAAAACGCCGCGGTCACCAGCATGGTGCTGGGGATCGTTGCGGTGGTCTTGTGGTTCTTCAGCTTTGCGGCGGTGGTTTCCGTCGTGCTGGGGATCATCGGTCTGGTATATGCCAATAAAGCAAAGACGGAGGGATTCAGGGGCGGATTCTACACGGCGGGGTTCGTCCTGTCGCTGATTGGTCTCATCGGAGGCGCGATCGTCGTTATCGTGAGCATTATCGCCATCGGGCTTATCAGCTCTGCGGTAACGGCGGCGGGAGGACTGGGACTCTCCATGATGGACATTTGCGCCGAGAACCTTACATTCTGCTGCTGATTTATTACAAGATTATCTGTACCGCCGCCGGTGCTGTTTTCAACAGTACCGGCGGTCTTTTTTTGTGCGAAACGCCGACTTTTTGGAAATGCCAAAATCGCCGTTGACATCCCGACCCCACAATGCCATAATAAAGGTGAGTCGCCGAGGGATTCGGTGAAATACTTAATGAAAAAATCGCCCGGTCGGGCGTGATAGGGAAGGAGATAGACCATGAAGCTGTTGATCATCAACCCCGGTGCCACCTCTACCAAAATCGCCGTGTTCGAGGGAGAGGAGCAGCTCTTCAAAGTGACCATCGACCACTCCGCCGAGGAGCTGGATCAGTTCCCCCGCGTCATTGACCAGGCGGATTACCGGAAGGACGCCATTCTGAAGTCCATCACCGAGGCGGGCTACCGGCTGTCGGATTTTGCCGCCGTCTGCGGGCGGGGCGGACTGTACCGCGCTATCCCCTCCGGCACCTACGCCGTCAACGACAAGGTCATGCACGACGTGGAGACAGCACCCTACGGGGAGCACCCGTCCAATCTGGGCGCGTATCTTGCCAAGAAGCTGGGCGACATGGTGGGCATCCCTGCCTTCTTCGTGGATCCCGTCTGCGTGGACGAGATGACCGAGGTGGCGCACTACACCGGCTTTGCCGAGTTCCGCCGCCTGTGCCAGTTCCACGCGCTGAACCACAAGGCCGTGGGGCGCAAGGCTGCCGAGATGCTGGGGAAAAGGTACGAGGACGTGAACCTTATCGTCTGCCATCTGGGCGGCGGCGTCAGCGTGGGTGCCCACCAGCGCGGACGGGTGGTGGATGTGTGCAACGTGAAGGACGAGGGCTCCATGGGCATGGATCGCGGCGGCGGTCTGCCGGTGAACCAGGTCATTAACTACTGCTTCTCCGGCAAGACGAAGGACGAGGTGAAAAAGACCTTCGGACGCCGCGCCGGTATGTTCTCCTATCTGGGCACCACCGATTTCCGCGTGGTGCGCGCCAGAATGGAGGAGGGCGACGCCAAGGCGGCGGAGGCGTATCAGGCTCTCGTCTATCAGCTGGCGAAGGACATCGGTGCTATGGCCGCCGTGCTGCGCTTCGATGTGGACGCCATCGTCTACACCGCCGGCATGGCATACGCGGAGACGTTCTGCGACGACATCACCGCCTATGTGGGAAAGATCGCCAAGGTGATCCGCCTGCCCGGTGAGGAGGAGATGCGCTCCCTTGCCGAAGGTGCCCTCCGGGTGCTGCGCGGTGAGCAGGAGGCAGCCCAGTATTAAGTTCGTTTTCAAAGCAAGTGGAAATACAAGAGGAATGTGTCAAGAAAGGTGGAAAAAGCTATGAAACATCTGATGTCCGGTAACGAGGCAACAGCCCGCGGCGTCTATGAAGCCGGTATCAAGGTCTGTTCCGCGTATCCCGGAACGCCCAGCACGGAGATTCTGGAAAACCTGCCCCAGTACGGCAAGGATGTGTACTGCGAGTGGGCACCCAACGAGAAGGTCGCCACCGAGGTCGCCTACGGCGCGTCCGTGGCAGGCTCCCGCGCCTTCTGCACCATGAAGATGGTGGGACTGAACGTGGCAGCCGACCCCCTGTTCACCGCCGGTTATATGGGCGTCAACGGTGCCTATGTGGTGGTTACCGCCGACGACCCCTCCTGCCATTCCTCCCAGAACGAGCAGGACAACCGCCACTATGCCCGCGCCGCCAAGATCGCCATGGTGGAGCCCAGCGACGCGCAGGAGAGCAAGGATTTCGTTCGTCTGGCGTGCGAGATCTCCGAGGAGTTCGACACCCCCGTGCTGTTCCGCACCACCACCCGCGTCTGTCACAGCAAGGGGCTGGTGGAGTTCGGCGAGCGGGTGGAGCACACCGCCCCTGCCTACGCGCGGAATACCCGCAAGTTCGTGTGCGCCCCCGCCAACGCGTATCTGAACCATCCCATCGTGGAGGAGCGGCTGGTAAAGCTGGCGGAGTACGGCTGCACCCGCGCGCTGGAGAACGGGCTGAACAAGCTGGAGCTGGGCGACGGCAAGGTGGGCGTTATCACCGCCTCCATCAGCTATCAGTACGCCAAGGAGGTGTTCCCCGAGGGCACGTCCTTCCTGAAGCTGGGGCTGACCTATCCCCTGCCCATGGAGCTGATCCGCGACTTCGCCGGTAAGGTGGAGAAGCTGTACATCATCGAGGAGCTGGATCCCTTTATGGAGGACGAGATCAAGGCCGCCGGTATCGACTGCATCGGCAAGGAGCTGACCGGCAAGCTGTACGAGCTGAACACCCAGCTTCTGCGGGAGCGTGTGCTG
>ERZ1026844.1659-NODE-1659-length-13084-cov-4.320669_pt1 | contig 13084 bp, 10 predicted proteins | sample MGYA00380152_ERZ1026844 | MGnify/ENA primary metagenome ERZ1026844 (study PRJEB33269, sample SAMEA4719788) | human gut metagenome | biome: human-associated habitat; feature: organic feature; material: feces | place: Cameroon | collected 2013-10 ... | reverse complement strand
GTCTGCGCCGTAAGTAAATGCCCTGTGAATAAATACATTTACTTCCTCACCCTTCTTTATCGGAGCTTCCTCAACATTTCTTGTTCCGACAACATCTATACCGTTGACATTGACTGTTATCTCGACTTCCTTACCCATGAAAAGCTTGTTTACAACAACGCCCTTTTCAACAGAAGCGGCTGAATCAACCTTTTCATCAAGTTTTGTGATGTTGACGTTCTCTGGTCTTAATACCGCCTTAACAGAATCATCAAGCTGGTTAAAACCTTTAATCTTATTAATCTGGTCAACATGCACCGGATGTCCCATGAATTCCGCCATAAATGCTGTCTCAGGCTCTCTGTATATCTGTCTTGGCGTTCCAATCTGCTCTATATGTCCCTTGTTAGTGACAATAATTTCATCAGCAACCTCAATTGCCTCATCCTGGTCATGTGTAACAAATATGCTTGTGATTCCAACCTTGGTAATCATGTCACGAAGCCAGCTTCTTAATTCCTGTCTTACCTTCGCATCAATTGCTGCAAATGGTTCATCAAGAAGCAGAAGCTCCGGATTAGGTGCTAATGCCCTTGCAAATGCTACTCTCTGTCTCTGTCCACCTGATAACTGGCTAGGGTATCTTTTCGCCATGCCTGAAAGTCCAACAAGCTCAATAAGCTCATCAACGCGTTTTTTTATGTCCGATTTTTTCCATTTATTGACCTTTAATCCAAATGCAATGTTATCATACACTGTCATATATCTGAAAAGTGCGTAGTTCTGGAAAACAAAGCCTATTCCACGCTTACTTGCCGGCACATCATTAACAACCTTGCCATCAATAATAATATCACCTGAATCCGCAGTCTCAAGGCCTGCTATCATTCTTAAGATGGTAGTTTTTCCACTTCCACTAGGTCCAAGCAGCGCAATAAGCTTACCCTTCCCAATTCCAAGATTAATATTATTCGAGGCTTTAAATGTGCCATATGTCTTATTGATATTACGAAGCTCTACATATTTTTCTGTATCCTGCTGTAAATCTGCCATAATCTGTTCCGCCTTTCTGTTGTAGTGCGTTTCTATCCTTCCTGCTGCTCTTTCTCTGCCTTAGCTGCCTGCTGCCCCTTGTATTCAAGTACACTCCGAAGCACCAGTATAATAACCGCCATCAGCACAAGAATTGCTGATACTGCAAATGCTCCCGTAAAATCATATCCCTGATACAGAAGTTCAATATACAGCGGCATCGTGTTAGTTCTTCCGCGCAAATGTCCTGAAAGAACGGATACTGCGCCGAACTCGCCCATTGCTCTGGCTGTACACAACACAATACCGTAGAGAAGTGGCCACTTGATATGTGGGAATGTAACCTTCCAGAATATAGTCCAGCCATTGGCACCCATAAGTGCCGCAGCTTCCTCCTCGTCAGTTCCCTGCGAGGTAAGAACCGGTATCAGTTCCCTTGATATGAATGGAAAAGTTACAAATATAGTCGCAAGCACGATACCCGGAACTGCGAATATAATTCTTATACCCATAGCCTTAAGATATGAATATATAAAACTCTGTCTGCCGAATGTAAGCACATATATAAGACCTGCTATAATCGGTGAAACAGTGAGTGGTAAATCTATTAAAGTAGATATAATCTTCTTGCCCTTAAACTGGAATTTCGTAATAAGCCATGAAGCAAATATTCCGAAAAATGTGTTGCACACAACCGCAATAAGCGAAACCTCTATTGTCAGCTTAATTGAATGAAGTGCATATTTGTCAGTAACTGCCGCCAGAAACACCTTTATGCCCTTAGAAAATGCTGTATACATTACATAGCTGAGGGGCAGAATAAGCATCACAAATAAAAACAACACACTTATACCTATCAGAATCCATTTTAACGGACCTGAATCTTTTCTGATGTTCATACACTAACCCCTTTCTATGAAATTCCACTTACAATCTTCGATGTCCTGCTCTGTAACACTGCATTTATAAAGAGAATAATAAATGCGATGAAAAGCATTACAAGTGCTATTGATGTTGCACTTGCGTAGTCATATTCCTGTAATTTTGACATAATCATAAGTGGTGCTATCTCTGTCTCATACGGTGTATTTCCTGCTATGAATACGACGCTTCCGTATTCGCCAAGTCCTCTTGCAAATGACATTGTGAATCCGCCAATAAGTGCCGGAAGTATCTCTGGAAGTATTACCCTGAATACTGTCTGTCTGTGGGTTGCTCCAAGCATGTTGGCTGCCTCCTCGTACTGGATATCCACCTTTTCAAGCACCGGCTGAACCGCCCTCACTACGAATGGTATTCCAACGAATATGAGTGCGAATATAATTCCCAGCCTTGTATATGCAATCCGAATTCCAAATTTGCCAAAAAATGCTCCAAGCCAGCCATTAGTTGTTGTCAGATGTGTAAGTGCTATACCTGCAACAGCTGTCGGCAGTGCAAAAGGAAGTTCAATTATTCCATTCATAATCTGCTTACCCGGAAAGTTGTATCTTACAAGAACCCATGCAAGAATTGTTCCCATAACTGCATCTATAAGTGCCGCAATTAACGCTGTCTGAAGACTTACTCTGTAGCTTGAAAGCACCCTCGGCCTTGTAACTGTCGTTATGAATTCAGTAAACGACAGCTTTGCCGAGAATATCACAAGGGTACATAAAGGGATAACAACAATGAATCCTAACATTGCAATTGTTATTCCAAATGAAAGACCAAAGCCCGGTATTACTCTTTTTTTCTTTCTTTTCTTCTCTTTCATTCTGTCGTTTCCCCTTCCCTTAATTACTTTTATATATTCTATAATTACTTCTTTTCATATATCTTATCGAATACTCCGCCGTCTTTAAAATGTTTACTGGCAGCTTCACTCCAACCTCCAAAATGTGCTATATCCGTAAGTTCTACATTTGTTACTATCCACTTTCCATCAGCAGAAAGATCTGTGATTGTGTTGCCCTTCGATTCTGTGGCATATTTTTCAAGTATTGCTTTATTAGATGGTCTGTAATAATTCTGCGCCTCTAATTCCTGTGCCTCATCTGAATACAGATATGAAAGGTACTCTGTCGCAACGCCTCTTGTTCCTCTCTCGTCAACCACCTCGTCTACAACCGCTACTGTTGGCTGGCACAGGATAGATACTGATGGAACTACTATGTCGTACTTGTCAGGATCTTCTTTAAGTGCAAGAAATGCTTCATTTTCCCATGCTATAAGCACATCGCCCTGTCCATTTTCTGTAAATGTTGTCGTTGCTCCTCTTGCTCCTGAATCAAGCACCAGCACATTTTTATAAAGCTTCTTAATGCTTTCCTCTATCTGTGTCTCTGACTGTCCCTGCTTCTCGAAGTAATACCATGCTGCAAGGTAATTCCATCTTGCACCGCCTGATGTCTTAGGATTAGGTGTTATAATTCCAACTCCGTCTTTTAACAGATCGTTCCAGTCCTGAATATTCTTAGGATTGCCCTTTCTTACAAGGAACACGATTGATGATGTGTATGGAGAACTGTCGAGGTCAAACTCGCTTGTATAACCATCCTCTATAAGCCCTGCGTCCCTGATAGTATCAACATCGCCCTCAAGTGCAAGTGTTACAACATCTGCCTCAAGTCCGTTGGCAACCTCAAGTGCCTGCTTTCCCGAACCTCCATGTGACTGGACTATGCTTACGTCCTGTCCATGAAGCTCTTTCCAGTGCTTTGCAAAAAGCTCATTATATGATGCGTACAATTCTCTTGTAGGATCATAAGAAACATTGGTTATCTCAACCGGCTTTGAATAATCAACATCATCTGCCGCTTTACCAATGCCGCAGCCTGCCAGCGCTCCCGCTGTCAGCACAACCGCTAATGCAGCTGTGGCTGCCTTTGTTAATACTGATTTTCTGTTCTTAATTTTCTCATTTCTTCTATGTGTCGCTGACACGTTATTTCTTTCATTGTTGTTAAATCTCATAATAAGTTCCTCCTGAAATTCATAGTCTGATTAATTAGTAATAATTCAAGAGTGGCTTATCATCCTCCCCGGTACTGCAATCACTTACATTAACCGGCTGCTGATATCATCTGCGTATGAAATTCCTGCACCAAAGGAAGAATCAAAGTCATTCTTTCTTCTGAAAACATACAACAGCAACAACAGCTTTCCTGTGTACCTGATGTCTTAGATAATTGTTTCATAATCAATTCCTCCTTCTTAATTCCTACTAAGTTTATATGTTACTATGTTGCAGATTATATACCTACTAGGTTTGTATGTCAATAGTGTTTTTAGTATTTCTAGTCGTTTTCTGATGCCTGTTTTCTTTAGGGTGCTTGTTTTCTTCAGAAACCTACCAAGCAACTTGTTTCCTTAACTTGTGTAGGTCTTTTTTCTCCTGTCCTCTTGTTTTCTTCCTGTCATTCTCCTCGTAAGACCTACTATCCTGCCAATTTTTCTCTCCTTGCGTAGGTCTTTTTCCTCCTAGCTCCTCTTTTATTCCCTCTTATCCCTCTCGAAAAACCTACTATCCTGCCAATCCCTTCCACTTGTGTAGGTCTTCCTCTTCCAATATTTTCTTTTGCCCTTCTCATTCTTCTCAATAAACCTACCAATCTACATAATTACCATAATTGTGTAGACTTTTTCCATACATTATATCCTGCCTGTAATTTTCCACACCCATCTTTCTTGACTTCTTGTCTTATCTGTATTACTATATATAATACAAACAAGACAGAAATCACTTCTCTTTACAGAAAGGAGCTTCACATGGTTATTGAACTTGATTTTGCGAGCGACACGCCCATATATGTACAGTTAAGAAATCAGATTGTTAAAGGAATCGGCAAGGGAGATCTTAAGGCCGGTGAGAAACTTCCGACTGTCAGACAACTTGCTTCTGACGCAGGCGTCAATACAATGACCGTCAATAAAACTTACCAGATTCTTAAGGCGGAAGGTTTTATTAAAACCGACAGAAGGCTTGGAGCATTTGTCGCCGAGAATATTAATATGGATATTGAATTCAGGGAAAAGCTTGAATCAGAGCTTGAGCTGCTGTCCGCAGAAGCAAGCATTACTGGAATGGATAAAGAAGAATTCTTAAAAATGTGCGAAAACATTTATTCCAAGATGAATCCCTGCACAATGTAACACACCTGTATTCACACATGCATTAACACAGACCCACTATACAAGGAGGTTTCCTTATGAAAATCGCAATGTTTATGCTATTCTTCGTATGCAACATGTTCACAGTCCTGATCATGAGATTTGCATATGAATCCAACTACCGATACAACAACGGAATGCTTATCGGAGTCCACATTCCAGGCGACCATGTTAACGATGACGATGTCACCAGACTTCTGACACGCTTTAAGAAAAGCATGAAATATTTCCAGAATATCAATGCAGTACTCTCAATAGCCATATGCTTTCTTAATTTTGTGAACATAATCATTTTCGTTATTATGTATACAATCTGGATTCTCGTGTTTGTTTGCGGAATTATGTATATCCAGCTTTCAGCGCATCGAAAAATGTATCTGTTAAAGATACAGAATGGCTGGTTTGTGGAATCCCAGAAACAGAAGGTCTTTATTGATACGCGTGCTTGTGCAAATGCAGATGCAACTCCAATCAGTTTCAGATACCACATCATCATAATTGCCGCAGAACTGCTGGCTTTGATTCCATTCTATTCATGGACGGACAGAGCATATTTTTCAATGATTATTGTATTTGCAATATGTACTGTCATAGTTTCTGTATTCGGACTTGTATTCCACATTTATATGAACAGACGACAGAATCAGGCATACAGCCTTAATTCGGACATTAACAACATTGTTAATCTGACTATGAAGAAATACATTGCTTCAGCAATGCTTGTAATGTCACTGCTTAACTTCGTGGCATGGATAACATTTGTATTAATGTGTATTATTCAGGATACTGTTGGAGACTTAAGTTTCTGGATGTACATTATTCTGCAGTTGTTAAGCGGCTGCACGCTCACTGTCATTCTTATTCTTGCACGCAACAGAAAGAACGAAATGCTTAAGGCTGACACACAGCCGGTATTTGTTGATGATGACGACTACTGGAAGATCGGATTTTACTACAATCCTAATGACCCGCACCTTTTCGTACCCGACAGGCTGTGTTCGACCAACTACTCGCTTAACTACGCCCGCACCGGTGCTAAGATATTCACAGGCACAATCGCGGCGTTTACCCTTGGATTAATAATATGGACGACTATTGTATTAATTCCATACATTCATGTCACTATTGATATCAGGGCTACCGATAGCACTGTAAATGTGTCTTCATGCGGTTACACAAGCCTGATTAACATTAATGATATTACCGAAATTACACTTATGGATTCTCTGCCTGACGACCATTTTTACAGATATAATGGCGGTGCAACCGACAGTTATCTTGTCGGCAAATTCAAAGGAAATACTTATGGCAAATGTTATCTCTACATTTTTAATGATGTGTCTCCTGTGCTTATGATCAAGACTGCCGACCAGACTGTGTTCATGAATTCCAAGAAAGATGGCGAGATTGTTAATCTGTATAATGCAATTAAGAAGGAGTAATCTAATGTACTATTCTTTTTACATTTGACAACCCCGCCCCAAAGTATTATAAATATCAAAGGGAATGAAGTACTCCCCTGGGAAACCTAAACTGCTTATTCAAGCTGATGACTTCTACGATTTTATGTCGCAGGAAGCATCAGCTTTTTTTGCGTTCATAAATGCATTTACTACTTTTTATTATATTTTAAGGAGGCTTATTATGCTGACATCTTTATCACTTATCTTTCTGGTTGGGCTCGTCATGGGTGCAATCTGCCAGAAGCTGAAACTTCCGAGAATCATCGGAATGCTTGTTACTGGTATTGTTCTCGGGCCATATGTCCTTGATTTTCTTGCCCCGCCAATCCTTTCAATATCAGCTGACCTGCGAAAAATGGCTCTTATCATTATTCTTATCAAAGCCGGTCTGTCGCTTGACTTAAAAGACCTGAAAAAAGCCGGACGAAGTGCAATTCTTCTGTCCTTCGTTCCGGCTTCCTGCGAAATCATCGGTTATATTCTGCTTGCCCCTGTAATTCTTAGAATTAATCGCGCCGAAGCTGCAGTAATGGGCGCGGTTCTCGCCACTGTTTCTCCTGCGGTAGTCGTTCCACGGATGGTAATGCTGATTGAGAAGCGCTACGGAACTGACAAAGCGATTCCGCAGATGATACTGTCTGGCGCTTCATGCGATGACATATTTGTCATAGTGTTATTCACAACATTTTTAAATGTGGCACAGGGCGGCAAGGCAAATGTCATGGATTTCGTAAACATCCCTGTGTCTATTATACTCGGCATAATTCTTGGTATAGTGACCGGCTTGGGATTGTACCTGTTCTTTGAAACATCATACGCCTGCAAGCATACTGTAAGAAACAGCATGAAGGTTATTATCGTGCTTGGCTTTTCTTTCCTTCTTATCGCAGTTGAGGGCTGGCTTGAAGGTAAAGTGTCTGTTTCCGGACTTCTTGCCGTTGTCGCTATGGCATGCACTCTTAAGTTCAAATGTGTTCCTGCCGTATCAGCCCGTTTGTCCGATAAGTTTGGCAAGCTGTGGCTAGCTGCTGAAGTAATATTGTTCGTGCTTGTCGGCGCTGCTGTCGATATCCGCTACACACTTAAAGCCGGGCTTCCAGCCTTATTCATGATTCTTACAGCACTTGTTTTCAGGGCTGCCGGAGTGCTTCTCTGCACCGTAAAGACAAACCTTACATGGAAGGAACGGCTTTTCTGCGTAATTGCCTATCTTCCTAAAGCAACCGTCCAGGCAGCCATCGGCTCTGTTCCTTTAGCAGCCGGACTTGCCTGCGGACAGATAGTGCTTTCTGTAGCTGTGCTTGCAATCATAGTTACTGCTCCGCTTGGCGCACTTGGCATTGACTGTACTTATAAGAGGCTGCTGACGGAGGATTGATACCAAAAAGGCCACACCTAGCCAGCCCAAAGCCGGTTAAGTGTGACCTCACATTTTAATTAATCATATATCTTATCAAATATTCCGCCGTCAGAGAAAAACTTCTGTGTAGCCACTTCCCAGCCGCCAAAATACCCGATATCCGCCATGTCAATGTCTTTGACAATCCATTTACCATCGGAAGGGATTTCCTTAATGTTCCTTGAATCACTGGAAGACTCGTATTCCTTCTGGATGTCCTTGTTTACAGGGCGGTAGAAATTCTGTGCCTCAAGTCTCTGTGCGTCATCAGTGTACAGGAAAGAAAGATAGGCGTCTGCCAGTTCCTCAGTCCCATTCATCTGCGTGACCTCGTCAACCTTCGCAACCGTCGGCTGGCACAATACAGACGCAGATGGAACAACAATCTCATACTCGCCCGGATATTCCTGTAATGCGAAAAATGCTTCATTTTCCCATGCAATCAGAACATCCCCCTGTCCATTTTCTGCAAATGTGGTAGAAGAGCCTCTGGCTCCTGAATCAAGCACTGCCACATTCTTGTAAAGCTTTGTAACACTTGCCTGAACCTGTCCATCAGTCTGTCCCTGCTTCTTAAAATAATACCATGCTGCAAGGAAATTCCATCTGGCTCCTCCGGAAGTCTTAGGATTAGGAGTAATAACCCTAACCCCGTCATTAAGAAGATCATCCCAGTCCTTAATATTCTTAGGATTGCCCTTTCTTACAAGAAAGACAATCGTAGAAGTGTAAGGCGAGCTGTCATCAGAATAATCATTGATATATCCGTCATCAATCAGCCCTTCGTCCCTTATAACATTAACATCGCCCTCAAGTGCAAGCGTGACAACATCAGCGCCAAGACCATTAGCAACCTCAAGTGCCTGCTTTCCAGAACCGCCATGAGACTGGATAACCTCAACCTTCTCACCAGTCTTACCATACCAGTAATCCTCAAAAATCTTGTTATACTCCTTGTAAAACTCTCTGGTAGCATCATAGGAAACATTAACAAGCTCCGTCTTCTTCTGCCCGCAGCCAGAAAGACCAATAAAAGTCAGGCTGAAAATCATACCTAAACATATTAACTTTTTAAAAAATCCATATTTTTTCATCTATACCTGACTCCCATATAAATATATTCTTAAACCAGGCAAAACAGCGAAGCAAGTTTTGCCAAACTCAAGGTAAAGCAGCGAAGCGCCCTTTACCGCCCGTCTGCCAACACTTCCAACCCTGAAGTAACCCCACGCAGCGGGGAAGAACCACAGCAGCACTAAACTTATAAAGCAACTCAGGTGCTTTGGAGCCGCCGGCACTTAGCTCGTCAGGACAGCCTCACAAAGTGAGGCAAATCCTGACAAGCTTAGTACCGCTGCGAGCGACAAGCAGCGAAAGCGTGCCTGCGTTGCTTTATAAGTTCTAGTGCTGCGTCCGTTCTTCCCCCAGCCTACGCATTCTTCTTAATAAACTCAGCCACATCCACAGTAGTGGCATCAACCTCAGACTCCCAGCCAGCAAGCACTTCTGCGCCGTCAATCTTAAGATCAGCTGCCTTACTAAGTGCAAGAATAACAACAATACCTGCATTTACAAGGTGAGTCACCACATTTGTATAATCCTCGCCTTCTGCTGGAACATACAAATATACATGCTTGCTGTCAAGAAGAAGCTCCTTCTCAACCTTCTTTAAGAAATCAACATTAATCTTGTCTGAAAGAACTGTCTCTACAACAACAGGCTTCTGGTTGTTAAGCTCAGCTCTGAAAGCTGCGTCAACTTCCTTAACATCATCAGCTGCCTCATTAACTTCACGGACAACACCGCAGGCACTAGTCATGTTAGTAACTCGGTCTATGAGGATAAGCTCGCCCATAGTCTTGTGAAGGTCAAATTCATCAACAACTATTACATCAGCAAGAGAAATCTTGCATACTGCGATTTCATTTTTCTTAAGGAGAGTTGCTGGCTTCTCTTCACCCGTATTAACATCAATAGTATTGACAATCTCAGTAACAACGCCTGGAATAAGTCTTGTTCCAAGCTTTACGAAAAAGTTCTTGTTATTAGTAAGAACATCATCGTCCATCCAGAGAATAGTAGCTGTAATCTCAGTTGCAAGCTTTAAGTCAGCGCCTGCTGCAAGAACAGAACCTCTTGAAACATCAACCTCACGGTCTAACTGGATAGTAACAGGCTGTCCGATAGAAGCAGTCTGGGCTTCCTTGTCACCTACATAGATACTCTTTACATGAACATGCTCATTAGTTGGAAGCGTGATAATCTCATCTCCAACAGATACGCTTCCTGCCTCAATCTGTCCCTGGAAACCACGGAATTCATGATTTGGACGGCATACTCTCTGAACAGGCATGTAGAAGCCTTTTTCTTCCTCAGTATCATCAACATCAACCTGCTCAAGATAAGGAAGAAGTGCCTGTCCCTTGTACCAAGGAATATTCTCAGACTTAGTTGTTACATTGTCCCCCTCAGTTGCTGAAACAGGGATAACAACTACATCTGCTAAAGAAAGCTCCTTTGTAAGCTCTGCTATCTGTGCATTTATCTCGTTGAAACGCTCCTCGCTGTAACCAACAAGGTCCATCTTATTAACTGCAAATACAAAATGCTTAATTCCCATAAGTGCGCAGATTCTTGCGTGTCTCTTAGTCTGGATAAGCACCCCCTGCTTTGCATCAACAAGGATTACTGCAAGGTCTGCAAATGAAGCACCAACCGCCATGTTTCTTGTGTACTCCTCATGTCCCGGAGTATCCGCAACGATAAAGCTTCTGTTGTCAGTTGTAAAATATCTGTAAGCAACATCAATAGTAATTCCCTGCTCTCTCTCAGCCATAAGACCATCAAGAAGAAGTGAATAATCAATCTTACCTTCACGGCTTCCGACCTTGGAATCAAGCTCTAACGCCTTCTCCTGATCGGCATACAATAACTTTGAATCATATAAAATGTGTCCGATAAGTGTAGATTTTCCATCATCAACACTACCGCATGTAATAAATTTAAGTAAACCTTTCATTCTAGAAGTACCCCTCTTTCTTTCTTCTTTCCATGCTTCCTGCTTCCTCATGGTCGATAACACGGCTTGTTCTCTCTGATTCAACCGCACTTAAAGTCTCTTCGATAATCTCATCAAGAGTTTCTGCGTCTGACTCAACACCGCCTGTAAGTGGATAACAGCCAAGAGTTCTGAATCTTACCTTCTTCATCTGTGGCTTTTCGCCCGGAAGAAGTCTCATTCTGTCATCATCAACCATGATGATATTGCCGTCACGGTATACAACAGGTCTTTCTGCTGCAAAATAAAGAGGTACAATATCAATCTTTTCTCTCTGGATGTACTGCCAGATATCCTTCTCAGTCCAGTTAGAGATAGGGAAAACTCTCATGCTCTCGCCCTTGTGAATCTTAGTGTTGTAAAGCTTCCACATTTCTGGACGCTGGTTCTTAGGATCCCATGCCTGTGCTGTATTTCTGAAAGAGAAAATTCTCTCCTTAGCTCTTGATTTCTCCTCATCTCTTCGTCCACCGCCAAATGCTGCTGTGAAGCCGTATTTGTTAAGTGCCTGCTTAAGAGCCTGAGTCTTCATGATATCAGTGTAAGCTGAACCGTGGTCAAATGGATTGATTCCCTGCTTAACACCCTCTTCGTTAGTGTAAGTAAGCATTTCGATTCCAAGCTTCTTCGCTGTCTCATCTCTGAACTTAATCATTTCCTTGAACTTCCATGTTGTGTCGATGTGAAGAAATGGAAATGGTGGCTTCTCCGGGTAGAATGCTTTCATTGCAAGATGAAGCATAACTGAGCTGTCCTTTCCTATAGAATACAGCATTACCGGCTTTTCGCATTCTGCTGCAACTTCCCTTATAATATATATCGCCTCTGCTTCGAGTGCGTCCAAATGTGATAAATTACCCATGATATTCCTCCCTAATATTTATTAGATTCCTGTCTGTTGACCTCAAGCGTCTTAACTGTTCCGTCCGGCGAAGTCACCGTCCATGTATTGATGCTTCCATTCTGTCTGAACGAAAGAGTGCTTCCCTTGCCTCCAACATCAGCACCCAGAAAGAAATTAATTGCCTCAAAACGACATTCTTTAAGACATGACGTACAGCCCCAGCAGTCCTTGACATGCTTTATAAATGCTTTTCCATCAGTATCTTTCTTGATAAGGTTGCCTGGACAGGCTTCAACACACTTCCCGCAGCCAACGCATTTTAACTTATTTATCTGAATGCTCATAGCTGTCGCCTCCCCTCACAAGGTCTCTTATGATTATCTTAATCTCGCCATTCTCCTTGCGGGAGTTGACATATTTTAACCAGTCATCACTCTTAGCCGGATAATCCATATTCTCCGCAAAGCTGTGCCAACGGGTTTCTTTTCTTGCTTTCAAATGTGCTATAACACTTCTGCACACTGTAAGTCTCTCTCTGATTTCGTAGATTCTAAGCAAGTCGTCTGCATCCTGTGCCGCAAGATTATCGATGCTCTGCTCCAAGAATTTAATCTTCTCATCCGCAAGCTCAAGTCTTGCTTCATTATACTGATAATCAGTGCTTATGCCGCCTGCGTACTGGTCCATAATCTTCTGCATCGCTTCCTCAGTCTGCTCTATATCAACCAGTCCCTGCTTATTATTAAGAAATCTCTCATACTCACTCTTCTTTGCAAATGCGTTCTCAGACAATTCTGAATCTGCCACCTCATTTACAACAAAGCCCTTTCCTGAGCCTTCAAGCCTTTCAGCTATTGCCTGTGCTGCAAGCGCGCCCTCTGCAAGCGCGCCTGTTACATATTTCTGAGGACATCCGCCTGCAACATCACCTGCTGCAAAAAGCCCGTGAATTGTAGTCTCGCGGTTGTTATCAACCCAGTAACCACTCGCTGTATGACCTCCGACTATGTATGGCTCAGTTCCTTCTATCTCAACATTTTCTTCAGAAGGACCGCCCGCTGCCTCAATCCACTTAAGTGTCTGGCTCGGTGCCATGTTAAGATATGCTTTGTAAAGGTCTTCTTCCTGCTCTTTGCTTATTCCCTTAGTTCCAAGAT
>ERZ1026844.1649-NODE-1649-length-13134-cov-7.384586_pt1 | contig 13134 bp, 13 predicted proteins | sample MGYA00380152_ERZ1026844 | MGnify/ENA primary metagenome ERZ1026844 (study PRJEB33269, sample SAMEA4719788) | human gut metagenome | biome: human-associated habitat; feature: organic feature; material: feces | place: Cameroon | collected 2013-10 ... | reverse complement strand
TGTTCCTTTCTCGCGGATAAGGGCTACGACGCGAAAAGCATCTACAACACCGTGAAATCGGTCTATGGTGGGGAGGCTTTTATCCCCCTCAAAAAACGCAATTCCAAGAGCAAAGCTCTTCCGGCAGGTAACTTGATCTGTGATGCTGGACTGGCTATGCACAAAGATGGCAAAACCACCGACAATAATCGTACCCGGCAGAAATTCTGCTGCCCATTCCGTCAGTCCAAAACCGGTGTTTGCCCTTGTAACCACAAAAACTGGAATAACGGGAAGAAAAACAGGGGTTGCGTTAAATACAGGATCGTCCCCACGGATTACAGGCTTTCCATTGACCGCAGCTGCCTCTGTTTCAAGAGGACATACGCCTTGCGGACGGAGTGTGAGCGCTACAATTCCCGCTTTAAGGCGTCTGGACAGGAACGGCTGTGGGTGCGCAACGGCGCCAGCGCGGCAAACCTCAACGCACCGGCTCATATCTCTGCCCTGACTGTTGCTTTAGCCGCCGTTTTGTCCGGCTCTCACTCCTACCGCGCATCCAAATCATTCCGCCGAGGCGCTTAAAGCACCGCCTCTCATACGGTTTTTCGCTCGGTTTTCCACCGGGTCTGGTTTTTATGCGCTTTTTCTCTTTGCCGGGTAATCCCCGCTTTTTCGCTCTCTTCGCCCTTTTATTTTAGGATTTGTTTTGCTCATCCCTATTTTGGGGGCAGCAAAAAGCCGCCGGGTGTGACCCCAGCGGCTCGATGACTGCCTTCTGTATATTGAATGGGGGAAATGGCGAAAAAAGGCATGGATTCAACAACACGTCAAAAACAATGACCGCAACATTTGGAAAATCCTTGGTATCACCCGCTTTTCCCAATATAGTTATATAGATCAAATGATCTAATCGTGATATGCAGCAAAATATTTCTTGAAAAATACGAAAAAGGAATCTGCCCCGATCCTTGGACGCATCGTATGATAGAATTTAGTAGGACGGCGAGCATGTGAACGATGGTCCGGGGCTTTTAACCGCCATCTACCGGGACGGGCGGGTACATATCGGTGGCAAGATCTATACAGCGGATACTTTTGCGTTGCCGATTACTCTATCCGAATCACTTCTGGCAGCACAATGATATATGCAGATTTTTTCACAATCCGGTTCAATCACATGTCTTTTCCATGAAAATCTGCTCTGCAGGAGGGCAATCTGCCTGCGCAAGACCAATGTTGTGAGAATTACAATAGTCGTAAAAATTAGACGGAATGGTTTGATAGATGATTTTTTCCACCTCATCAATAGAGCAGATTTTATACATCCCTACTCGACCGTATTTTTCCGGCGATGCCATCACATACCATGTGCGGTGTATGTTGGGCAGTGCCTTAAAAATATAGGAGCTGATAACAGATTCCACAGTAATGCCTGCATTTACATCAATGCCGTAGCAGCTGGTAAATGCTTTGTTTACACAAATTGACTCCAAATAATGCCCTGGCTCGGCAATACTTGAAAAATAGGTGTCTCCATTGGTGGTGGCCACCTCACCGCCTATCAAAAATGTGTTAATGCCTTTTTCAATAAGACTTGACAATGCCGAAAGATTATTTGTTACCACAGAGAGATGATAATGCTTTGGCAGTAGATCTGCAAAGATACAGCATGTGGTTCCGGATCCCAAGAAAATAGTATCGGACTTTTCTACAAATGCCAGGGCTTTTTTTGCAAGCGCCGTGTACATGGCGTGTTTTTCCGGAGACATATGACTGTATGCACTCAGAATGTTTCCGGACGATTTCAACGAAACGGGAGTTTGGCTTCGAACCAGCGTAGCCCCTCCAAATGTCCGCTCAATATATTTCGATTTCGAAAGTTCGTCCAAATCTTTCCGAATCGTTACATCGCTGACTTGAAATGCACGGGAGAGTTCTCCGCTTGTAACATATCCGTTTGTCTCCAGCAATTGGCAAATTTTAAGCTGCCTTTCCTTTTTTAGCATTTCTATATCCTCTGGTTTCTAATTTTTGATAAACGGGCTCTTTCATATGTATTGTATCATATTGTTCGCACAATGTAAATAGAACAAAACGAAATATTTATTTTCGAATTAATACATTTATTAAGTGGGACGTTGTATAAAATGCCAAAGTTCTAAAGACTGGACGGAAAAAACATTGACTCGACCGGCTCTGCGTGTTATTGTTCTTATCGTAAACAAAATAAAACGAAACGAAAGATATGTGCATAATGAATTACAAGGAGAATGTGATATGTTTGCAAAGGATCGTAATTTTGACATTATTTGCCTGGGAAGGTTAGGCGTGGATCTGAACTGTAATGACCATAATTGCGAGTTATATGATGTGACCTCTTTCAGCCCGACAGTGGGCGGCTCTCCGGCCAATATAGCCATAGGTGCCGCTAAACTCGGAGCAAAAGTCGGGTTTATCGGGCGAGTATCTGATGACAAGTTCGGCACATTTGTTCTTAAGAAGCTGGCGGAGTTTTCCGTTGATACACAGGGAGTTCACCGAGATGACCGGGGAGCGAAAAACTGCCTTGCCATAACAGAGATCATTTCCCCAAAGAAAAGCGGATCTATTTTGTATCGAGACAATGTTGCTGATCTGAATCTAACTTACAAAGACATTGATGAAAACTATATTTCGCAAACGAAAGTGCTTCTGGTATCCGGAACGGCACTGGCTGCCAGCCCCTCTCGGGAGGCTGTGTTTTTAGCCGCATATTACGCAAAAGCACACGGCGTATTCGTTGCGCTGGATTTGGACTACCGAGCCTACACGTGGACTTGTCCAGAGGAATCCTCTCTTTACTATCGGATGTTCTGCGAAAAATGCGACTGTGTGATTGGGAATGAGGATGAGATCAAAGTCCTTGAACAGTTGTGGTACAAAGATGCTGCTTTCGACGGAGATACCTCCGCCAAACGGCTGCTGGCGGCAGGCGCAAAGCTGGTCATCATCAAGTACGGCGAGGATGGTTCTGTTGCGTATACACAGGACGGGCAGAGAGAACGGTGCGGCATTTATCCGGCAGATCTGAAAAAGACTTTCGGATCCGGCGATGCATACGCTGCCGGGCTTCTGACGGGGCTTACCCACGGGAAATCCCTTTTTGACTCTATGGCAGATGGCTCGGCAGCGGCATCCATTGTTGTTTCCCGCTACAGCTGCTCCGAAGCATCTCCCTATGCAAAGGAACTGGAAGAGTATATGGCATCGCACACCATGCGCATGTGAGAAGGAGTACCTGAGGATATGATTTCAAATTTGAAAGACGAAGTGCAGCGGGCGGCAGAAGGAAACACCATAGTAGCCGGATTTAACATTTTCGGCAGCGAGGATGCACAAGGCGTTATTGCTGCAGCAGAAAAGTGCAACGCTCCGGTATTTCTGATGATCAACAAGGATGCCCTTGAAGCCATGCCCATGCAAAGCTGGGTAGATATGCTTAAACCCATGATTGACGGGTGTAAGGTGAAAATCGGTGTACATCTGGATCACTGCTCCGACGTTGACAAGGTAATATCCGGAATAAAGGCTGGCTTTTCATCGGTGATGTATGACGGTTCACAGCTGCCGTTGGAGAAGAACATCCAAAATATACAGCAGGTCGCTGCGGTGGCCCGCACATACGATGTGACGCTGGAGGGAGAGATTGGATCTGTACCGTACGCAGATATTCCCGGCCGGGCAAAGGATATATGCACATCCCCCGAGGATCTGACTCGATTTGCCGGAGAGAGCAACGTGGATTGGGTCGCTATCGCAATAGGGCAAGTGCACAGACTGCAAAGCTGTGTATCTCAGGTTAATTTTGAAAGCTTGGCCCGCCTGCAGGGATGCACAAATAAGCCGTTGGTAATTCATGGCGGAAGCGGAATCCCTCCTGAAGATATCATCAAAATGCGCAGATCCAGAATCGGAAAAATCAACATCGGCACCGCATTACGAATTCCCTTTTTCAAGGCGCTGCAAGTTGAACTGAAAGAAAATCCAACCGTTTATGATCGCGGAATTCTTTTCAAAAAGTCTATATCCGCCGTTGAATCAGCGGCAGAAGAAATACTGTCTATACTGGGATATTGAATTCAAAACTCAAGGAGGAAACTAAAATGAAAGCACTGTTCTATGACCCGCACAAGCAAGACATTTTCATCGAGGAAACCCCTGTGCCCGCACTGCAGCCAAACGATGTTCTGCTGAAAATGGATATGTGCGGCATTTGCGGCTCTGATGTAGTTGCATGGAAGGGCGGCTTTAAGAGAATTACCGAGCCGGTAATTTTAGGTCACGAGGGAGTGGGCTATATCGCCGATCTCAACGGCCTGGATAACACCGGCTTCAAGCTGGGTGAGCGTGTGGTACTGGAGCCCTTGGACACCTGCGGGCAGTGCGACGCCTGCAAGAAGGGACACTACAATGTGTGCGAGCACTTTAAAATTCACGGCATCGATAAGCCGGGTCTCTTTGCCGAATATGTAGCCGCCAGAGCTGACCGGATCCACAAGATCGATGACAGCGTCAGCGTGGAGCGCTGTGCCACCTGCGAGCCGGTATCCGTCGGCGTGCACATGGTACGCAGGGCGGATGTATCTTATGGCGACACAGTGGTGATTTCCGGCGCAGGTCCTATCGGCCTGCTGGTAGGCATTATCAGCCTGCGCGCCGGAGCGTCCAAGGTGATTATCACGGACATGAATGAGTACAAGCTGAATTTGGCCCGTGAGCTGGGAATGATCCCTGTAAATATTAAAGACGAAGATTTCATTGAGCAGATTTTTGCGCACCTGAACGGGAAGTACGCCGATGTCGCGTTTGAACTGGTAGGCGTGGCTGATGCCCTAAATACCTGCCTTAAGGTTGCGAAGTGCCGCGGCACGCTTTTAACGGCAGGTATGTTCAAGAGTATCCCCTCTGTGGAAATGGGCCAGGCAATTTTCAAGGAAGTAAACATCGTGGGCAGCCGCGTGTACACCTATGATGATTACGAGAAGGCCATTCATCTGCTGGAAGATCCTACTTTTCCCATTGAAAAGCTGATTTCCGCTGTGGTTCCGTTTGAGGATGTGAAGGAACAGGGATTCCGTCCTCTCCGGGAGGGCAAAGACCTTGTAAAGGTACTTGTTAAGATTTAAGAAAGGAAAAACCAATGAAAAATTTTGTGAGAATTTGGAATTGGATAGCAAAGCACCTGGAAGAACTGCTGCTGGTCATTCTGCTTTCCGGAATGTCGCTGTGCATGATTCTGCAGATTTTCATGCGTCATGTCATGAAAAACTCCCTGAGCTGGTCAGAAGAACTGATTCGCTATGCTTTTATCTATCTGGTATTTTTGGGGTTCGGCCTGGCAGTAAAGGAAGGACGTCATATCTCCATCACATTTCTGAAAGATCATATGAGCCCCAAAATTCAGTGGATCATGGATATCTTCGCAGACATCGTATTTTTGGCGTATTCCGGAATAATGCTGTATTTTGGGGCAGGAGTGGTTCGGGACTTTATTGCCACGGCGCAAACAAGCCCTGCGCTGGGAATTCCCAAATGGATTGTATTTATGGCCGCCCCTATCGGTTTTGCACTGGTGATCTTGCGCCTGGTCAAGCACTTGGCCAGTGCGATCCGAAAGGGTCCGAAGCACACCGCAAAAGATGACGAGGAGGATATTGTATGAGCATCATGTTTATTCTCTTGATCGCTCTGATGGCGTTGGCTGTCCCTGTCGGCGTTTCCGTGGGGCTGTCCTCGCTGATTACAGCGCTTTCCACCGGCGCAATGAGCGGCTCCTTCGCTTTGCGAACCTTGGTGTCAGCATATGATTCGTTCCCCATTATTGCTGTACCGCTTTTCCTTTTGGCCGGCGAAATAATGAGCCGCGGCGGCATTTCCGAGCGCCTTTTTGATCTGGCTCGTCTGTTCGTAGGCAGGCTCACCGGAGGAATACCTATGGCGGTTGTAGCTTGCTGCCTGCTTTTTGGCGCACTGTCCGGCGCCGGTGCAGCAGACACGGCGGCGGTGGGTGCGATCATGATTCCCGCAATGATTCGCATGGGTTATCCAAAGGGATTTGCGGCAGCCATTGTTGCCTGCGCAGGAGGCCTGGCCATTGTTATGCCACCCAGCCTGTCGCTGATTCTATACGGCGTCGGAACGGGAGAGTCCGTGGGCGGACTTTTCAAAGCGGGTATTTTTCCTGCTTGCATAGTTGCGGTATGCCTGATGATATACTGCTTTATTTTCTGCAAGAAGAATCACCTTACAAATGATACGCTGGCGTTGACGGGTCAAAAACGACCGTGGGTGGTCATCAAGAACTCCATTCTGGCTGTAACTATGCCGGTTATTATTCTGGGAGGCATCTACGGTGGTTATTTCACCCCGACTGAAGCGGCAGGTATTGCAGTGTTTTATGGACTGCTGGTAAGCGTTGTATTCTACAAGACGATCAAGATCCGCGATCTCTACGATATCATTCTGACCAGCGCTAAGCAGGTTGGCCCCATCCTGATTATTCTGGGTGGCGCTACAATTTTCAGCACACTGCTGATTATGGGCGAGATCCCCCAGAAGGTAGCTGCTTTTATTCTCACCATAACCGACAATCAAATCATCTTCTTGCTGATGGTTAATGTGATGCTGCTGTTGGTGGGCATCTTCATGGAGACACTGTCCTCTGTGATCATCCTGGCTCCTATTCTGTGTCCTGTGGCTGTGACGCTGGGCATCAACCCCATCCACTTCGGTATTATTATGGTGGTGAACCTGGCTATCGGACTCATTACACCGCCTATGGCCGTCAACCTCTTTATTGTCAGTTCCATTGCGAAAACATCCGTATCTGATTTGGTAAAGAGTATCTGGAAACCTTTTATCGTTATGATCATCGCCCTGTTGGTTGTTACATATCTGCCTCTCGTTTTCCCGCAGATTCTGTTGCTTGATTGACAGGAGATGTGAAAAAACAATAAACTATAATCGGAGGAAGTACTTATGAAGAAGATCAAGAAAATTACCGCACTTTTCCTGGCGCTGTGTATGGTGGCCGCCTTGTGCGCCTGTGGCAGCACCGGAAAAACCAACACGGACACGGTCACCCTTAAGTTTGCTCACCCCGTGTCCGAGGATTCCAACACCCACCGTCTTGCACTGAAAATGAAGGAAGAGGTTGAGGCTCTCAGCAATGGCACCATCCAGGTTCAGGTAATCTCCAACTTTTCTAACGAGAGCTCTCTCATCGAGTCCCTCCAGGCCGGCGATGTCGCATTTACACTGACATCTGCCGCTCCTACCGTGGCTTTCCAGCCTAAGATGGCGGTATTTGATGTGCCTTTCCTGTTCAAGTCCTGTGATACTCCCCAGGAGACCATGACCAATGTGTTCAAGGTGTTTGACACCGATGAGGTCAAGGGCACTTTGGACTACCTCAGCGATGCAAAGATTAAGGGTCTGGGTTATCTGGGTCTGGGTTTCCGTGTTATGGCAACCAAGGCTGAGGTCAAGACCCTGGCCGACATGGCCGGGCTCAAGATCCGCACCATGGAAAATGCAAACCACATTGCGGCCTGGAAGGCTCTTGGCGCTAACCCCACTCCTATGGCCTACTCCGAAGTGTTTACCGCGATCGAGCAGAATACTATTGATGGACAGGAACAGCCCTTTGATATTCTGGCCAGCGGCAAGTACTATGAGATCTTGAACTACGCTACGACCCTGGACATGATCTTCAATACTACCGTATTCATGATGAGCCAAAGCATTTATGATGGACTGTCCGCCGAGCAGCAGGCAATTATCGACAAGGCTTCTGCCAGTGCAATTGCCTGGGCGCGCGAGGATGCCATCGAGGATGTTGGCAACAACATTAATATCCTCACCGATAATGGCATGGTTGTGAATTCTCTGACGGACGAAGATAAGGCTGAGGCTATTGAGCGCACGAAGGGCGTCGAGGAAAGCATCCGCGCCAGCATTGGCGATGAAATCGTGGATATTTTCCAGAATGCAGTTAAGGCTACTTACTAAGCAATGCCGCTTTTCCGATCTCTCCTCACATAATATACAAGCTGCCGGCAATCCATCACGGATTGCCGGCAGCTTGTATCTGGGGCACAGAAACAGGTCATATACACTGGTGGCAATGTATAAAATGAACTTTGGCGCCAGCGGAGTTATATGAAAATGCGGCAAAGCCCGCCGATCATCTGACCGGCGGGCTCTGCCACATTTCTCCCTAAACAACAATCCTCGCTATGTACCTTACCTCAACCTCATGCCCCACCACTGTTCTGTCCGCGCGGGCAAATTTCGCAGTTCGTATGGTCGTCATCTTCTTAACAATTGGGTTTGTCTTCCTGTTCCGTGCCTTCATTAAATCAGCAGAAAACAACTAACGAGGATGAACCTATGATTGGAAAAATTTATCATGTAGGATTGACGGTCAGCGACCTGGACCGTTCCGTGGCGTTTTATCGGGATGTGCTGGGCATTCAGTATCAGGGAGAGCTCCTGATGGAGGGAAAAGAGACGGAGGCAATGTTCCAGCGTGAAAACTGCAAGGCTCGGGTCGCTTATCTGAACGGCTCGGATCAGCTGCATATGCCGCCGGTGGAGCTAATCCAGTTTGTGAAAGATGAAATTCACCGCACTCCCATGGATATTTTCACAACTTCCATAAACGACTATTTCACAGCCCCTTTGATGAGGTGCAACCGCCGGTTGCTACTTTTTCAACCCCGCTTGGTGGACTTTTAGCGTCCCTTTTGGTAAACTGAGCGCAGCAAATCTGCAAAGGAGAACCCTTATTTATGACACTTGGAGAGAACATCGTGCGCCTACGCACACAGAAAAACTGGTCGCAAGGCGATCTTGCCGACGCGATGGAGATCTCGCGCCAGAGCGTATCCAAATGGGAGACCGACGCCTCTATCCCCGATCTCGACAAGCTCTTAAAGCTCTCTGAGCTTTTTGGCGTGACGCTTGACGAACTCGTGCGCGGCGAGGAAGTGCCGAAGACGGAAACAGCCATGCCTGCGGCACAAACTGCACCCGCGTCCTTTGCACCGCAGGCAACACCCGCGCGTGAAAAGCGCCGTACCATCGCTGGAACAGTTTTACTATGTACTGGTGCAGTCATTCTGGTTTTTAGCCTACTGCTCGCCGGTGATCTGCTGACAGGGCTGCTGTTCGCGTCACCGTTCCTCATCTGCGGCATCATCTGCTTTGCTGTGAAGCGGCGTGTTGGTTTCTGCTGCGGCTGGGCGGTCTATCTCTGCATTGATCTCTATCTCCGTTTTGCGACAGGTCTTTCGTGGACAACCATCTTTATGACGCACCTCTGGACGGCGCAGATGAACTATGCGCGCCTTTCCATCGCGTGGGTGCAGTTCATCGGCATGGTCCTGATGATCCTCTGCACAGTGCGCTCCTACCGGACGCTCAAGGTGTCCGCAACGAAAAAAGAGGTTAACGCTCTGTGGCATTTGGCCAGAGAAAAAGCAATCGGATAAGCAACCGGGGCCAAATGGCCCCGGTTGCTTATGCTATTCCCCCTCCCGCAGCATCCGCGCCGCACAGTCGCCTTTGCTGGGCAGGTAGCGGATGCGGCGGATGGCTCGGACGTAATGCTCCGGCACCCGCAGCCGCTTTTGCAGGAGGTTTTCGATGAGCTTGGGCATCCGCTCCCCGGCGTACTTGCCCTTGCGTATCTCCTCCGAGATCGCCCACGGTAGCCCGTTCTCCCGCCGGACCTCCCGAGGCGTATACCGGTGCAGCAGGTCGTACACGTCCTCCCGGAAGGCGATGACGTCCTCGAAGGCCATCGCGCCCCGCTCCACGCCGTCCCGCTCCGCGCCCGTCCACGCATCGGAGGCCATCCGCAGCCCCATGCCTTTCAGCCGCCGGTACGCCGTGTGCAGCGACGGCACGTCCGCAGGCAGCGGTGACGGCTGGCACATACGCCGCACCTCGAACACCCCCTGTACGCCATCCGGCAGAGCCACCCGCAGTCCCGCTGTCTCCTCGTCGCTGTATTCCTCTGCGGTGAGGGGGCAGTCCCGCCGCGCCCAGTACTCCGCCAGCCATCCGCAGACCGGCTCAAACACCTCCTGCCGCACCTGCACGGAGATGACGCTCCCGCCAATCAGGGAGCAGCTTCGCAGGTCGTGACCGTCCGCCTCCAGCACGCCATTGCATTGGGGGCAGCGCTTCTCCGGCAGATCTCCGCCGTCCTCGTAGCGGCTGGGGGCAAAGGCAAAGTGATGGCAGCGGGGGCAGTGGTAGTGGGGCGGCAGTGGGTTCACCGGCGTCGCGCCCAGCAGGTGTGCCAGCAGCGAGTCGTTGGTGCAGCCCAGCACCAGCACGTCCGCGCCGAAGGTCTGCCGCAGCGACGCCGCGCAGTGCCACATAGGCACCAGCGGCCCGTGCTGCACGTACTGCCACTCCTTCAGCAGCCGCCCGTACACCGGCAGCGCCGCCGTGCCGTAGTGCTCCTCCGTCAGCCGTATCAGAAAATCTCTCGTCATGGTACGCCCTCCTTGCCTGTTGTGGTAAGGGGCAGTATAACAGACAAGGTGGACAAGGAGTGTCACAGGCCGAAAAGGATTTGTGCATTTTGCGCTGCTGGAAACAATAAAAGGCAATGATAAGCATTTCAATCTCTGCGACAGATAGCAGTATAAGGAAAAAGCGAGGCAGTTGGACGAGCGCCTCGCTTTTTCCTTTATGATTCCTTCAGCCACTGCTGGAATTCCGACAGCGAGATCATATCGCGGTCGCATTTCTTTTTCTCTTCTCTGGCTTTCTCGCTCCATGCATAGAACGCCTCGTCCGTGATGCGCCCCACCTTGATCCACGCAAAGCGCTTCTTATACTCCTTGCGGTATGCCTTGAAGATCGGGTCGTCCGACTGCTTCTTCGTCCACTGCTTGAAAGCCCCGATCTCTCGACAGACCTGCTCTCCTCTTGGAACAGGTCGTTCGCAGTACTCCGCACTGACCCGCACCATCTGCGGAAACCAGCGTCCGCAGTTCTTGCAGCGCCGAACGGTAATATTTCGCTCCACACAAGTTCGAAGGGAGTAGTCGATCATATCGGGAATGCTGGCAGAGTAGAGGACCGGCGAACACCGATTTTCTTCCGTCGGCTCAAAGCTCAGTGGGATCGGACGGAACTTGAACAGCGCAGGGTCTTTGGGTTCGTTGTGATCGTAGCTCCTCCACGCCTGCTTCTGCGGCTCCCGACCGGCCTGATCTACATCAAGGACCAGTTCAAAGAATCTCTGGATCTGCTTCTGATACTGTGGAAGCTGGGCTGCCGCCTCCTGTATCTCAGCCAAAAGCTGCCGGTTATCATCGTCATGATGCGGAACAGAAATATTGTTGTAGCAGCGGGTGTACAGAAGCTGAAAATAAATGTGTTGCGTTTTCAGCTTTCCTAATTTCACCATAGCTGCTGTGACTGCATCACGGTCTTCCTGCGAGGTCCACTTCTCCCAGTTGTCACAGATCTCGCTCAGCGCAGGAGCCAATTCCTCGTAATTCAGCTCCTGAAACGAAAGGAGACTTTCCAGAAAGGGGAACTCCCTTCGCTCCGCAGGATAACCCTGCATACCAAGTGGATCGTATTCAAAGATCTCCTTGTCACCGGAGAAATACATTTTCACATACCATAGATCTGTATACGCCATACATATCCCTCCAAGAAATGGACAAATTGTAAACTCGCAGTATGATAGTCTTGACACATTCTAACAATCATGTTAGGATCAACCTAAAGAGACTGTCTATTTTGTTTTCAAATAGTCTAACACTGGCGGACGGATTTGTCAATGAATAGATGGCCTCCGCACTGCACCTCGACAACTGAATACCCATCACCGGAGATGATACACGCCGGAGAAGTAACGCCAGGACGCCGCGGCAAAGCGGTCGAGCGTACCAAGGCAGTGAAAACGCTGTGCAGGTCAAACAAGGCCGCAGGGCAGGAACGGGTACGGTGCGTGGCAGAAGATCGTTAAGAAAGGGGGAAGAAACATACATCGTTCCTACAAAAAGGAAAACCGCTGAACTGTTGCAGCAGTCCAGCGGCGTGCCGCGTTTCGGAAAACGCAGACTCCATCTGCAAACAGTCTAACAGAGGGACCTCCGAAACGCAAGTAATTTTTCTCTGAATTTTATTGGAGGTAACGATTTTGAAAATATCAACCTATCACAGCTACGATGAATTGCCGCTGTTCCTCAACGCGGAGTTGGTGGCAAAGGTGCTGGGCGTGTCTATCTCCAGCGCCTACGAGCTGATGCACGAAAAGGACTTCCCGACGCTCCGCATCGGCAGCCGCATTGTCGTACCGAAGGAAAAATTCATCGAGTGGGTCATGCGCAGCACGAGGGGTGGCGATGACCGGTGAGAAAAGCAAAGCCGCCTGTTGGTTGGGAGCGGGCAAAGAATTGCTTTCCCGTGCCAAACGAACTGTTGTGCTTCGACCTGCCTGCCGGTGCGGTGGCGGTGTACATCTACCTGCTGCGGCACGCTGACCGCAGGACGAATCAGTGCTATCCCAGCGAGGCAACTATGGCAAGAGACCTGCATCTTGCCCGCAATACCGTGGCCAAGTATGTGCGCCTGCTGGCGGAGCACGGGCTTATTGTTACGGAGCGAACGCAGATACATCTGCGAAACGGCATCAGGAAAAACGGCAGCCTGCGCTATACCATCATTCCCATGTATGAAGTCATGGAGCAACGCTATCAACGACAGCTTGCCGAAGCGGAACGCCGGCGGGTGCAGCGACAGCTGGTAGCACAGACCAATGAAACCCCATATTCGCCTCTGTGAGCCGCTGTGTGGCCTCCTTCGGGGCGGGGCGGCGTCCCTGCCCCGGAGAAGGATTTCGGGCCGTTTTTGGGCAGATTTTCGGGGGTCTCTCCGGCTCTGCGGAGGAAAACAGGGCTCCCGCCGAAGCCCAGCGAAGCGGGTTCGGTGGGAAGAGGAGACGCAGCGGAATGAGTGAGTTTTCGCCGCTTTTGGCGGAAACGAGCGGTATGGAGCTTGCGCCGACGAAAAGCAGGATAAAAGGCTGGCGTCGGAACCGACGCTCTGCCCAATCACTTCTGCCCGCAGTGCGGGCAG
>ERZ1026844.1647-NODE-1647-length-13143-cov-3.658160_pt1 | contig 13143 bp, 10 predicted proteins | sample MGYA00380152_ERZ1026844 | MGnify/ENA primary metagenome ERZ1026844 (study PRJEB33269, sample SAMEA4719788) | human gut metagenome | biome: human-associated habitat; feature: organic feature; material: feces | place: Cameroon | collected 2013-10 ... | reverse complement strand
TGCGGTGATAGACGAAAACGGAGAGCGCTGCGGCTATTCCGGCATGGAAGCGGTACGGGGAGAAATTAAAAGAAAATACCCCCTGAGCATAGAGGCACAGGAAAACGGTGCGGAGGTTGTGATATCGGGCGGCAACGGATATTTGCCCGTGACGGTAACCGGCCTTGACCGGCCCTTCGGCTTTACGGCGCAGGTTTTCACAAACGGAGAATGGGCGAGCGTTGCTGCTTTGCGCGGAGTATCGGAGGGCGAATGCAGGCAATGCTATTACAATTCCGCAACCGGGAAATATGAGCTTACCTTTGCGCTTGCGTGTGCATATCCCGACACCGTCCTACGCTTCCGGCTGGTTGATTCGGCAGGGGAATAGTGCGGACGACAGCATATGGGCGGCTTATGCAATTTATAATTTAATATCGATTGCATATAGCCAAAGATTCGTTTACAATTTTCCTGTTTCGTAGTAAAATAAAGTCGAAATTTGATATTAAGCTGCGGGAGGATTCATATGCCGGATAATTCTGAGCTGCTTCGCAACATACCGGTTGGAAGCCTTGGCCTTATTGCCATGCACGGCTGCGAAGAGCTGGGCAAAAAGATCGATTACTATCTTAGCACCTGGCGTGCGGAGCGTGAAAGCGAGCACACCGAAAATGTCGCCTTTGGCGGATATGTCAGGGATTCCTATCTTGTAAATGCCGTTTGCCCGAGGTTCGGTACCGGCGAGGCAAAGGGCACGATCCGTCAGTCCGTACGCGGAGACGATCTGTTTATCATATCCGATGTATTTAATCATGGCTGCACCTATAAAATGTACGGCAAGGAAACGCCCATGAGCCCTGATGATCATTATCAGGATCTTAAAAGAATAATTGCCGCAGTTGAGGGCAAAGCACGCAGAATTACCGTTATTATGCCCATGCTTTACGAGGGACGCCAGCACAAGCGTTCCAGCCGTGAATCGTTGGACTGTGCGCTTGCGCTTCAGGAGCTGGTGAAGATAGGCGTAGAAAACATTATAACCTTTGATGCGCATGATGCGCGCGTGCAGAACGCCATTCCTTTAAGCGGCTTTGAAAATGTAAGACCCACCTATCAGATGATAAAAACCATGCTGCGCACGGTGCCGGATTTGCAGATAGACCGCGATCATATGATAATCATTTCCCCCGATGAGGGTGGTATGGAACGCTGCATATATTATTCCTCCGTTCTTGAACTGGATTTGGGCATGTTCTACAAGCGGCGCGATTATTCCGTAATAATCAACGGCCGCAATCCGATAATTGCACATCAGTATCTCGGAGACAGTGTAGAGGGCAAGGATGTTGTTATTGTGGACGATATGATCTCCTCCGGAGATTCCGTACTGGATATAGCCACAAAGCTGAAGGCCATGAATGCCCGCAGAATATTCATATGCACCTCTTTCGGCCTGTTTGTTGAAGGCTTGGAGAGCTTTGATAAGGCGTATAAGGAAGGACGCATTGACAAGCTGTTTACCACCAACCTTACCTACCGCACTCCGGAGCTGCTGGAGCGGCCGTGGTATCAGGAGGTGGATATGAGCAAATACATTGCTTATATTGTGGACACGCTCAACCATGACTGTTCCGTGAGCGGGCTGCTTAATCCTGCGCAGAAGATACATGATCTTCTGGTGCGCACGGGTCAGCGTTAAAACGGTATTGAAATAAAAGCCGGTCGGAAATTTTCCGATCGGCTTTTTGTATACCTATTTATTACCTTTATTTGAAAAGCGGATTCGGTATTTGCCGTTACGCAGTTATTACTCTGCGCCCCCATGAGAAGATGCTGCTCCAGCAGCGCTTATTGATATCGGATATTACCACCTTGCCCTCGCTTGTGGAGGCGTGAATGAAGCTGCCCTCGCCAAGGTATATTCCCACATGGTCGCATTTGTCGGAGTCATTCGGATTGGTATTGAAAAATACAAGATCTCCGCATTCGAGCTGACTGATTTTTTTGATTTTTTCTCCTGTATTGCCGTAGCCCTGGTAGTAGGCGGTGCGGGGCAGCTGATAGCCGAAGTGCGCGTAGACTGCTCTTGCAAAGCCGGAGCAATCGTAGGCCTTGGGGCCGGTTGCGCCCAGAACATATTTTATGCCCAGATAGCTCTGGCTGTAATGCGCCAGCTGTTCGGCCGTATTGCTGTTATCCGGCGCGGCGGCGGTTATCTGCACATCGTAGGCCTCCGGGCAGGGAACGGCGTCATCCCCGAAGAGGACAGTAAGGGTTTCTATGCCGGCGACCCCGGTACATTCTATGCTGTTGGCGCTTTGGAACTGGCGTACCGCCATATATGTAAGGCTGCCGAAGCTGCCGCCGGGGGTGCCTTTATAGTAGCCGAGCTCACAGAGCCGCTGCTGGAGCGCCAGCACATCGCTGCCCTGCTGCGTGCGGGCGATGGAGCGAGAGGGAATATAGTCGGCCGCGCCCGATATATTGCCCTTTATTGTATTGAGCGACGATTTTTTCACATAGCCCTCTGCACCGAGAGCCGTCAGACGCACAAGAGTCCACGAGCCGCTGTTTTTAATAATCTCGAGGTGCGTGCCGGATGCAAGCTGTACCAGCTTGAGAGCACGGGTGGAGGGAGCTAAGTAAAGCCATGTTTCCGTTTTAAGGGTGGCCTCGCCGGTAAGCTCCTTTCCGCTGTACAATCCGAGGGCTTCAAGAGTGTCGAGAGTGATTTCATGGGGGCTGCCGGTGCCATCACCCTTATCCGTACCGGCAAGGCTGTCGGTTCCGTTTGCGGCGGCAATGCTGTTTTGGCCGTTTATGCTGCCGAAAAGCATACCGTTAAAAAAATCGCTGTCGTTTTTAAGGCGGTATTCTGCCGTTTGCTGCATTTTTTCCACGGCAGATGCGGTTAAACGGTCAAACAGACCGTTTACCTCGCCGGAGTACAGCTTTTTACTTTTAAGAACCGACTGCACCGCGGCAATCTCATCGCTTTTGTCTCCCTGCCGGAAGCCTTCGGCATGAGCCGGAAGCGCAAGGGCAAGCGTCAGGACGGCTGTTATGACACAGACGGTCGTTTTGATTTTTTTCAATTGCGTACTGTCCTTTCACAGTGGTATGATTTAACCGTAAAGCTTAGCGAAATATCCGCTCCCGAAGGAACGGATACCTCAAAACATTTGCTTTTATCGGTAATCGGACATAAGCTGAAATTCCGTGTACTTCCGCTTATGCCGTTATTATATACTTATAAAGCAGCTTTTTTCAAGACTGCTGTCGGTGGTTCAGCGGTGTTATTCTTTGATTTTCGCGGGAATGCTCCCGATAGCTGCGATTATTACAAAATTATTGCAATGTGTTACAAAATGTGCAACAATTTTGTAACAAAGCGTAAACAGCGCCCTGCGGACTTGATTTGCGGGGGCAAAAGCGTTATAATGCCTGCGGATAAACAAGAAAAGGAATGGAAAATGAAACATATAAGCATAATTATTCTTATAACATCCGTTGTTATCTGCGGTGCGCTTGCGGGCATAACTGCCGTGACAAAAATACCGTCGCCGCCTGCGGTGCTGCCGTCGCCGACGCCGGAGGCAACACCGTCGCAGCCGGTGCAGGAGTTAAACAGGATAGGCTTTTACGAAGGCGCGGGCGGGAATTACACGAAAAACGGCGATATGCTGTATTTTATTCAAGAGGACGGCGCGATAGCCGGTGTGCCTGTGGGGGGCGGCGAAACCGTTCGGCTCACGCAGGCAGGCAACCGATCATGGCTGAATGTTATCGGAAACAGGCTGTACTGGATAGAGACAAACGGTATATACACCATGGAGCTGCCGCAAGGGGAGGAAACGAAGATCTCCTCTTTGAGTGCCGCAAAGCTGGAGGTGCGGGCGGACGGGGCGTATTATCTGTGCTCCGGCGCAATATGGTATTGTTCGCTGTCGGGAGAGAACGAACAGCTTATTTATAACGGCGCCGCCGATTTTATGCTTTGCAGCGATCTTGTAATAGCGGCGAGGGAAAACCCGGAATACGGCTTTGATCTTATATCCATAGGCAGCGCGGAGCCTTTTATTACCCGTGCCGCCGCATTTACGGTGCTTAACGATGATATATACGCAATTACGGACTCCGGGGTGGTGTTTGCAAGCGCTGCGGATCTGGAAACGGTAAGCGCGGGGGCGGGCTTTGAGCGCCTGCCGCAAAGCATAGCCATATGCAGCGACGGCTTGCTGTATGTTCCCAGGGGAGAGGAAAGGCTTGTGCTGCGCGCTCGTGACGGTACGGAGCAGACAGTGCTGCGCGGTGTGCAGTCCCCCGCCGTAATAGAGGACACGGTGATTTTCCGAAGAAACGGTGAGCTTTATTGCTGCCTTTGCAGCGGCTGGGGCATACGGCGGTTGTCCGACGGCTTGCCGGAGAAAAGCGCGGAGGGCAAGCTGGAATGCTCAGTTATATTGCTGGAGGGGGCAAGACAAGCCTTCGGGCAGGGGAAAGCACATATCTGACGGTAGTGGCGGATTCCGTAAGCGCCGGCGCAGAGCAGCTTGAGCAGCTTGCGCTGCTTATAAAGGATGAAACCGTTATAAAGGCGGAAATTGCGGGAGACAGAATATGCATAACCGCGCTTGAGGCGGGAAATACTATATTCCGCGCAGCAACTGCGCAAAAGAATGTGTTTGCCGAGCTGCTGTTCACGGTGGAATAAGAAACATTCCTTCGGCGTTATGCAATGAAATACGGTATTACGGCGGCTTTGCAGAAAAAAGGACGGTTGCTATGAAGAGGTTTTCCTTCGGTGTTCGGCCCTGCAGACAAAAAGATACCGCAGCAACGGGCAGCGGCTTTAAGGAAATGAACACGGAGGCTCCTGCTGACGGACCAGAAGGCGGAAAAAAGCCGTACGGGGTAAAAGAGAAGGGAGAAAAGCGGGATGTGCAGGCGGAGACACCGCGAATAAGCGCCTTTTTCTGGTGTGCGTTTATTGCGCTTTTTCCCGTAGCGGGGCTTGCGTATCTGATAGTGCGTGCGATGTATGAGAAAAACAGCAGCATGCGGAATATGGCCCGTGCGCTTTTGCTGCTGCGGGGCGCGGTGCTGTTTTTCGGTACGGCATCGGTATTGGGCGCAATATATTTGCTGGATGCGATAATTTAGAAAATGAGGCATGCTGTGAGGCTGCCCTTGCGGGCGGGCGTGTTTTACAGCGGGCATTTTGCGATTTTGCGGAAGCCCTTGAGCCGTTTCTGTTTTCGCGCGTTTATTTTTTTCTGTTTTCTGTCGGTGGGCTGCCGTTGCCGGCATTAACGGGGCGCCGCCTGTATTTTATTCCTTTTTCAAGACGGTTTTTTTCCGTTTTATATCTGCGGTGATCCCTGATGCAGAAAAACAGGAAAACCGCACATATAATAAGCGCGGCAGCGCCGGCAACGGCAAATGCAGGGCTTAACTGTGATGGTACGGATAAAACAATACACATATTACATGAGAGTGCAAAAGGGCTGCAATTGCGCTTTATTGCCCGGGCTGACTCTTTGACTGCATTGTATCTTTGCTTTTTCATTTTGTATTTCCTTTATGTTTTTATGGCTGTAAATAGCGGTAAAGCCAAATAGTGGGCTATTTATAGCCTATAATGTATCATATATAGCCTGCAATGTCAATAGTAATGGGCTAAAATCTTTCCATAATATCAGGAGGCGGTATTATGGATACATATAATGCGGTAAAAACGAGGCTGCTGAGGCTATGTGATGAAAAAAGAATGACGATACACCGTTTGGCGACGGAGTCGGCGGTTCCGCCGTCCACCATAAAGAATGTGCTTTACGGCAAAAGCCGCAATCCGGGAATTGTAACGCTTAAGATGCTTTGCGACGGATTGGGCATAAGCCTTATTGAGTTTTTTGATTCCGAGGAATTCAGAACGCTGGAGCAGGAGCTTAAATAGAAAGTGCGTGCACGGCAGGCTATTCGGGATGCGCAAGAAAACCCGAGACCAGATGCGGCATGACGGATACAATAATAAAAGACGCAGCCTGAACAGCTGCGTCTTTAATGCTTTTATTTGCGGGGAAGATCAGAACTTGTCCACGCTGGCCATATGCTTGATGAGCATAACAACCTTGTTGGAATAACCCCACTCGTTGTCGTACCAGGAAACCAGCTTTACAAAGTTGCCGTTAAGAGCAATGCCGGCCTTGGCATCGAAAATGGAGGTGCGGGGATCGCCGGTGAAGTCGGTGGAAACCACCATATCCTCGGTATAGCCCAGAATGCCCTTCATTTCGTTCTCGCTTGCCTTCTTGACAGCGTTGCAGATCTCCTCGTAGGTAGCGGTCTTTTCAAGGCGTACGGTAAGGTCAACGACGGAAACATCGATGGTGGGTACGCGGAAAGCCATACCGGTAAGCTTGCCGTTAAGGGAAGGAATAACCTTGCCTACGGCCTTGGCAGCGCCGGTGGAGGAGGGGATGATGTTGGTGCCTACTGCGCGGCCGCCTCTCCAGTCCTTCTTGGAGGGAGCATCAACAGTCTTCTGAGTGTTGGTGGCAGAGTGCACGGTGGTCATAAGACCCTCAACGATGCCGAAGTTGTCGTTGATAACCTTGGCAAGAGGGGCCAGGCAGTTGGTGGTGCAGCTGGCGTTGGAGACGATGTTCATATCGGTGGTGTATTTGTCATTGTTTACACCCATAACGAACATAGGAGCATCTGCGCTGGGAGCGGAGATGACAACCTTCTTGGCGCCGCCTGCAAAGTGAGCGGAAGCCTTCTCCATGGTGGTGAACACGCCGGTGGACTCAACAACATAGTCAGCGCCGGCCTCGCCCCACGGAATCTCAGAGGGGTTCATGCAGTTGTAAACAGTTACAGACTCGCCGTTGACGATGAGCTTGCCGTCCTTGGTTTCAACGGTGCCGTTGAAATGACCGTGAACGGAATCATACTTGAGCATGTAGACCATGTAGTCAAGATCGATGAAAGGATCGTTTACCGCAACAACCTCAACAGAGGGATCGGCAGCGGCAACACGGAATACCAGTCGGCCGATACGGCCAAAGCCATTAATACCGATTTTAATCATTTGGATTACCTCCCAATTAAATTCTTCCTATATTTTAGTATAAATTGCCGATACGGGCAAGCGAATTTTGCATTTATCCGCTTTTTTGCCGTATATGCATATCAAAAAGATAGAAAAACAGCCGTCAGCGGCGGCTGCTGTTTCTGATTGCTATAAGCCGTACCAGCTGCAGCAGGGACATAAGCATCGCGGCTACATAGGTAAGCGCCGCGGCGGTGAGCACCTTGCGGGCGCCGGAGGCTTCGTCAACGGAAAGAATGCCTTCTCCCTGAAGCGCCTTCATGGCGCGGCGGGAAGCATCAAACTCCACGGGCAGGGTGATAAGCTGAAAAAGCACCGCAAGGCTGAAAAGCAGTATGCCTATATCGCACAGCACCGGGACGCTTCGGTTGAAGATGAGCCCTATTATAAAAACGGGCATTGCCAAAGAGGAACCTAAGTTTACTACCGGGAGCAGCGCGTTGCGAATTGCAAGCGGCTTATAGCCGGAGGCGTACTGCATTGCATGGCCGGATTCATGGGCGGCCACGGCGATGGAGGCTATCGAGCAGGTATCGTACACTCCGCCGGAAAGCCGGATAACGCCGCTTCTTGGGTCAAAATGATCCGTAAGCGTGCCGGAGGTACGGGTTACCGTTACTCCCGGAACGCCGCCCTGCCGGAGAATCTGTTCGGCGGCCTGCCTGCCGGTTATGCCGCACATGGCGGGTATGGAGGAATATTTTGAATAGGCGCTGCTTACCATAAGCTGCGCAATGAGCGACAGCAGCAGACCGGGGATGAGAATGATCACGGTCCAGTCCCAAAAGAACATAGGTTTTACTCCTTGCGTATCTGCGGCGGGCCTGCGCTTTTGTGCCGTATATTGCGGCAGAGCAAAGCAAAAAGCCGTTGCGCAGAGAATGTCCGCTTTGGTGCGGATTTTTCAGTAAATATAATATATCATTTGCCCTTGCAGGTCAACGGCAGTATATATATATTTACAAAAGATTAAAAAATACGGATATACAGCGGGAAAATCACGGAAAAAACGGATATGACAGTGACAAAAAGGCACCCGCGGTGCGGGTGCCGAGAAAACGGCTATTTGTGCCGTAGCCGTTTATAAAACGGGATTATTCGGCCTTCTTTTTCTTTTTGGAGACGATGATGATAACAACCACGATTACGGCAATTACCGCAACGGCAGCTATTACGACAGGCACAACGGGGAAGGAGGAGCTGCCGGACGGAGCGTCGCTTGTTTGCGGCGCCTGTGTGGCATCGCTGCTGCTGCCGCCGGTGGCATGGCCTTCATCGGGGGTGAAGTCGCTGCCCAGCTTTACAAGCATATAATCGTCAATGACAAAGCCTTCGCCCTCTTCGCAGGAAACGGAGTAAAGCGCAACGCCGGGGTTAAGAATGCTGGTGCTGCCGCTTTCCCACTTGCCACAGTCGCAGCTGCCGTGATAGCCGAAGGAGGAATAATAGCAGTAGTCGGTGCCAAGAGAATCAAGGCGTACGATGTACCAGCCCTTGAAGCCGGAGGGGATACTGGCAAGGCCGTGGCCGTAATCCTCTAAATATTCCTCGGCCTTGTAGATTTTGCCGTCGGTGCTCATAAGGTAGCAGTCAACATCGGAAAACTCGGTTTGCTGATATACATTCTGATGGGAGTTTCCGTCGGAGCTGACTACCTCGCCGAACCAGGATACGCCGGCGGCATCGCAGGAGTTATTTTCGATATAAAAGCCGATGGCATCATACTGCGCGCATTTTTCTGCGGTGAGATACTGCTCGCGGATCTCGTCGGTTATGCCGATGCGCATGGCCATATAGCCCATGAAAAGATCGGTTGCAACAAAGCTGTGATCCTTATAGCTGTACCGGGTTTCCGGAGCCTCGTAGAAAAACCAGCCGTTATTGCCGTTATCAATAGTAAACGGAGCATCATCCTTATCGTCAAAGCTGTAAAAGACCTCGGCGGTTATACGGCTCTGGGGCGGGGCCGCTGCAAAACCGATGCAGCACAGGCAGGAAAGCAGCAGGGATGCAAGAAGAAAAACAAACATGCGCTTCATACTTTTATCATTCCTTTTCTTTTTCTTAAATGCATTATAGCAGAACGGCAAACAGGTTTCAATACACCCTGCAAACTGATATTAGCACAATATTATCCACAAAAAATGGAAATATGATGCAGTATATACCATTTGCGATTGCGCGTTAAGCGGTATGGCCTTAATGGCGCCGGTGCTTTTTCGGTGATGTGTTTTTGGTGAGATGTCGTGGGATATATACCGTGGGATATATACATAAAAAGACCGACAAGTGTCGGCCTTTTGCTTGACGGACGGATATCCGCACCCTTGGGGGATATGCGCGGTATCAGGCGAGCTTTTTCTGATTTCCGGTGCGCAGATCCACGCGGTAAATGGTTTGCGACGAGGTGTTGACGGTGTAGAACAGCCAGTCGCCTGCAATGCAGAGATCGCCGCAGTAGGCGCGGCTGCCCAGCTTTGCAAGCTCGCTGCCGTCAAGACGGCAGGAATATATGCAGGAGTAATCGTTGACATTTGAAAAATATAGATAGCCGTTACAGATGTTTATATCTGCAACGGTAATATCGGCGATTTTGCGTGCGTTGCCGCCGTCAATATCCGCGGCGTAAAGGCGGTCGGAATCGGCGGAGTTGGCGTAGTAAACCGTGTCATTGTAAATAACGATGCTGGTGGCGCGAAGATTACCTGTTTTTTTATAGGTGTAGCCTTCCCCATCGCTGTTCGGATAGGCGGCATAGAGCTGCTTTGAATGGCGTACGGCACAGGAATACAAGGCTCCGCGATAGTAAAAAGGCGACATGACCTTCTGATCGCTTATGCGGGTGTAGCCGGTGCCGTCGGTTTTGAGAACATGGAGGCGCTGACTGCTGCTTACGGTTTCCATGTATATAAGGTCGCCCACAACGGTGAAGGCGGACATGCTGGTTTTGTATAAAAGCGTACGCTCGCTTCCGTCGGTGCGGCATTTATAAAAATGCAGGCTTGATGCCGGGGCGCAGTAGTAAAGCCAGCCCTCGCAGACGGTGATGAATTTTGCCTTGTCCTTGGTTACGCGCACGGCCTGCGTGCCGTCGTTTTTCATGCTCCATATGCGGTAGCCGTCGGCGGGGTTAAGATAGTATACGGTGTCGTTTTCGCGGGCTGCAAGGCCGTAGCCTGCGGTACCGCCGGCATTTACGCTGTATGGAACATAGGAGGGGCCGTCAGCGGTATTTACGGCATCGCGTCCGTCAAAGAGCAGACGGGGGTCCAGCGTAATGCGCCTTACGGTATCGGCGGAATTGGAATAGCCGGCGTAGTCGCTGCGGCGGCCCTGCAGCAGCTCAAGATGTATTTCCGGAAAGCCGGAGGGGCCGGCATTGCCGGTATAACCCAAAAGCTCGCCCGCCTGCACGGTAGCCCCGGATTCCATAAAGGAAGCGGCCTGCTCGAATTGCGCAAGATGGAGAACGGTAAGGGTGAGGTCTCTGTCGGGAACATATATACTTACCGCATCCTTCGAGGCTGCCGTTACCGTGCCGGAAACCGGGGAAAGGAAGGGCTCGTCGGCATGACAGAAATAGTTGATGCCGGCATTTACGCCCTGATAGCCCGGAGCGGCATCGAGGTATTCAAGGGACAGCTGCCCGTAGCCGAAGGAGTAATCGCTTTTATCGGTGTTTGTTACGGTTTTAAGCAGCGCGGCATAGCCGGCATCGGAGGAGCTGAAATAGCGTATTCCGGGAATATAGTCAAAATAGGCGTGGCGAAGCACTTGCCCATCGGAATCAAGCTCCAGCACGGACAGCCCGCGGCAGGCCTCATCCTCCACTATGCCGTTTTGGGGAACGGGAGAGTAGCCCTCCGGCTTATCCCCGGCGGAAAAAGAAGGCTCATCCGCAGAAAAGCGGTAGACAAACTCTCCCTGAGCCGCAAATTCGCATTTTACGCGGCCGACAGCGCCGCTTTCCGATATTCCGAAGGCTCGCATTTCAAGCGCGGAGGGATCATCGGGGGAGGGAGTGTCTTCCGGCGCGGGAGAGAAGGACGGACCGCGCGTGGCTTCGATTGGGTTTACAATGCCCATACAGCCGCTGAGCGCCGATATGAGCGCCGCGCACAGGCACATGACCGTAAAAAAACAGAAAAGGGTGTTTTTTTTCATAGAGGACTCCTTTGTTTGTTTTTTGCCGTTTTGCTTTGCGGCTGCCGTTAAGCGGGCTTATACGCGCGGAGCGGCCTTTTTAAGCAGCGGATAAAGCGCCAGTGCCACAACGGCATTAAGCGCCAGCTGTATCAGGTTGAACAGAACATTGGTGCCCGCAACGGCGATACCGTAGAGCAGCCACTCGTAGAGAAAATAGCAAAGCACCATTGCGACACCGCCCGCAAGCAGCGCAAGCACACTGCGCCAAAAGCCGGGGAAGCCGGCGTTTTTGCGGGGACGCAGTATAAGGCAGGCTATAAGTCCCATAAGGAATTTTGCCGCCAAGGTGGCGGGGGCGTATACGGTGTAGCCGGAGAGCAGGTCGGCAAGGGCGCCGCCTAAGGCGCCCACGGCAGGTCCGTACCACAGCCCCAGCAGCAGGCACGCACAAAGAGTTACGCAGTCGCCCAGATTTATGTTGCCCACGGTTGTTATAAATGTGGGAACGGAAAGAAAAGCTGTCATAAGGGTGCATGCGGCGCAAAGTAGCGCGGCTATGCAAAGCCTGCGAAGGGAAGTTCTGTTCATGGTGTGTACCTCGTTCAGATTATTTATAAGTCCGGAAAGCGCAAATGCTTTTGCGCATAGGGGAGATATTAATGACATTATACAATAGCACGGTATATTTGACAAGCAGGGACGGCGCAGACGGGCGAAGAAACACGGGCGGCAAGGCGCCCCGCCCGCCTTGCCGCAGTAAAAAATCCGCCGCTTAAAAAGCGGCGGAGAAGCTCCGAGAGGATATTTGTGCGCCGTTTGCGGTGCGGTTTTCGGTGTTATCTCTTGAACTGAACATCCTTTTCGTACTGCTTGATGGCAGCCAGAGCGTTTTTGCCGTCGGCCACGCCGTTTTTCATGAGAAGATAATCCCACACGGCATTGACGGGCAGGTTCTTGAACTCATCGGTAAGCATAAGGCGGGAGGTGAAATCACCCTCAACCTCGGCCTTGTCGATAAGCTCAAAGGGCTCAAGCAGGGAGGCAAGAATCGCCTTGCCGGCAGCGCGCAGACCGATGGCCCAGGCGGCAACGCGGTTGATGGAGGCATCAAAGTAGTCAAGACCCATGGGAACTCTGCCGTAGAGGTTTCCGCGGCGCATTTCCTGCATTATGCCGTAGAGCTCGTCGTTCTGGATAACGACATGGTCGCTGTCCCATCTTACGCCGCGGCTGATGTGCAGCATAACGGTATCTACAAAGTTAATATAAGAGCTGAGCTTATCCGCTACGCTCTCGGTGGGGTGGAAGTGACCGGTGTCAAGGCATACGCCTACGCCGTTCTTTGCGGCATAGCCCAGATAGAATTCATGGCTGCCCACGGTGAAGCTTTCCACGCCGATTGCAAAGAGCTTGCCCTCAAGGACATCGGCGGCATATTTTTTCTCTTCGGGGGTATAAGCCTTGGCAAAGATCTTATCAAGGGAATCCTGAAGCAGCTCGCGATAGCGGAAGCGATTGGCGGGGATATCCTTCAGCCCGTCCGGAATCCAGATGTTGTTGTAGCATTTTTCGCCCATTTCCTTACCGATGGCGGCGGAAATCTCGCGGGAGTCGATGCCGGCGTCTATCCAGTAATCGCGGGTGGATTTATCAAGGCAGGCAAGAGAGAACCCCTTGTTCATCATGGGGTGGGTGAAGAAGGAGGCGTTGAAGTCAAGGCCGTAGCCCTTTTCCTTTGCCCACTGAATCCAGTTGGAGAAATCGTCAACGGTGAGATCGTTTCTGGGATGATGCTTTTCGGCATACATGGAGTGCAGATTGATCTTGTGCTTAAGGGGGGAGAGAGAGCAGGCCATGTCGATATCGCTGCGGAGCTCGTCGCCGTTGCGGGCGGCGCCGGG
>ERZ1026844.1643-NODE-1643-length-13175-cov-6.453582_pt1 | contig 13175 bp, 7 predicted proteins | sample MGYA00380152_ERZ1026844 | MGnify/ENA primary metagenome ERZ1026844 (study PRJEB33269, sample SAMEA4719788) | human gut metagenome | biome: human-associated habitat; feature: organic feature; material: feces | place: Cameroon | collected 2013-10 ... | reverse complement strand
CCGACGCCGCCGTCATCGTCTGCTCGGCCAAGGCCGGCATCAGCGTCGGCGCGGAGAAGGCGTGGAAATATTGCGAAAAGAATGCTCTCCCCCGTCTGATCTACATCTCCAAGATCGATGAGGAGAACTCCGACTATAACGCCGCGTTCGCCGCACTGCGCGAGCGCTTCGGCAAGAACATCGCCCCCGTTGTCGCCCCCATCTGGGACGAGAACAAGAAGGTCATCGGCATCATCGACGTGCTGCATAAGCGCGCGTTCGAGTTCAACGCCACCGGCGGCCGCGTTGAAATCGAGGTGCCCGAGAACAAGCTTCCCGTGCTCGATGAGCTCTACGACGCGCTCAAGGAGTCCGTCGCCGAGACGAGCGAGGAGTTCATGGAGAAGTTCTTCGCCGGCGAGGATTTCACCTATGCCGAGATGATCCAGGGCCTGCGCCAGGGCGTGAAGGATCTCTCCCTCTTCCCCGTCGTGTGCGGCTCCGCCCTTCAGGGCATGGGCACCCGTATCCTGATGGATACCATCGTCGAGCTTTTTCCCAAGCCGCAGGACGCCCGCGCCCTCATGGCTGAGAATGAGGACGGCGAGTCCTCCGAGTTCGTTGTCGCGCCCGGCGCACTGCCGACCGCGTTCGTCTTCAAGACCATTTCCGACCAGTACGGCAAGTATTCCTACGTCAAGGTGCTCTCCGGCTCCATCAAGCCCGATATGCCCATGGTCAACGCCCGCACGGGCGAGACCGAGAAGCTCGGCCGCCTGTACATTGCCAAGGGCAAGAAGTACACCGAGGTCAAGGAGCTCACCTGCGGCGACATCGGCGCCATCGCCAAGATGGACAAGGTCAAGACCGGCGACACGCTCTGCGAGCCGCGTAAGGTGGTCAAGATCGCGCCCATTCCCTTCGATGAGCCGTGCTACAGCGTGGCCATCGCGCCCAAGACCCGCGGCCAGGAAGACAAGATGGCGCAGGGCCTCAACCGCCTGAACGAGGAAGATCCTTCCTTCCGCGTCATCAACAACGCCGAAACGCACCAGATGGTCGTCTGCGGCGCGGGCGATATCCAGATCGACGTGCTGGTGAGCAAGCTCAAGAGCCGCTTCGGCGTTGAGGTCGTGCTCGACACGCCGCGCGTCCCCTACCGCGAGAAGATCCGCAAGACCGTGCAGAAGCAGGGGCGTCATAAGAAGCAGACCGGCGGCAGCGGCCAGTTCGGTGATGTTTGGATCCGCTTCGAGCCCAACGAGGAGAGCGAAGAGATGGTCTTTGCCGAGGAAGTGTTCGGCGGCAGCGTGCCCAAGAACTTCTTCCCCGCCGTTGAAAAGGGCCTGCGCGAGGCCTGCGTCCATGGCCCGCTTGCCGGCTACCCGGTCGTGAACCTCAAGGCCGTCCTTTACGATGGCTCCTACCACCCGGTCGATTCGTCCGAAATCGCGTTCAAGACCGCGGCGAACCTCGCCTACAAGGCAGCAATGCCCGAGGCGTCCCCGGTGCTGCTTGAGCCGGTGTGCGAGCTCAAGGTCACTGTGCCCGACCAGTACATGGGCGATATTCTCGGCGACCTCAACAAGCGCCGCGGCCGCGTCATGGGTATGAACCCGACCGGCAACGGCGAGCAGGTCATCGAGGCCGAGTGCCCCGAGGCAGAGCTGATGAGCTACGCCATCGACCTGCGCTCCATGACGCAGTCCCGCGGCTCGTTCGTGATGCACTTCGTGCGCTACGAGCAGTGCTCCGCCGATGCGCAGGCCAAGGCCATCGCAGCGGCCAAGGCCATGCAGGAAGCAGAGTAAGTCCGTCTTTCCTGCCGGCAGGAACAATGCAGCAAATCAAAGGAGCGATCCTCTTGAAAGAGGATCGCTCCTTTTTGCACTTTTTTGCGGAAAGCGGCCTTATTCTCCGAGCGACGCCCGGTAGGTCCGCTTCAAAAACGCGGCGTTCATGATCACGCTGACGATCTCCGCGATCGGGAAAGAAAGCCACACCAGCTCAAGCCGTCCCGTGAGGGAGAGCAGGTAGGCGGCGGGCAGCAGCACGACGATCTGGCGGCAGACGGAGCTGACGAGCGCGTAGGTGGGCTTGCCGAGCGCCTGACAGGCGCTGCCCGCGATGATGCTGAAGCCGGCGAGCGGGAAGTGAATACCGATGATGCGCAGCGCGGCCCGGCCGATGGAGAGCATCTCCTCCGTCGGGGAGAAGAGCCCCAGCAGCGTTTCGGGAATGAACTCGAGGAGCGCGAAGCCGACGCACATGATGCCGATGGCGGCGTAGGACGTCAGGCGCACGGCCCTGCGCACGCGGTCAAATTTCTGCGCGCCGTAGTTGAAGGACACGATGGGTACCATCGCGTTGTTCAGGCCGAAGCAGGGCATGAAGATGAAGCTCTGGAGCTTGAAGTACGCGCCGAACACGGCGGTGGCGGCCTCGGTGAACGAGATGAGGATCTTATTCATGCCGAACATCATCACCGAGCCGATGGACTGCATGATGATCGAGGGAATGCCGACGGCGTAAATGTCCGCCACCGTTGCGCGGTGGGGACGAATGCCCGACAAGCGCAGCTGCACATCGGGGTTTTTCGTGTGGTTGAGCACAAGGCCGAGGGCGGCGCCAATGAACTGACCCGTGATCGTGGCGACAGCTGCGCCTGCGACCTCCATGCGGGGAAAGCCCAGAAGGCCGAAGATCAGAATGGGGTCGAGCACGATGTTGCACACGGCGCCCACGATCTGCGAGATCATCGAAAGGTTTGTGCGTCCCGTGGCCTGCAAGAGCCGCTCGCCGTAGACCTGCACAAAGATGCCGAGCGAGCAGCCGATGCAGATCCTGACATAGGCCTGCCCGTAGGCGATGATCTGCTCATTTGCCGTCTGGAAGCGGAAAAAGGGCGTGGCGAGCGAAAAACCGAGCAGCATAAAGACTGCGGCGGTGCAGAGCGTCAGGAAAAGACCCGTGCCCGCGGCGCGGTTCACCGCCGTCTGGTTCTTCTCGCCCAGCGAGCGCGCGAGCAGCGCATTCATGCCGACACCGGTGCCGACGGAAAAGGCGATGCACAGCATTTGCAGCGGGAAGGCGAGCGAGACGGCGTTCATCGCGTCCTGACTGAGGCGCGCGACAAACACGCTGTCGACAATGTTGTAGAGTGCCTGAAAGAGCATGGATACCATCACAGGCCATGCCATATTGGCGAGCAGCTTGCCGATGGGCATCGTGCCCATCTTGTTTTCTCTGACGTTTTCCTCCATGGTTTTTCCCCTTTGAATCAGTGTTTCGGCAATAAAATTCCGGCGCTTGCAGCGCCGGAATCAAAATCTAATCATTTTTTCCAACGACATGTGCGTTGGAAAAAATACCCCTTAGAGCGCAAGCGTGCGAACGGAGTGAGTGCGACGCAGCGCTCGGCAAAACCCAAATCAAAAATGCACCGCAGTGCATTTTTGAATTATTTCTTCAGTTCGCCGTTGGCGGACTTGGTGAGATACGCGTTGATGAAGCCGTCGAGATCGCCGTCCATGACGGACTGGATATTGCCGGTCTCGTATTCGGTGCGCGTGTCCTTAACGAGCTGATAGGGCATGAAGACGTAGGAGCGGATCTGGCTGCCCCACTCGATCTTGAGCTGCACGCCCTTGATGTCGGAGATCTTCTCCGCGTGCTGCTGGATCTTGAGCTCCATCAGTCGGGATTTGAGCATCTGCATGGCGTAGTCGCGGTTCTGGAACTGCGAGCGCTGCGTCTGGCAGGCGGTGACGATGCCCGTGGGCTTGTGGATCAGTCGAACGGCAGAGCTCGTCTTGTTGACGTGCTGGCCGCCGGCGCCGGACGCGCGGTAGACCTGCATCTCGATGTCCTCGGGACGGATCTCGACCTCGATGTCCTCGGGCAGCTCAGGCATGACCTCGAGCGCTGCGAAGCTCGTCTGGCGGCGGGCGTTCGCGTCGAACGGGGAAACGCGCACCAGGCGGTGCACGCCGTTTTCGCCCTTTAAGTAGCCGTAGGCGTTCTCACCCTTGACCATGACCGTCGCGCTCTTGAGGCCGGCCTCGTCGCCGTCAAGATAGTCGAGCATCTCAAACTCGAAGCCGTGCTTGTTCGCCCACTGCATATACATGCGGTAGAGCATCTGCGCCCAGTCCTGCGCCTCGGTGCCGCCCGCGCCGGCGTGGAACGTCAAAATCGCGTTGCAGTTGTCGTATTCGCCGGAAAGGAGCGTCGTGAGTCGCGCCTGCTCCACATCGGCTTCGAGCTTTTTGTAGCCCTCTTCGAGCTCGGGCAGCAGGCTCTCGTCGTCCATCTCCGTGCCCATGTCGATCAGCGCGAGCAGATCGTCGCGCGTGGAAACGAGCTTTTCGTAGCGGTGGATCTTATTCTGGAGCTGCTTGGAGCGCATCTGGTTTTTCTGCGAGCGCTCCAGATCGTTCCAGAAGCCGTCCTCGTGGGCCTCCAGCTCGAGGCGCTTGAGCTCCTGACGGGCCTGCTCGATCTCCAATGCCTTGAAGAGGTTTTCAAACGTTTCGTCCATTGCAAGCAGTTTCTGCTTGTAGGAATCGTATTCGATCACAGCCATGGCGTTCTCTCTCCTTTTCGTTGTTCCTTCATTAGCCGAAAAAGTATATCACACACGCCGGACAAAGGCAAGAAAAAATCCGCTCTCCGGGACAAAAAATCCCGTGGGAACGGCCTTTTTGCGCTTTTCCGGCCATAAAAACAAAAAAGCCACGCTCTCGCGTGGTCGTACAAAAGGGATCTCAGCGCTCGCTGACGATCTGCTTGGTGTTGCCGAAGATCATGTCGTCAACATCCTGCTTGATGAACTTGTCGAACATATTGTGTTTCACGCTCCTTTCTCTCTTCAATTTCAGTTTATATGATAGCCGCGAAAAAAGCAAATTTCAATCGTCAGTATTCATGGTTTTAACCAAAAAGTTAACAGATATTTCATGCAAGTTGCTGAATGAGGACTTGCATTTTCGAGACCGACACTTTATAATAGGCTAAAAGCTTATTTTTGAAACGGAGGACGCGCAGGATGGCGGCTTTTGTTACATTTGAAGATGTTTCCAAGGTTTACCGCAGCGGCGAGGTGGAGATCCGCGCGGTGGATCATATCAGCTTTACGATCGAAAAGGGAGAGTTCTGCGTCATCGTCGGCCCGTCCGGCGCGGGCAAGACGACGGTTTTGAACATGCTCGGCGGTATGGACGCTTGCTCAGGCGGCACCATCACGGTCGACGGCACGCGCGTGAGCGGCTTTAACGCCCGCCAGCTCACGACCTATCGCCGCCACGACATCGGATTTGTCTTTCAGTTCTACAATCTGGTGGGCAACCTCACGGCACTTGAGAATGTGGAACTTGCCGCGCAGATCTGCAAAAACCCGCTCGACGCGGCGACGGTTTTGGACGAGGTCGGCCTTGCCAAGCGTGCGAACAACTTCCCCGGTCAGCTCTCCGGCGGCGAGCAGCAGCGCGTGGCCATTGCCCGCGCGCTGGCGAAGAACCCCAAGCTCCTTCTGTGCGACGAGCCGACGGGTGCGCTCGACTATGTGACGGGCAAGCAGATCCTGAAGCTCTTGCAGGATACCTGCCGGGAAAAGGGTGTGACGGTCGTGGTCATCACGCACAACAGCGCCATCACGCCGATGGCCGACCGCGTGATCCACATCAAAAACGGCACGGTGGAGAGCATGCAGCTCAATGAGAATCCCGCAAGCGTGGAGAGCATCGAATGGTAACAGCAAAGCAAGCAAGAAAGGGGGCGGCGCAATGAAAAATGCAATGCAGAAGGACTTCTGGCGCGAGATCGGCCATACGCGCAGCCGCTTCTTCTCCATCATGATCTTGGTTGCGCTGTCGGTCGCGTTCCTTTCGGGACTCAAGGCAACGGCGCCGGATATGAAGCACACGGGCGACGACTATCTTGATTCCCTGCACTTAGCCGACATTCAGGTGCTTTCGACCCTTGGCCTGACCGATGAGGATATTGCCGCGCTGCGCGCGCAGGATAAGATCGAGGACGCCGAGGGCGAATACGTCATTGATGCGTTTGCCTCGTCCGATTCGCTCGATGCGGTGGTGAAGGTCCTCTCCCTCACGGATCGCGGCATCAGCGATGTGCTGCTGCGCGAGGGGCGCATGCCCGAGCGCGCGGACGAGTGCGTGGTGGAGGAAAATATGCTCTCGCTGATGAGCATTTCCATCGGTGATACGATCACGCTCACGCCGGGGGACGACCTTTCCGATGCACTCGCGCAGGACACCTACACGGTGGTCGGCACGGTGCGCTCGCCGGTGTACCTTGCGGTGGAGCGCGGCACGTCGACGCTCGGCAGCGGCACGGTGAAGGCGTATCTCTACCTGCCGCGCGAGGCATTCACGCTCGACTACTACACGGCGGCCTATGTGCGCGTTTCGGGCGCAGCGGAGATGACCGCGTTTTACGATGAATACGATGATTACATTGACGATGTGATCGATTCGCTCGAGGACTTCAGCGAGCGGCGCGCGAGCCTGCGCCACGACGAGCTTGTGGACGAAGCGACGGAAAAGCTTGACGACGCGCAGAAGGAACTGGACGACGCCAAGGCGGAGGCCGACAAAGAACTCGGCGACGCGCGCAGGGAGCTTGCCGATGCGCGCAAGGAGCTCGACGACGGCTGGAAGGAATATGATGACGGCAAGCAGGAGCTTGCCGATTCGCGTGTGAAGCTCGACGATGCCAAGGCCGAGCTGGAGGACGGCGAGCAGGAATACGCCGACGGCGTGGAGAAATACGATCAGGCTGTGCGCGACTATGAAAAGGGCCAGAAGGACTATGCCGACGGCGTGAAGGACTATGAAAAGGGCGCGCAGCAGCTTGCCGACGGTGCAGATGAGCTGGAAGCCGGCAAGGAAAAACTGGACGAGGGACAAAAGCAGCTCGACGCATTGGGCAATACCGTGGCGGGCGCGCTGCAAAACGATCCGAACTACGCCGGCGTGACCGGCGGGACGATCATCGACGAGCTTGGCCGCGGCGATGAAAATACTGCCGCAGCCACCGACGCGGCGCTCGACAAAATGCGCGCGCAGCTTGAAGGCGGCATCGCGCAGGCACAGCAGGGCCTTGCGAAGATCGACGCGGGGATCGAGGAGTGCGATAAGGGCCTTGCGAAGATCGACGCAGCACTGGAGCAGCTGGGCGCCTCCCCGGATAATGAAGAAGCGCGCGCGGCACTGGAGCGGCAGCGCGCGGACACGGCGGTTCAGCGCAGCGTCCTTGTACAGCAGCGCGGCGAAGTCAGCGCGCAGCTCAGCGAGCTGCAAAGTCAGCTCGCCGCTCTCAGCACCGTCAGCTCCGGCAGCATTGCCGCAAACAAGCAGCAGCTCGATCAGGGGCGCGCGGACTATGAAAGCGGCAAGCAGCAGCTCAGCGCGGGCTACCGCGACCTGCGCGACGGCAAGAAGGAACTCGACAAGGCGAAAAAAGAGCTGGACGAGGCGCCGCAGAAGCTCGCCGACGCACGCAAGGAGCTTGCCGACGCGCGCAAGGAGCTGGACGACGGCTGGAAGGAATACTACGACGGCGAGGAAAAATACGCCGACGGCGAAAAGGAACTGGCCGACGCCTACCGCGAGCTGACAGACGGCGAAAAGGACTACCGCGAAGGACTGCGCGAGTATGAGGACGGCAAGGCCGAGGCGGACGAGAAGATCGCCGACGCGGAGGAAAAGATCGCCGACGCGCGCCGCAAGGTCGCGGACATTGAAAGCTGCGAGTGGTATCTCTTCAGCCGCAGCTATAACCCCGGCTACACGGGCTATGGGCAGGACGCCGAGCGCATGGCGAACCTTGCCAGCGTCTTCCCGGTGATCTTCTTCCTTGTGGCGGCGCTCGTGTGCCTTACGACGATGACGCGCATGGTCGAAGAGCAGCGCGTGCAGATCGGTTCTTTGAAGGCGATGGGCTACAGCGGCCTTGCCATCTCCCGCAAGTATCTGCTCTACGGGCTTCTGCCGAGCCTGACCGGCGGCATGTTCGGCCTTGTCATCGGCTATATCCTCTTCCCCAAGATGATCTTCACGGCCTATCAGATCATGTATCAGATGCCGAACATCGAGCTGCGCGCCTACGGCGGGATCTCCGCCTATTCGCTGCTTGCGGCAGTGGCATGCACCACGCTCGCCACGCTCTGGGCGTGCCTTGCCACGCTGCGCGAAACGCCGGCGAGCCTGATGCGCCCGCGCACGCCGAAGGCGGGCAAGCGCGTGTTCCTTGAGTACATCAAGCCCCTGTGGAGAAAGATGTCCTTCACCCATAAGGTGACGGCGCGCAACCTCTTCCGCTACCAGAAGCGCTTTTGGATGACGGTCATCGGCATCGGCGGCTGCACCGCGCTCATCATCGCGGGCTTCGGCATGCGCTCGTCGCTCCTCTTTACGATGTCGCGCCAGTATGACGATCTGTTCCATTACTCCGCGCAGGTGACGCTTTCGAGCAATGTACTGCCGGAGGAGCGGCAGGCGGTGGAGGATTTCCTCGCGGGTGACTCCCGCGTTGTGAATGACGTTCCCTGTACGGCGTCCTCTGCCACAGTCATCACATCGAGCTATTCGACCACCGCCTATGTTGAGGTGATGGAAGCAGACGAGATCGGCAAGGTCATTGATCTGCTGGACTGCAAGACCGGCGAGCCGATCACCATGGAGGATACCGGCGTGTACATCGACCAGAAGCTCTCCGAGCTTTTGAAGGTCTCGGTGGGCGACACGTTCTTCCTTGACGGCGATGCGCGCGGGGACGTGACGGTCGCGGGCATTTACGAGCATTACACGGGGCATTTCATCTATATGACGCCCTCGTACTATGAACAGACGCTCCACGCCGATAGCGAGCCGAACGCCTATCTTATGAACTTTACAAGCGACGATACCGACACCTGCAACGCGATCTTTGAAAAGCTGCTCAGCATGAACGGCGTTGTGACGACCTCGCGCATGCGCGACACGCAGGACACCTACATGCACAGCATGGAGCGCGTGGACTTCGTTGTGGTCATCATCATTCTGGCAGCGGCGGCGCTGGCGATGGTCGTGCTCTTCAACCTCTCGAACATCAACATCACCGAGCGCCAGCGCGAGCTTGCCACGATCAAGCTGCTGGGCTTTTACGACAAGGAAGTCTCGGCCTATGTCTACCGCGAGAACATCGTGCTCACGGTGTTCGGTATCCTCATGGGCTGCTTCATGGGTCACTGGCTGCACATTTACCTTGTCCGCTCGACGGAGATCGACCTTATGATGTTCGGGCGGCAGACCGCGCCGTCGGCCTACGTGTACGCCGCGATCCTGACGATGCTCTTCTCCGTCCTTGTCAATGTGCTTGCGCACTTCAAGATGAAGAAGATCGACATGGTAGAGAGTCTCAAGAGCGCGGAATAAATTTCTTGTTTCGCGGCAGTGCATTGTGCTACAATAAAGGGCGGCAAAAGCCGCCCTTTACTATTGTCGAAAAAGCGGCATGCCGCTTTTTCGAGGAGAATTCGCTGCGCTTCGTGCCTTGCCACCCGCAGGGCGGCTGCGACACGCGCTCCGCGCAAAGTGTTTTCTGCCACGCACGTGTCGCGGCAGAAAACGGATTTGAATTGATTGCGTGCCGTGCGCGGCACGCAACTCTGCGAGGCTTTTTGGCTTATAGCCTCCTTATAGATTGGAGTTCCCATGGTGAGACAAAGAAAAAAACATCATTTCTGGCGCAACCTGCTCATTTTGATCGTGCTGTTCGGCCTCTTCCTCTGCTGGGACAACAGCAGCATCGAGACGGACGAGGTCACGTTCCCCTCGGGCACGCTGCCCGCGGGCTTTGACGGCTGCCGCATCGTGCACTTAAGCGATCTGCATGGCAAATACTTCGGCAAGGGCAACGAGCGCCTGTACACCGCGGTCAGGGCCGCGCAGCCGGAGTATATCTTCGTGACGGGCGACTTAGTCGACCGCCGCACGGAGGACCCGAACGCCTACGCCGCAGAGGTCGGCGCGGCGCTCTCTGCCATCGCGCCGACGTATTACGTCACGGGCAACCACGAGTGGGGACATGGCACCGCCGCCGTGCGCGCGCTCAAGAGCACGCTGCGCGAGAGCGGCGTGACGGTGCTCTCGAACGAATTCGTACCGCTGCTGCGAAATGGCGACAGTATCGTCCTCGCGGGCATCGACGATCCGAACGGCTACGCCGATCAGGAGACGCCGTACGAGCTTGCCCAGGAGGTCTACGCCGCCTGCGGCGACCCCTTCTGGCTGCTGCTGGCGCACCGCAACGACCGCTTTGCGCGGGAATACAGTCTCCTCGGCGCGGATCTGACGATTTCCGGTCACGGCCACGGCGGCATCTGGAGATTTCCGTTTACCGATGGGGTGTTCGGCACGCAGAGAAACCTCTTCCCCACGCACACGGCGGGCTTTTATTCAGACAACGGCGCGTCCGTCTTTGTCAGCCGCGGGCTCGGCAATTCGCCGAAGATCGTACCGCGCATTCTGAATCGGCCGCAGGTCGCGGTCATCACACTGGAAAGGGGCTGAGAACATGCGTGAATTTCACGCCGGAAGCTACGACGTTGCCGTCATCGGCGCGGGACACGCGGGCATCGAGGCATCTCTTGCCTGTGCGCGCCTCGGCATGAAAACGGTGTGCTTTACCATCAACTTAGACGCGGTGGGCAACATGCCCTGCAACCCCGCCATTGGCGGCACGGGCAAGGGCCATCTTGTGCGTGAGCTCGACGCCCTCGGCGGCGAGATGGCAAGGGCGGCGGACTTAGCCTGCATTCAATACCGCATGCTCAACCGGGGCAAGGGTCCCGCCGTCTGGTCACTGCGCGCGCAGGCCGACCGGCGGCGCTACCAGAGCGTGATGAAGCACACGCTCGAGCGGCAGGAAAATCTGCTGCTGCGGCAGGCGGAGATCGTCGATCTTCGCGTGGAGGACGGGCATGTCTCCACCGTCGTGACCGAAACGGGCGGCGTTTACGCGGTCAAGGCCGTCATTCTCTGCTCGGGGACATTTTTGGACGGGCGCACGATCGTCGGCGAATGTGTGCGCGAGAGCGGCCCGGACGGAATGCACGCCTCGCTGACGCTGGCGGAAGCCCTCAGGAAGCTCGGCCTTCCCCTGCGCCGCTTCAAGACCGGCACGCCGCCGCGCGTGAACGCGCGCAGCATCGATTTTTCGCAAATGGAAGTGCAGACGGGCGACGAAGCGCCTCTGCCCTTCTCGTTTTCGACGCAAACGCCGCCTCAAAATCAGGTGGTCTGCTACTTAACGTATACAAGCGAGGAGACGCACCGCGTCATCCGCGAAAACCTGGATCGGAGCCCCATCTACTCGGGTGTGATCGAGGGCGTCGGCCCGCGCTATTGCCCGAGTATCGAGACGAAGATCGTCCGCTTCCCCGATAAGCCCCGCCACCAGCTCTTCATCGAGCCGATGGGGCTTGACACCGAGGAGCTCTACATTCAGGGCTTTTCCTCTTCCATGCCCGAGGAGGTGCAGCTTGAAATGCTGCACTCGGTCAAGGGCCTTGAGCACGCGGAGATGATGCGCCCGGCCTACGCCATCGAATATGACTGCATCGACCCGACCGCGCTCTACCCGACGCTTGAATACAAGCACATTTCGGGCCTGTACGGCGCGGGACAGTTCAACGGCTCGTCGGGCTATGAGGAGGCGGCGGTGCAGGGCTTTGTCGCGGGTGTGAACGCCGCACGGAAAATCAAGGGCGAATCGCCCTTCATCTTAGGCCGCGAGCAGGCCTACATCGGCACGCTCATCGACGACCTTGTGACCAAGGGGACGAACGAGCCCTATCGCATGATGACGAGCCGCAGCGAGTACCGCCTCATCCTCCGGCAGGACAACGCCGACGAGCGCCTTGCGCCCATCGGCCATGAGCTTGGGCTTGTGAGCGGCGAAACGCTGCAAAAAGTCAATGATAAATATGACGCGGTGCGCCGCGAGATCAAGCGCCTCGAGCACACGGGCGTAGGCGCGTCCGACGCACTCAACGCCCTTCTGAGCGCGCGCGGCACGGCGGAGGTGCGCGACGGCAGTCCCCTCATCGCGCTGCTGCGCCGCCCGCAGCTCACCTATGACGACCTGCGTGATTTTGATGCGGGCTGCCGTGCCTTCCCGCCCGCGCTTGCCGAGAGCGTGGAGATCGCCGTCAAGTACGAGGGCTACATTCGCCGCCAGATGGCGGAGGTCGCAGAGTTTGCGCGCCTGGAGCGCCGCGCCATTCCCGAGGGCATCGACTACGCAAGTATCGACGGCCTTCGCTTAGAGGCGCGCGAAAAGCTCGCCGCCATCCGCCCGCAGAATCTGGGGCAGGCGGGGCGCATCTCGGGCGTCAGCCCGGCGGATGTTGCGGCTTTAATGCTCTATATTACTTCAAAAACGCGGGACTGAGTCCCGCGTTTTTGAGAGGGGATTGCAGCCCGCTGCGCGCAGAAATTGCCCGCCTTGGCGGGCAATTTCCACACTTGCGGACTGAAAGGTGCAAATCGCCACGCACCGGTCGCGGCGATTTACGATCAAAATCATTTCGAGCCTGCGGGCTCGAAACTCTGCGAGGCGTTTAACCCTTATATACGAAAACAGGCGGTCGCTGCGTTGGCAGCGGCCGCCTGTTTATGTTTGGGGTTTTACTTTTTACCAAATTTAGTGAAGAGTGTGACCAGTACGGTGATCAGCCCCATCACGGCGAAGATGCCGAGCATTCCCTGCCCCGTGATGAGCAGCGCGATCTCAAGATTTGTCATAGTGCGTTCCTCCTTACCCTAAAAGCTGCGGCACGAGATTGAGGATCATGCCGCCTGCGAGCACCGATGCGATCTGGCCGGCGACGTTCGCGCCGACGGCGTGCATCAGCAGGTGGTTGGTGCAGTCCGCCTCCTGCCCCATCTTCTGGATGACGCGCGCGGACATCGGGAAGGCCGAGATACCGGCCGCGCCGACCATGGGGTTCACCTTGTTCTTGCAGAAGAGGTTCAGAAGCTTTGCAAACATCACGCCCGCGATGGAGTCAAAGACGAAGGCGACAAGACCCAGCGCCATGATGATGAGCGTTTTGAGATTGACGAACTGGTCGGCCTGCATCGAGAAGGAGATCGTGATGCCAAGAAGCAGCGTGATGAGGTTGGCAAGGT
>ERZ1026844.1634-NODE-1634-length-13205-cov-6.953764_pt1 | contig 13205 bp, 9 predicted proteins | sample MGYA00380152_ERZ1026844 | MGnify/ENA primary metagenome ERZ1026844 (study PRJEB33269, sample SAMEA4719788) | human gut metagenome | biome: human-associated habitat; feature: organic feature; material: feces | place: Cameroon | collected 2013-10 ... | reverse complement strand
TCCCCTCGAGGGGAAGGTGCCCCGAAGGGGCGGATAGGGCACAGGCGGTATGAAAAACAGATGAGAAAAGCGGAGAAGTGCGCGGTACATGTGGGGAAAGTGTGAGCCCCTCGCCGCGAATGACAAAGATTTCTCGCTTCGCTCGAAATGACGATACGGGAAAGTCTGATGTCTCCCAGTCTCCCAATCACTCGAGGCCCCTAATCCCTAGCTGCCGATCACAAATTTCTAATTCCAATTTCCTTCATTTATGCTATAATGACTATGAGTGTAATCAGCAGGTTTCCTGCTGAAATCACGATGAGGAAACAAATATGAAAATTATTGGTGGAAAAGCCAAAGGCACGAACCTTTTGGCACCCGTAGGAAGAAATACGACGAGACCGACGCTGGGACGGGTACGGGAAAGCATTTTCAATGTACTTGCCAATGTGGGGCTCGTTGAGACGGATGTCCTTGATATTTTCGCCGGGACAGGCGCGATGGGGCTTGAGGCGCTCAGCCGGTATGCATCGTCTGCGGTCTTTATCGACAAGACAACGGGCCGCATCATCCGCGAAAATGCGAAGAAGTGCCATGCAGAAGATCAGGTACAGATCATATCGAGAGATGTAGGGGCTGCGCTGAAGTCTCTTCAGGGCAGGACCTTTGATTATATTTTCATGGACCCTCCGTATCGGAAGGGCTATATCAATGAAGTACTGGCGATGGTTTTCGACTGCGGCCTTCCTGCTGATCATGCGATCATTGTTGCAGAACATTCTATATCAGAACCCCCGGATGTATCACTCTTTGCTGACCGGTGTGAAGTCTGGAAAGAGAAAAAAGTGGGGGCCATTGTTGTTACCTATCTGCTGTGCAGATCTACAGAGGGAGAAGTGCAATGAAAATAGCGATTTGCCCAGGAAGTTTCGACCCGGTGACCTATGGTCATCTGGATATCATCAGAAGAAGCGCTTGTCTGGTCGATAAACTGATTGTGGCAGCTTTTTTAAACCCGACTAAGCATTATATGTTTACTACGGAAGAACGGTTGGATATGCTTCGTGAGACGACCAAAGACATTCCCAATGTCGAAGTGGATGCTTTTGATGGTCTTTTGAATGAATACGCAGCGAAGAAGAATTGCCATCTTCTGATTCGCGGACTGCGTGCGTTCAGTGATTTTGAATACGAATTCCAGCGGGCGCTCATGATCAAACAGATCGATCCCACGCTGGAGACCGCATTCTTCATGACGGATGGACGCTATTCTTATCTGTCGTCTACCGGCGTTCGTGAGCTGGCCCATTTTGATGGTGATATTACCCGGATGGTCCCGCCCTATGTACAGGAAATGATCAAGAAAAAGGTAGAGAATCGCTGATCGCTATCGGCTTTTTTCTCAAACTTCGAAAAAGAAATGAGGCTTGCAATTATGGACACAAGAAAACTCTTAGAAGAATTAGAAAATGTCATCAATAACGCGAGTGAAGTACCGCTCACCAATAAGAAATTGGTGGATAAGGATGAGATCGAACGACTGATCGATGCCATCAATCAGTCTCTGCCGAATGAACTCGAGAGCGCACGCCGCATCGTCGCGGACAAAGAGCGTATCATGCTCGACGCAGAAAAGAAAGCAGAGGACACGGTGGCGCAGGCGAAGGATTATATCGCCCGCATCACGGAAGAAAGCGAACTTGTCAAGCAGGCGCAGGAGCGTGCCAATGAAGTGATCTCTTCGGCCAATAAATCCGCTGATGAGCTCCGCACCAGCTCTGTCACCTATGCGACAGATGTCCTGAAGTATGTGGAAACAAATATGGAAAATGTCTTAGACAGCCTGAAAAAGAACCGTCAGAGCCTGATCGATTCCAATTCCGCCGCTGCCCGTCAGCAGGAAAAAGAGAATAAGTAATGAGGGGCGGAGTTTGGGGATCAGCACCCGCTGCACCCAATGAGACCGTTGCATTCTGCGGCATATTTTCATGCGAAGACGGAACGCATGTTACGTTTCACCGGCGTCATCAGATTGATGGATGATGCTTTAGGGCGCACTTTCATTCCTTATTTCTCATTCCTCTTTGGGGGAAGGGGATAAGTGATATTCCGGTTTTGAATGAAGCATACAGGAGGCCATTCCCATGGGACGAGAAGAGGAAAGCCGACGGATCCTTGTGATCTGTTTTGCGGCGGCTCTTCTGGCTCTAGGAGCGGCCTTTTTTCTGTGGCATACCGCAGGGGAGACGAAAGAGGAGCCGCTTCCTGTGGTCGAGCTTTCCGGCAAGGAGTCTTCCCGGACGCTCCTCGTCTATGTGACGGGTGCCGTGAGGCAGCCGGGTGTCTATGAGCTTCCTGAGGGAAGTCGCTTCTTCGATGCGGTGAAGGCTGCGGGTGATGTGCTGCCGTATGCGGTTAAGGAAGATATCAATATGGCCGAGCCGCTTTCTGACGGGATGAAGATCCATATCCCGCTTGATCCGGAGCAGGCGGATGCACGGGGGAGCGGGCTCATCTCTATCAATGCCGCCAGCGCGAAAGAGCTCGAAGCACTCCCGGGCGTCGGACAGGTGACGGCGGAGAAGATCATCCGCTACCGTGAGGAGCATGGCCGCTTTTCCTCGAAGGAGGAGCTCAAAAAGGTGCCCTCTATCGGTGAGAGTCGTTACAAGAAGATGGCGGATAAGATCACCCTATGATGATCCGGCTGGGGCTTTTCTGGAGTGCGCTTTTGCTGGCAGCGGGAGTTTTTCTTTTCGAGGAGCTTCCGCCTTTTCTGCTGCCTTATGGGTATGCCTTGCTGCTCCTTTCCGGTGTGCTTTTCCTTCTCTATGGTCATTTCCGCTGCCGCTTTTCCCTTGTCCTTTTGGGAGCGGCGCTTTCTCTTCTGACGATCGGTGCTTTTCGCATGGCACTCTCCGATGCCCTGTGGCAGGAGCAGTCGCACTGGGCGAGCCGAAGCGTAGGCACCTATGAAGGTATCGTCATGGAGGAACCGCTGGTACAAAAAGGGGAGGAGGGCTATGCGAGATATGCGCTTGCGCTCGTTTCCATCCGATACGCCGATGGGACGCTCCAGCCGCTCTCGGGGACGTGCTACCTCTATGACCAGAAGGAGACCAGGCATTTCCATCCCGGTGACCGCCTTTACGCCGAAGGAGAAATGAGCCCGATCCGCCTGTATCAGAATCCGGGAAAGATCGATCTCACGGGACGCTATCGAAGCCGCCATCTCCTTGGAAGGCTGTATCTCACGGAAGGCATGCATCCTTCCTTTGCCGGTGAGAGTGGTACCTATCGTATAGAGAGATTCTCTTCGGAGATGAAGCAGTCGCTGAAAGAGACATTTGCACCTTACATGGATCCGGTGCGCCTTTCGATCCTGATGACGCTCCTCTTCGGGGGAAATTATAATGATATTCCGGAAGAGGTCATGACGTCATTCTCCGCGACGGGCATCATCCACATTCTCTCTGTCTCGGGTTCGCATGTGGCGCTGCTCTTTGGCTTCCTGTACCTTTTGGGACGCTGGCTCTCGCTGCCGCGACGCCTTGTGATCCTGCCGGCCATCCTGCTTGTGCTGTTTTACGCGGTGCTCTCAGGGCTTGTGCCGCCCGTCATCCGTGCGGCGGTCATGGGGATCCTCTCTGTCGTTGGGATTTTCCTTGACCGGGAGAGGGCGACGCTGAATCTTCTGGGGGCGGCGGTCTTTGGCATGCTGCTCTGGGATCCTTACTATGTGTACGATGTGAGCTTTCAGCTCTCAGTCGGCGCATCCGCGGGGATTCTCCTCTTTTACCGTCCGATCCTCCGCTGGATGAGCCCTTTCCCAAAGCTGCCGAAATGGGTGAAGGAAGGGATCGCGCTGTCTTCAGCGGCGCAGCTTCTCACGATACCGATCATGCTCTATGATTTCCATCGCTTTCCGGTGTATTTCATCTTTGCGAATCTTTTCGTCACGCCGTTTCTGGAATGGGTCATTATCGCGGGGCTTATCGCAGCGCTCGTCTCCCTTCTTTGCCGTCCGCTGATGGCAGGGCTTCTCTATGCGGCAGACTATGCGGTCTTTTTAGCCCTGCGTCTGAATTTCCTCCTCTCCTCGGCCAGGGGAGCGCAGCTTGTGACAGGCGGTCTTTCTTCTTTAGAAATAGCCTTTTACTATGCACTTCTTGCAGTGGTGTATTTCAGAAAGCGGCTTTCCGGTCGCTCTCGCATGGCTGCCGGAGGCATGCTGTCGCTTCTTTTTCTTGCCATAGCGACGGCTCAGCTCCTGGCGCCTTCGACCCGCGTCATCTGCCCGGATCTTGGCGGTGACCGCGGAATCCTTCTTGTCAATGACGGGCGAAACATCTTATACTATAAGGCAAGCCGCATCTCCTCACACACCGCGGTCTGGGAGTGGAATTCCATCCTCGCCTATGAAGGGGTAGAGGAGGCAGATGTACTCATTCTGGATCTGGAGGATGTCGATAAGCCGCTCCCTCTCGTGATGGGGATACCTGTCAGGGAGATCTGGGTGACGGGCGGCGATCCGCGGAAATGGGCGACGCAGCTTCTATCGGGACAGACAGCGCGTGTGCGATGCCTGGGAAAGGCCGCACTTTCTTTGGATGAGCTGCACTTTATCACCAATGGCAGCAGCTGGCAGATGGTGATGGGGGAGAAGGACATCTTCCTTTCCGGACGAAGACCCATGCCCAAAGCGTCTCCTCATACCCTGTGGATCACCGGCAGCCATGGCTTTCAAGAATATACGGAAAAAGACGCGGAGACCATGGCACCCGAGCTGGTCATCTACGGCGGGACCCGTCTCGCCCATGCCTATGAAGATATGGAGCTTTTCGACTTCAAAGACATCCCATCCGTGAACCTGTATCAGAAGGGGATGCAGGAGATCGTGTACAAGAATGGGTGGAAGTTAGTGACTAGTGACTGGTGACTGGTATTGCGATTTGTCAGCTTCTGGACTGGGTGAGAAGTCAGACATCAGACATCAGACGTCCCAGTCTCTTAGTCTTTCAGTCTTTATGTTTTTATGTCTAATTCCTAATCCCTAATCCCTAATCCCTAGACACCAGCCCAAGTCACTCCCGATTCCCGGTTACATTTATACAAGGACGATCACTTATGCCTGCCAAAAAGTTAAATAAAAAGAACTGCTGCTTTCTCTATGGTGAAGATCTGGTATCCCTTGCCCTTCGTCGGGAGGGACTGCTCAAGGCCTATTTTGAGGGAGATCCGCCCGATCCTGTTCTGTTCGATGGAGAGGGAAGTCTGGAAGAGTATGAGACTGCCCTGGCAGGGCAGTCACTTTTTTCCAGTGCGACTGCGGTCGTGATACACAATCCCCCTTTCCTGAAGCGCATTTCGAAAGCAGAGAAAGAAGAAAAGGAGGCCCTTCACTTTGTGGAGAGGCTCGAAGGCCTGCCTCCTGATATTTTCTGCCTGATCCAGCTCGATGGAAAGCCGGACAAGCGAACGAAGATCGTGAAAGGGCTGCTGTCTGTCTGCTACAGTGAAGAGCTTTCGCTCCTTTTGCCGCGTGATGCGGCAGGTGCGATGATACGTCTCCTGTCAGCAGCGGGCAAGCGTGTCGATTTCTCCGCACGGACTTATTTGGAGGATGTACTCTCCTCGTGGGATACGATTTCCCTTCCCCTTTTGCAGACGGAATGTGATAAGATGGTACTGATGTGCGGGGAAAAGTCCGTCGTGACGAAGGAGCTTTTGGAGCTTGCACTTCCCGACTACATGAATCAGGGGATCTTCAAATTCGTTGATGCTCTTCTGGACAAAAAGTCACAGCTGGTCTTAGAGAGTGCGGACCGCGTCTTCACGGATATGACCACCACGATCAAAAATCTCGGACTTCTTTCTTCCAAATTCAGAAAGATCAAGATCTTGAAGGAAATGGAAAGGAATCACGTACCGCCCACCCGTATCCAGCAGGCGCTGGGGGTGAGATCCTCCTGGCAGTGGCGGGCCGTGCAGGCCGAGGCAAGGAAGGTCACGGAAGAAGAGGCGGAGTGGTTTCTTCTGGAGATCATGAAGTACCAGCTGGCTTCCCGCCAAGGCGCCTCGGAGCTCGAGCTGAAAGATTTGCTCTTGAAGTATTGTTTGAGGGGGAAGCAGTGACTGGTGACTAGGGATTGGGGATTAGGAGTGACTAGTGACTGGGATTCCTGGTAACGTCATCCCGAGCGTAGCCGAGGGATCTCTATTGCACTGCGATAATCAGCATGTATGCACTGAGGGAAAACGATGGCTTGGTGCTGCCTCATATGCGACAATGAGCGCTCTGCCATAGAGATTTCTCGCTTGCGCTCGAAATGACGACGGTGCGAAGCGCTATCAAAACTCCGCGGCGCTTCTGATTTTTATGCGCCGCACCACAACCCTGAACCCTGAACCCATAACCTCAAATGTCATATACGAAACGAAGGGACTATTATTGAGTAAAAGACGATACCGCTGGAAGCGGATATTCGGACTGGTTTTTACACTGGCTGTTATCGGCATCGGAAGCGCGCCGTTTCTCTGGGTAAGTGACGGCAAGGTCATCCCCGGCGTCACCATCCATGGGACAAAGGCAGGCGGCGCGACGGAGGAAGAGCTCAAGGAGCTTTTTTCCGTGAAAAATGCGGATCTTTTGCAGGGGAAGCTGCTACTCACAAAGGAGGATGCTCACGAAGAGATCTCCTTCCGCTCGCTCTCTGTCTGCTATGACGAGAAGGCCATAGAGAAAGCCATGGCTCTTGGACGGACGGGTGGGCTCTTCCAGCGCTGGTACGATCGCTGGCGGATCCTCCTCACCGGGCATAGTGCGGCCATCGATACTTCTTTTGATGAGAAGCACCTCACCGAGGATATCGCCCAGCTGGCCGCCAAGTATGCGAAGCCTCCTGTCAATGCGAAGCCTCGGTTTGAGAAAGACGGATCCGTTTCCTTCGATGAAGGCAGGTCTTCCATGAAAATCGACAAGGCGGCACTGGAAGAAGCAGCCGCGCTCCAACTCAAAAAGGGCGAAAGCGGAGAGGTGGAGATCCCGGCCACAGACATCCAGAAGCCGAATATGACAAAAGAGGCTGCCAAGGAAATCAATGCGGTCCTTGCCGAATACACGACCACCTTTTATCCCGGAGGCAACCGCAGCAGAAATATCGAGATCGCTGCAAACAGTATCAGCGGCAGGTACATCGCACCGGGAGTCTCTTTTTCCTATAACCAGGCGACAGGCTCCCGTTCCAGCGCGAATGGCTATCTCGAAGCCCCTGTCATTATCAATGGCAGGGTCGAGCCGGGGACAGGCGGCGGCGTCTGTCAGGTGAGTACGACGCTCTTCAATGCCGTCATTCTGTCAGGGCTTGCCGTGACAGAGCGTACCTGCCACTATTCGCCGGCATCCTATGCGCCAATCGGGCGTGATGCGACCGTCGCGGAAGGTTCTCTGGATTTCTGCTTCCTGAACCATTTGAAGCATGGCATCTACATCTATGCTGTCTATGAGCCTGGGGCCGTGACTGTACGTATCTTAGGAAATCAGGAAGACAAGCCCTCTTTCGTAGAGATCGCAAGGAAGAGCGATGAAGTCTTGCCTTTTAAGACCGTGATCCGTGTCGACCCTTCGCAGGAAGAGGATAAAAAGGTCGAGGAAGGCCACGAAGGACACAATGTCCTTGTCACGCAGTCTGTCAAGTGGGCTGACGGCCGCATCTACCACGACAGCTTCTTCTCTGACTATGAACCTGTCGATACTGTCATCACCTATAAGGTGAAACCGGATGATCCTCCCCAGCCGTCTGAGCCGCCCTCCCCTGAGGCAGTGAAGAAGGGAGCATGAAGTGATGAGAAATGAGAAATTAGAAATGAGAAATGGTGGAGCGGCGCATCAAAATATAGAAGTGCCGCGGAGCGTAAATCATGGCAATGCCTGTCGGTGGCATTTAGTGACTAGTCACTAGTCACCAGTCACCAGTCACTAGTCAATTGGGATTTCTAATCTCTAATCCCTAATTTTTAATGTCTCATCCTAAAAAGTCGAAATGCCACCACCTGTGTTATCTATACCTCGAAAGGAGATCCTATGGGAAAGTATCGTCTGAAGTCCCGACAGGCGGGATCCGTCATCACTTTGATGGAGATCGACACCGAGAGCCGCGCATGGTACATCAAGGCCGACCATAAAGAAGCCGCATTGAAGGCACTCAAAGATATGGGGCCGGCTTTGGCATGCGTGGAAACGATCTATATCAATGGCGATGATGTGTCGAGTGTGGTTTTTGCGCCCGCAGCGCCCATGATGGATCCGGATATGCCGCCGGCGGATTTTCCGCCCCCGGAAGAGCCCATGGAGAGCTACAGCCTTGCGCCGGATATCCCTGTCTTCCCGACCGCTGACGACATCGCAGCGGCGCAGGAAGCGGAAATGGCGGTGCCGGCAATGGTAGAAGAGACACCGATGCCGGGGATCTCCATGCCGAGCAGTCTGCCATCTCTTTCGAGCGTCCTGCCGAAGAGTGCTTTCATAGCGCCTACACCCGCAGCCAAAAAAAGCGGCGCAGTGAATGGCATATACCTTGGCCGGAAGCATATCACGGGAGAGGCCATCGAGATCCGCACTGTGAATGAAGAGAAGGATGGTGTCATTTTTGTCGGCACGGTGATCTCTATCGAGGTCCGCGAGCTTCGCAGCAAAAAGAAGCTCCTTCTCATGAATCTGGCCGATGAAACGAATGGCATCCCGTGCAAGAAATTTTTCGACCGTCCCGAGGAGGCAGAAGCTGTCGAGTCTTTAAAACCGGGGACAACAGTCAAGGTGCGCGGCAATGTGCGCCTTGACAAGTACTCCGGCGGGCTTGTGCTGGAGCTGTCTCAGATGGAAAAGGGAGAGACAGTCAAGATCGACCACGAGGACAATTACGAGACGCCGCGCGTCGAGCTCCATCTGCATACGAAAATGAGCCTCGATGGTCTTATCGACAATGAAGAGATCATCAAGACGGCAGCGAAGTGGCATCATCCGGCGGTCGCGATCACAGACCATGGCGTCATTCAGGCATTCCCGAAGATCCAGGACCTCGCAGACAAGTATCACCAGAAGGTCATCTATGGCATGGAGGGGTACATGATCGATGAGATCCCGGCAGATCCGGACGCCGACCGCCAGCAGTACGGGCATATCATCATCCTTGCGAAGAACATCACCGGCCTGCGCAACCTGTACCGCATGGTGACACTGTCGCACCTTAAATTTTACAGAAAACGTCCGCTCATCCCCAAGCCCATTCTGGAAGAGCTTCACGAAGGATTGATCTACGGCTCCGCCTGCGTCATGGGAGAATTCTTCCGCGCGGTCCTTGCGGGGGAAAGCGATGAAGAACTCATCCAAAAAGCCAAGTTCTACGATTACCTCGAAGTCCAGCCGCTCGGGAACAATGAATTCCTCATCAATGACGACAAGTATGGCAAGATCAATACGAAGAAGGACCTAGAGGATCTGAACCGCAAGGTCATCGAGATCGCCGACAAGGCAGGCATGCCCTGCTGCGCGACATCCGACGCCCATTACATGTTTGCGGAAGATCAGAGAAATCGTGACATTCTCCTCTCAAACTGGGAGAAGCCGGGGAAGATCGAGTCCCATCCGCCCGTTTACATCCGTACCACACAGGAAATGCTGGATGAATTCAGCTACCTTCCCAAAGAAAAGGCCATCGAGATCGTCGTCACGAATACAAGAAGGATCGCCGAGCAGTGCGAAGTCTTAAAGCCGCTCGCCGAAGAGTGGAAATCCTACAACCCGAAAATCGCAGGCGCAGATGAGAAGCTGGTCAAGATGTGCTACGACAATGCGAAGGCCATCTACGGCGACCCGCTCCCAAAGGTCGTACAGGACCGCCTGACGCTCGAGCTCACGCCGATCATCAATCACGGCTACGGCGTCCTTTACTACATCGCGCACAAGCTCGTCAAGCACTCGAATGACCGAGGCTACCTTGTCGGTTCGCGAGGCTCTGTCGGCTCCTCCTTTGTCGCGACGATGTCAGGCATCACAGAGGTGAATCCCCTTCCGCCGCACTACGTCTGCCCGAAGTGCCACTGGACCCATTTCTTCGAAGATGGCTCTGTCGGCGGCGGCTTCGACCTGCCGGATAAGAAATGCCCGAAGTGCGGGAGCGACCTCTCAAAGAACGGGCATGATATCCCGTTCGCCGTTTTCCTCGGATTCGACGGAGACAAGGTACCGGATATCGACCTCAATTTCTCCTCGGGAGACGATCAGGGCGTCGCGCACAAATATACCGAAGAGCTTTTCGGCCGCGACAATGTCTTCCGTGCCGGCACCATCGCAGGCATTCAGGATAAAACAGCGTATGGCTTCGTCAAGAAATACGCGGAGAATCGCGGGCTGACATTCAATGATATTTTCATCGAAAAACTCTCGGCCGGCGTGGCCGGAGTGAAGCGCACGACCGGCCAGCATCCGGCAGGTATCATGGTCTGCCCGCGTGATATGGATATTCATAATTTCACGCCGCTCCAGTACGCCGCGAATAAAAAATACCTGAAGGATGAGAATGGCAAGCAGATCCCCGGGACCATCACCACGCACTTCGATTACCACTCCATCTCCGGCCGTATGCTGAAGCTGGATATTCTCGGCCACGATGATCCGAAGGTCATCCGTATGTTGCAGGACATCACCGGTATCGACCCGCTGAAGATCCCCTTCGACGACCAGAAGACACTCTCCCTCTTCAGCTCGCCCGAGGCACTGGGCCTGACGCCGGATGAGCTTGCAAGTGCCATCGGAAATAAAGGCGTCACCGTCGGCGCTCTCGGCCTGCCGGAATACGGGACGCCCTTCGTCCGTGGTATGCTCGAAGACACGCGCCCGAAGAATTTCTCTGAGCTGGTCCGTATTTCCGGCTTCTCCCACGGCACTGACGTATGGCTGAACAATGCCCAAGACCTCATCAAGAACGGCGTCGTCAAACTGGAGGATGCGATCTCTACCCGAGACGACGTCATGAACTACCTCATCCAGCATGGCGTGAAGCCCCTGACATCCTTCAAAGTCATGGAAAATGTCCGTAAAGGCAAAGGCCTCGAAAAAGGCGGCTCGAATAACCGCGCTGAGCTTGATGCCGCGCACGTGCCGCAGTGGTTCATCGACTCCTGTCTCAAGATCGGCTACCTCTTCCCGAGAGCCCATGCCGTCGCTTATGTCATGATGGCCTTCCGCATTGCATGGTTCAAGGTCTATCAGCCGCTGGCCTACTATGCCGCCTACTTCACCATCCGTGCCGAAGGCTCCTTCAATGCACCCGTCATCCTGCGCGGTCTTGCGTCCATGAAGCAGGAGCTGGCCCGCATCGCAGCGCTCGACAAGCCGACAGCCGTGGAAAAAGGAAATGCGACCGTCATCGAAGTCGCTGCGGAAATGTACCTGCGCGGCCTCTCCTTCCTGCCGATTGATTTGGAAAAATCTGATGCTTCGCAATTCCTCATGGTCGATGGGAAACTCCTGCCGCCATTCAACTGCATCCCTGCTCTTGGCGATGCCGTGGCTAAGGAGATCGTCCTTGCCCGGCAGGATCATCCCTTCACCTCGAAGGAGGACCTCAAGAAGCGAGGCAAGGTCAGCCAGTCCATCATAGATACCTTAGACTCCATGGGCGTCCTCAAAGGACTGCCGGAAGAAGAACAGATGAGTCTCTTTGCATTTTAGCCTAGTCGCTGGCGCGACGGGTTCAGGGTTAGCCTCGGGGGCGGGACGCCCCTGGATTGCGGATGAAAGCGTTGCTCGAATGAGAAATTAGAAATGAGAAATGCGAAATGGTGGTGCGGCGCATAACAACATGGAAGCGCCGCGGAGGTTTGAAACTGGCGGTTTTCTCGTATCGCAAACCTAATCCCTAGCCACTAATCCCTAGCTACCAGTCACAAGTCACTAGCCACTCATCCCTGCTTTCAAACTTCAGGTTGACAGGTTCAAGGTTGCGGAGCGGCGCATAAAATAAGTAGGCGCCGTGAGTTTTAGATAAGTCGAGGCGTTGCAAAGCGACGCAAATAAAAATGCCAACCCCTTCCTCTGCGCGGGTTTTCCTCTTTTAGAGGAAGCAGATCGCGATAGTACTCCCTCCTTTCAGAGGAAGGAGGGAGAATTTAGAATGCGGGCATTGCCTCATATATACTCGCGGCGTTTTTGATTTTATGCGCCGTACCAACCCTGTTGAACCCTCTGAACCTGTAGAACCCGCTGAACCTCTTTTGCACGCAATCAAAGGATGGCAACGCCCCGAGGGGCTAACCCTGAACACTATTTCCCTTAGCCAATACGATAAAGGAGAACACCCCATGTCCCAAGACTCTCTATTTCACGCCACCACCATCCTCGCGGTCAAGAAGGATGGACACACCGCCGTCGCCGGTGACGGACAGGTGACCATGGGCAATGCGGTCATCATGAAGAATACTGCCCGCAAAGTGCGCCGCCTCTACCACGGCCGCGTCATTGCCGGATTTGCAGGCTCTGTCGCAGATGCCTTTGCGCTCTTTGATAAATTCGAGGCGCGCCTCTCCGACTGCAATGGCAATCTCGTCCGCGCAGCCGTCGAATTTGCCAAGGAGTGGCGACGCGACCGCGTGCTGCAGAAGCTCGAAGCCCTTCTCATCATGACTGATGGGGAGCACCTCTTCCTGGTTTCCGGAAACGGCGAAGTCATCGAGCCAGACGACGGCATCCTCGCCATCGGCAGCGGCGGAAACTACGCCCTTGCCGCTGCGCGTGCCTTGGTTTCCGCGACCGACCTCTCCGCACGCGACATCGCTGAGAAATCCCTGCACATCGCCGCCGACATCTGCGTCTATACGAATCACAATGTCATCGTGGAGGAAATCTGATGAACGAAAATGCAAACCTGACCCCGCGAAAAATCGTGGAATACCTGGACCAGTACATCATCGGGCAGACCGATGCGAAGAAATCCGTGGCCGTCGCCCTCCGGAACCGCTGGCGTGCCAGCCGCCTCACGCCGGAAATGGCGAAAGAGGTGAGCCCGAAAAACATTCTCCTCATCGGGCCGACCGGTGTCGGCAAGACAGAGATCGCCCGCCGCATCGCGACCCTCACCCGCGCCCCCTTCGTCAAAGTCGAAGCGACCAAGTACACCGAAGCTGTCTCTTATACACATCTGACGCTGCCGACGAAGAGGATAGTG
>ERZ1026844.1632-NODE-1632-length-13214-cov-16.259898_pt1 | contig 13214 bp, 11 predicted proteins | sample MGYA00380152_ERZ1026844 | MGnify/ENA primary metagenome ERZ1026844 (study PRJEB33269, sample SAMEA4719788) | human gut metagenome | biome: human-associated habitat; feature: organic feature; material: feces | place: Cameroon | collected 2013-10 ... | reverse complement strand
GGCCATTGTGCTACACCCGCGTGCGCCCTCCGCTCAAATCGTCAGCTTGTACATATTACCATAGGGCACCGTCCGTGTCAAGAAAAAATTCGCGGAAACCGCCACTTTTTCCCGGAGAGTGCTTTGTCTACGCTCCGTAGACAAACTCCGCAACAGGGGGATGGACAAAAATCCGCCGCGTGGTATACTAAGCCCAACAGAAAAAGGAGGTCGGTGCCATGAACGTGGAGAAAGTGGGAGCGTATCTGGCGTCCCTACGCAGGGGGCGCGGCATGACACAGCAGCAGGTGGCGGATATATTAGGTGTGTCCAACAAGACCATCAGCAAGTGGGAATCCGGCGCGGGGCTGCCGGACATCGCCGCCCTGCCGTCGCTGGCGGCACTGTACGGCGTGACGGCGGACGACATTCTGGCGGGGGAGACGCGCCCCCGCACCTGCGGCGACGCCCCCTCGGAGGTGGGGCAGTATCTGGAACGCCGCAGCGGTCTGCGGTTCCGCGTCGGGTACAGCGTGGCGGTGATGCTGCTGGCGGCATGGGCAGCCTTCCAGTATAAAACATGGTCATGGCTGTTTCTGCTGGCCTCTCCAATATGTCTGTGGTTGGGCTGGAGCACCTGCCATGGCAAGGACATCCTGCGCCGCCGATTGCTGGTGCTGGTGCCGCTGGGTGCCGCGTGGGTGTACGCGCTGGCGCGGGACGTACCCTCGTGGAACGGTGTGAGCGGATGGGTGAGCACGGTGCTGCCCAACGCCCATCAGGCGAGCTGGGCGCAGGTGATGATAGAGCGGTTCGCCGTTTGGCTGCTCCTGCTGGTGACATTGGGGGTGCTGTACGGCGTGGGGTCGCTTATAGTGCGGCAGCCGCTGCTCAAGGATAAAGCCACCCGCCGGGCGGCGTTTATCGGCTGGGGACTGACGCTGTGCTCGGAGGCGGTCTGTCTCCTCCTCTGCTGGCAGCCGGCACTGGCATATATCACGACCAGAACCAACACTTGGAGCAGCACGCACGGCGACTATACCAGTCTGGCGGGAGAACGGGTGATGGCGTTTTATAACGTCTACGATCCCGTGATGCAGGTGCAGAGAGGGATCATTGCCGTCACGGTCGTCGTCTGCATTGTGCTGACACTCCGCGCCCGCAGGCGGGAGAAGGAAAATTAAACTTGCCTAACCTACCGGGCTGGTGGTATACTAAATACACGGGTCGTCCGCCGACCCGTGTATTTTTTCTGACAGGAGGGCACCGTATGATCTCCACGAAGGGACGCTATTCCATCCGCGTGCTGATGGATCTGGCGGAGCACCGCAGCGGCGAATTTATCCCCATGAAGGCGGTGGCGGCGCGGCAGGACATCTCGCTGAAATATATTGAGCGGCTCATGCCTGCGCTGAAAAGTGCCGGTCTGGTGGAGAGCGTCCACGGCATCGGCGGCGGCTATCGTCTGATGCGGGAGCCGGAGGACTACACCCTATGGGAGATACTGGAGCTGGCGGAGGGCGATCTGGCACCGGTCACCTGCCTGCAGCCGGACGCGCCGGTATGTGAGCGGGCGGGGGAGTGCCGCACGCTGACCGTGTGGCAGGGGTTTTACAAGCTGACGCAGGACTATTTCTCCCGCATCACGCTGGCGGATCTGCTGCAAATGCCCCGCGGGGACAATTATGTGATATGAGCGAAAAAAGAACCGCCGTCCGGCGGTTCTTTTTCTGCGTGTCAGGGTTGATAGATATGCTTCTGCACTTCGCCGCAGTTGGTCTCCGGGTTGAGATACCTGCCCACCAAATCAATGGAGGTCACGGTGTCCACATCCACCAGCCGGTTGAACAGATAGCTGTAATAGTTGCCCTCCGGGGGATCAGTGATGCCCAACTCTGTCTGATAATACTCGGCAGTATCGCCCCCTCCGGTGATGAAGCCCACCACCCAGTTCCGCAAGTTGCGCTCGGCACTGTCCACCGCGTAATCGCTGCCGTCCTGATAGCGGACGAGAATCTCGTCAATGAGGATCTCATCATCGGTATACAGAGTGTCAACCATGGTCAGACCCAGCGGGGAGAGGAACATCTTTTGACCGTTTTCAGCGGTGAGGGTCTTGACGGGTAGATAGGTCTTGGGCTGGATAGAAACGGAATAGGGCTGACCGGAAGCAGCACGCACGGTGAAGAAGAAATTGGTGCCCTTTTCATAGCCCTTGCCGCTGATGAAGTAGGCGATCACCTGCAAACAGGTATCGGTGCTGGTTTCCTCGTCCACATAGAGCTTTGTGTCGGCGAATGCGTAGCCGTGATCCTGCCCGTAGGGATCGGTGGGTTCGGAACGCCCGTAGTTGATGCCTACTCTGACGTTCTGAATCCACGTCTCGCCGTAGCCCATGTTGCCATACTCGAAGCCGTCCGGATTTTCTACGGAGAAGGTCAGGATGCCGTTGCCGGTGTCATCCACCAGAAACGTACCCATCTTGTAGGTGCTGCCCTCCACGGTCAGCTCCGCGTTCAGCTTGCTTAGGTATTTGCCCACCAGCCGCTCCGTGGTCTTCACATCACCGGGGATGCGTTCCATATCGGCGACAGGGACGTAGCCTCCCTTTCCGTCCTCCACAAAATCCGGAGAGGAGGAGTCGATGTCGTCTGTGAACGCGTGGTGGGTGGTGTCGTCCACCTTGTCGGCGGGGGATACGTCGGCTTTGATGAGCGTCACGATGCCGCCGGCTACGGCGACGGTCAGCGTCAGCGCGGCGGCAATGGCGATCACGGCACCCTTGCCCAGTGCGCGGCGGGTCTTTTTCTCGTTCTGCATGGTTTTTCTTACCTCCGTCAGTGTGTCCGGGGAGGCGTGCAGCGCGGAAAACGTCTTTTCAAATAATTCTCTGTCATGCATACTGCGGCACCTCCGATAAAATGTGCTTCAGCTTGTCTCTGGCGCGAGACAGCCTTGTGCGTACCGTTTCCTCCGGCACGCCCAGCAAAGCGGCGATCTCCCTCTGGCGATAGCCCTCGTAGTAGTACAGGAGCACCGGCAGGCGATACCGCCTGTCCAGCGACATCACCGCTTCGAACAGCTCCCGGCACTGCGGTTCCTCGAAGGTCAGGCTGTTCTCGTAGTCGGCAATATCCTCCGTCCTGTGCCACGGGGCGCGGAGCACGTTTTTGCAGCGATTGACCGTGACGCGAATGAGCCAATTCTTGATGTGGGCGTCGTTTTCGAACGCCTTATCCTCTTTGTACAGCTGTATCAGCACGTCTTGGGTCACATCGTCGGCGTCGTCCCGGCAGCGCAGATAGCTGTACGCCACGCGGAACACCGTGTCCATATATCGCTCCGCCAGCGGAGTGAACTGTTCGTCCGTCATAGGGGATCCTCCTTTGTGGGGGTGAAAGACCTTTCATATATCATACACCACAGGGGCGGAAAATGTTTCAGAAAAAAGCAAAAAAATGATGAACGGGCTTTTTCAAGCCCGTTCATCACGTATGAGGAAAAAAGAGAAAAGCGTTGTCAGTCCGCGAAAAGCGGGGTGGAGAGATACCGGTCGCCGGTGTCGGGCAGCAGCACGACCACGGTCTTTCCGGCGTTTTCCGGACGCTTGGCGACCTCGATGGCCGCCCAGACCGCCGCACCGGAGGAAATGCCCACCAGCACGCCCTCCCGCTGTCCGATCTCTTTGCCCACGGCGAAGGCATCGTCGTTGTCCACGGCGATGATCTCGTCGTAGATCCCCGTGTCCAGCACGTCGGGGACGAAGCCCGCGCCAATGCCCTGGATCTTGTGGGAGCCAGCCACGCCGGTGGACAGCACGGCGGAGGACTTGGGCTCCACCGCCACCACCTGCACGGCGGGATTTTTCTCCTTCAGGAATTTGCCGGTGCCGGTGATGGTGCCGCCGGTGCCCACGCCCGCCACGAAAAAGTCCACCCTTCCGTCGGTGTCCGCCCAGATCTCCGGGCCGGTGGTTTCGTAGTGCGCCTTGGGGTTGGCGGGGTTCACAAACTGCCCTGCGACAAAGGCTCCGGGGATCTCCTGCGCCAGCTCGTCCGCCTTGGCAATGGCTCCCTTCATGCCCTTGGCACCCTCGGTGAGCACCAGCTCCGCGCCGTATGCCTTCATAATTTGGCGGCGTTCCACAGACATGGTCTCCGGCATGACGATGATGATGCGGTAGCCCCGCGCCGCCGCCACAGAGGCAAGACCGATGCCGGTGTTGCCGGAGGTAGGCTCGATGATGACGCTGCCGGGCTTCAAAATTCCCTTTGCCTCGGCGTCGTCGATCATCGCCTTGGCGATACGATCCTTGACGCTGCCGGCGGGGTTGAAGTACTCCAGCTTCGCCATGAGCTTGGCTTTCAGGTTGTGTGTTTTTTCGATGTGGGTCAGCTCCAGCAGGGGGGTGTGGCCGATCAGCTGGTCGGCGGAGGTGTGAATGTTAGACATAGTAAATATCTCCTTAAATAGACGAAATGTTGGTTTAACGTACAAGGTGCCGCAAGTTGTATTCAGTACAGTATAAGAGGCTGTACTTCAAGGTGTACACGCGCTGGGTGCCGCCGCGCCGGGAGGGCGGGGGTCAACATCGTCCGGTCAAGGGGAGAGGGGGCAAATAGGTCATGGGAGTCGCCTCACTTTTTGGAAGTAGACTACCAACTCGGTAGGTTGGTATAGTTATAGCACGGCGCGGGGAGGTTGTCAAGAGTTTTTTGGCAGGGGAGGAATAAATAATTGGGGAACGGATTGCCGCGCCAGTGACATCGGTCACTGGTTCGCAATGACAACAGCGGGGCAGTACGAAGTGCGGGGAGGGGGAATTTGGGCAGAGGGGCGATATTGTGTAAACAAATCGGGGAACGAGTTCTGTATAATATAAACTGATATAATAGTGTTACCGGTATTTTTACATCTACACAGGCGCGGGGACCGCGCACAAGGAGGCAATATGCGGAATATTTGGACAGTGTTCAGGACCGATCTGCGGACGCTGAGTAAGTGCTTTTTCGCCTGCGTGGTGGTGGTCGCCATCGCGCTGCTGCCCAGCCTGTACGCATGGCTGAATATCTACTCCAACTGGGACCCTTACGGCAACACGGGCGGTATCTCCATCGCCGTGGCTTCGCTGGACGAGGGGTACACCGACGAGGACGGCGTGTACGAGAACAAGGGCGACAACGTGGTGGATGACCTGCGGGAAGCCACCAGCATCAACTGGGTCATCGTGGACACCGAGGAGGACGCCAGGAGCGGCGTGGAGTCCGGGGACTACTACGCGGCGGTGGTCATCGACAGGGATTTCAGCCGGAATATGTTCCGGATGCTGACGGACTGGACGGGGAAGCCCGCCATTACGTACTATGAGAACGCCAAGAAGAACGCCGTGGCGACGAAGATCACCGACACGGCGGTGGAGACGCTGAAGCGTTCCATCAGCGAGAACTATCTGGAGGTGGTCATCGGCAGCGTTATGGAGCAGAGCAACCTGCTCGCCGCCGATCTGACCGCCGACGACCCGGAGGCGGCGGTGAGAGGCGTGCTGTATCAGGCGCAGGATCTGCTCCACGCCTGCGGCGACATGATGGACGCATTCCGTGCGGCGGAGGGCAGCGGCGGCATATCCAAGGCGGACGCCAAGGCGTTGGAGGACGCTGTGGCGAGCGTCAACAGGAATCTGCCCGACGGCGCGAAGCTGAAGCAGACCGCCGCAGAGATACAGCTGCACGTGAACGCCGCGCTGGCGAAGGCGGAGCGGGCGTTGGAGAAGCTGGAGAACGCCGTCAGCAGCGCGCCGGAGTGGAAAGCCACGCAGCAGCAGCTGCTGGACGCCGCCAAGGTCATGGAGGAGACGGCGGACGCGCTGAACCAGTGGGCGGACGGCGTAGAGCCGTCGGCACCGCTGGCGGCGAAGGAGGTGCGGCAGCTGGCGTCCCAGTGCAGCGCGCTGGCGGCGAAGCTGCGTACTGCCGCCGCCAGCCCGGACATCGCCGCTCTGGCAGCGGACTGCGACGCGCTGGTGGCAGCTATCCGGGCAGGGGTGGGGCGGCTGCCCGTAACGGCGGAGTCCCTGCGGAAGCAGCTGGACGCGGTGACGGGGGAGGTCGCCGACACCGTGAAGGGCGTCGGCACTCTCGCCGCGGACGCCCAGGCTCTGAAGGACGCGGCGGACAGCGCGGCGGACGCGCTGGGCGAGACGGTGGAGCTGCTGCGCCCCGCCACGAAGCGGATGATCACGTCTCTGGAAAACGCCATTGATGAATTGCAGGGGCTGAGCGACGACGAGTACATGGACACGCTGGTGGACATTCTGGGCGGCGACCCGGCGGTGTACGGGCAATACTTCCCGGAGATGGTGCAGACCAGCGTCAACAAGATCTATCCCATTGAGAACTACGGCTCCGCCATGACGCCCTTTTACACGGTGCTTGCCATCTGGGTGGGCGGCGTGATCCTGTCGTCCCTTGTGAAGATACACGCCCGGACGGAGGGGCTTGTGAACCCGAAGCCGGCGGAGCTGTACTTCGGGCGGTACCTGTTCTTCTTCGTGCTCAGCCAGATACAGGCGGCGGTGATCGTCACGGGAGATCTGTTCCTGCTCAAAGTGCAGTGTCTGCATCCGGGCATGATGTATCTCACCGGGGCACTGACTGCCTTTACGTTCAGCCTGCTGATCTACTCCCTTGCCATCTCCTTCGGGGATGTGGGAAAAGCCATCGTGGTGGTCATTATGGTCATGCAGATCGCAGGCTCCTCCGGCACGTTCCCCATTGAGCTGCTGCCGGAGATCTATCAGAAGTTCTACCGCTTCTTCCCGTTCCCCTACGCCATCGACGCCATGCGGGAGTGCATCTGCGGGATGTACGGGAGCTACTACTGGCAGCAGATCGGCTTCCTGCTGCTGTTCGCCGCTGCCGCGCTGCTGATCGGGCTGCTGGTGCGGCGTCCCTTCATGGGGTTGAACCATTTCATGGAGGAGAAGCTGGAAGAGACGGAATTGCTGTAAAGGAGGTGCTGACAATGGCGAAGGAACGGGAATATCAGGAGTTGTATGACAGACTCATCCACGAGGTCAGCACCCTGCACCAGACGAACCGCCGCCGTATCCGGAACGGGATGCGGATGCTGGTGGCGGTGACGCTGGGGTTGATGCTGCTGATGTTTCTGGCGGAGGGGAACAAGGTGTTTACCCTGATGCTGTGGATACTTTCCATGTTCACCGTGGCGGCGTATCTGATCGCCGTGGAGTACGCGGACTATGAGCTGCAAAAGAAGATCGAGGACATTACCCAGCGGGAGCAGGAGAGCTTCGGCGCGCTGCTGGAGCTGCCGAAGGCTCCCCGCGCCGTGCAGCTGTACCGGGAGCTGCGGGAGGGGCGGGAGCAGCCCGCCGCGGCGGCGGAGGAGAAGGCTCCGGCGGAGATAGCTGCGGCGGAGTGCGCCGTGGAGACGCTCCCGCCGAGGGCGGACGGGCAGACGGAGGCGCACGACGGGGAGAAAAGCGGCAGCGACAGGCTGCTGGAGCGGCTGCTGGACGACCCGGCGAAGCTCGCCGGGGATCTGGACGCGCTGTCCCGCGCCTTGCAGGGGCTGTCCCGTGATCTGCGCCGGGGGGAGACGGACGGCGGGAAGGAGGATGTCCAATGAAGAACAGCTGGAATATCTTCCGCGCCGACTGGCGGCGGCTGACCGCCAGCGTGGTCGCCGTGGTGGTCATGCTGGGGCTGTGTCTGGTGCCGTGCCTGTACGCGTGGTTCAATATCCTGTCCAACTGGGACCCCTACGGGGTAGGCTCCACCAGCCGCATTAAGGTGGCGGTCGCCAGCGAGGACGAGGGCTGCGAGCTGCTGGGGCTGGAGGTGAACATCGGCGAGCTGGTGCTGAAGGGCCTGGAGAGCAACGACCAGATGGGCTGGGTGTTCGTGGACGACGGGGAGGAGGCTGTCGCCGGCGTGGAGTCGGGGACGTACTACGCGGCTCTGGTGGTGCCGGAGGAGTTCACGGAGGATTTTGTGAGCATCCTTACGGGGGAGCTGCGCCACCCGCAGATACAGTATTACGAAAATGAGAAGAAGAACGCCATCGCGCCGAAGATCACCGGCAAGGCAAAGAACGCCGTGCAGGAGCAGATCAACACCACCGTGGTGGGGACGGCTGCCGAGGCGTTGACCACCGCAGGGTCGGTGTTCAAAGCCATGGGGCTGGATTCCCAGGCTCTGGCGGACGGCATTATGGAGAAGGTGACCGACGCGAGACGGGAGACGGAGCAGCTGAGCAGGATCTTGGCGTCCCTGAAGGACGTGATGGACGGGGCGGACAGCCTGCTTGCCGCCGCCTCCGTGACGGTGACGGACGCGAGGGGCACACTGTCGGACGCCAACGCCGCCGCGGGGAACGCGGTGCAGCTGGTGGGCACGGGAATGTCTGCCGCCGACAGCACCAACACCGAGCTGCTGGGGGTGCTGGACGACACGTACAAGGTGCTGGAGGACGTGGACGTGCTGCTGCGGACCATCGACCGGCAGAAGGACGAGGAGCTGCGGCAGCGGCTGCACCAGCAGCTCGGGACAGCCATACAGCGGTTGCAGGCGCAGGCGGACGCGGTGTCCAACGAGGCACTGAGGGCGCAGCTGGAGACAGCCATCGCGGGGCTGGAAAAGCTGGACGCGGCGGTGGACGAGCTGTCGCTGTCCGGGGTGAAGGAGCCGGTGCGGGACGCGCTGGCGGAGGTGCGGGAGGCACTGCGGATGGCGGCGGTCAAAGCCAACGGCGCGGTGAACGACTACATACAGACCTCCGGGACGAAGATACAGACGTCGCTGCGGGCGGTGGAGCAGCTGCTGTCCGTGGCGGGGAAGAGTTTGGGCAGCGTGTCCGGCACGCTGGACAGCTACGCCGACGCCATGACCTCCGTGCAGCCCACGCTGGACGCGGCTCTCGCGCTGACGGACACCGTTGCCGGGTATCTGGCGGACATTGAGGACGACGTGCGCCGGGTGACGGAGAGCTAGGCGTTCCATCGGTTCACGGAGCTGATGGAGAGCAGCGACGCCGACAGCATGGCGGACTATCTCAGCGCGCCGGTGCAGATGAACACCGAGATCATCTACGAGATCAAGGACTACGGCGCGGCCATGTCGCCCTACTACGTGATGCTGGCTCTGTTCGTGGGCAGCCTGCTGACCGCCGTGATGGTGAAGGTGCCCGTGACGCAGCCGGAGTTCGCCTCCTGCCGCGCCGTGGAGCGGTACTTCGGGCGGTTCGCCACGTTCTTCCTGATGGCCATGGGGCAGGCGTTGGTGACAGCGTTCGGGTGCCTGTACTTCGTGGGCATGGAGACGGCGGAGCCGGCTCTGTTCGTGCTCGCCTGCTGCCTGTGCTCGCTGAACTTCGCCTGCATGAACTACTCCCTTGTGTACGCGCTGGACAACGTGGGCATGGCGATCTCCGTGGTCATCATGGTCATTCAGGTGGCCGGCTCCGGCGGCTCGTACCCGGTGCACGTGCTGCCGCAGCTGTTCCAGACGCTGTATCCCTTTATGCCGTTCCACTACGGCATGGACATGATCCGGGAGACGGTGGGCGGTATGTACGGGAGCACGTACCTGCGCTGCGCGCTGGTGCTGCTGGGAATGTGCGTGCTGTTCACGGTGCTGGGGCTGGTGCTGTACTACCCGGCGCGGAGGCTGAACGAGGCCATCGCCAGGAGCAAGGAAAAGTCTGGAATTATGTAAACCAAATAGAAAAGCCGCCCGGGAGGGCGGTTTTTCTTTTTAGGGTGGGAGACGTGGCGGGAAAGGGCTGTATGCCGGCGGGGGTCCTCGGCGGCGGAGGGGCTTCGGAAAAAGAGCGGGGCGCGGGGTTTTGCCGTTTAAGGCAAAAATGAGGAGGCGTTTTTGTGCAGGACGGAGAAAAAACCGCAGGGCGAGGATTCCTTATTATTTTCCATTGCAAGGAAACAATTTCTGTGGTACAGTACGGGGGGAGTGTTAGAAAATTAACAAAAACACCGCGCCGGGGGATGGGAGCAAGCCTGCGGCGCGGCAGGAGAAATGACACTTTTGCAAGGAGGAAGAACCATGAGACCGGAACAGGAGAGAACGGCGGACATCGTCCGCGCCCACGACTGTGACAGCTCGCGTCTGATCGCCATTTTGCAGGAGATACAGGCGGCGGAGAGCTACCTCAGTGAAGAGAACATGACGCTGGTGGCGGATATGCTGCACATCAGCGTGTCGCGGGTGTACAGCGTCGCCACGTTCTATGAGAATTTTTCGCTGGAGCCGAAGGGGAAGCACATTATCAAGGTGTGCGACGGCACCGCCTGCCATGTGCGGAAGTCGGGCCCTATCTACGATGCGGTGTATGAGTATCTGGGGCTGGAGGGCAAGCGCAAGACCAGTGCCGACGGGCTTTTCACGCTGGAAACGGTGGCGTGTCTCGGCGCGTGCGGGCTGGCACCGGTGATGACGGTGGACGGCGAGGTGTTCGCCAAGATGTCGCCGGAGCTTGCATTGCAGGAGCTGGAGACCATTCGCAGGAAGGAGGCGGCGGAATGAGCAAGCTGACAAGGGCGGAGTTCCACGCCATGCACCAGCAGGCGGCGGAGGCGTTGGAGCGCAGCGCGAAAACGCTGAATGTGCTGATCTGCGCCGGTACCGGCTGCATCGCCAGCGGCTCCATGAAGGTGTACGAGAATCTGCGGACGGAGTGCCAGGAGCGGGGCTTGCAGGTCTATGTGGGGCTGACCCACCACGACGACGCGGAGAAGAGCTTACATATCAAGATGAGCGGCTGCCACGGCTTCTGTGAGATGGGGCCGCTGGTGCATATCGAGCCGCTGGGCGTTATGTACGTCCGGGTGAAGCCGGAGGACTGCCACGAGATCGTGGAGCGGACGCTGCTGGGCGGGGAGATCATCGAGAGGCTGACATACCATCAGGACGGCGTGTCCTATCCCCGGCAGGAGGACATCCCCTTCTACAAGAAGCAGCACCGGGTGGTGCTGGCCAGCTGCGGCACCAGCGACGCGGAGAATCTGGAGGAGTATATCGCCAAGGGCGGCTACACCGCCTTTGAAAAGGCGTTGTTCGACATGACCGGCGCGGACATCTGTCAGGAGATCTCCAACTCCGGGCTGCGGGGCCGGGGCGGCGGCGGGTTCCCCGCGGGACGCAAGTGGGAGAGCGTGCGCCGTCACACGGAGGAGACGGAGAAGTACATCGTCTGCAACGGCGACGAGGGAGACCCCGGCGCGTTTATGGATCGCTCCATTATGGAGGGGAACCCCCACTCCGTGCTGGAGGGCATGATGATCGCCGGCGTCGCCACCGGCGCACACGAGGGCTATATCTACGTCCGCGCCGAGTATCCGCTGGCAGTGAAGCGGTTGCAGACCGCCATTGACAGAGCCACGGAGACGGGGCTGCTGGGCGACGACATTATGGGCAGCGGGTTCCGCTTCCACATCCACATCAACCGGGGCGCAGGCGCGTTTGTCTGTGGCGAGGGCAGCGCGCTGACCGCCTCCATCGAGGGCAAGCGCGGTATGCCCCGCGTCAAGCCGCCCCGGACGGTGGATCAGGGGCTGTGGGGCAAGCCCACGGTGCTGAACAACGTGGAGACGTTCGCCAACGTGCCGGGGATCATCAACCGGGGCGCGCAGTGGTATAAGAGCATCGGCACCGAGTCCAGCTCCGGTACCAAGACCTTCGCCCTTACGGGCAACGTGGTGAACACCGGACTGGTGGAGGTGCCCATGGGCACCACCCTGCGGGAGATCATCTTCGACATCGGCGGCGGCATCCCCGACGGGAAGAAGTTCAAGGCGGTGCAGATCGGCGGCCCCTCCGGCGGGTGTCTTACGGAGGAGCATCTGGACTATCCCATGGATTTTGACTCCCTGAAGAAGCTGGGTGCCATCATCGGCTCCGGCGGACTGGTGGTCATGGACGAGGACACCTGCATGGTGGAGGTGGCGCGGTTCTTCATGCACTTTACCCAGAACGAGAGCTGCGGCAAGTGCACCCCCTGCCGGGAGGGCACCAAGCGGATGCTGGAGACGCTGGAGCGCATTATCGCCAACGAGGGCACCATGGAGGATCTGGAGCTGCTGGAGGCTCTCAGCGACACCATCACCGATACGGCACTGTGCGGGCTGGGACAGACCGCCTGCAAGCCGGTGATGTCCACGCTGAAAAACTTCCGGCAGGATTATCTGCACCATGTGGTGGATCACCACTGTCCGATCTGCAACGGACGCAAGCGGCGGCTGGAGATCAAGCCGGAGCTGTGCAAGGGCTGCGGCAAGTGCGCTAAGAACTGTCCCATGGACGCCATCTCCGGGCAGATCCGTATGCCGTACACCATCGACAACGAGAAGTGCATCCACTGCGGTGCCTGCTGGGGCGCGTGCCCCTTCGGCGCCATCGACGCTATCGAGGAGGAGTGAGCCATGAAGGGAATTATGACCATCGACGGTCAGCGGGTGCCGTTCGACGGGGAGAAAAACGTGCTGGCGGTCATCCGCAAGGCCGGTATCGACATCCCCACCTTCTGCTATTATTCCGAGCTGTCCGTCCACGGCGCCTGCCGGATGTGCATGGTGGAGGACGTAAAGACCGGGAAGCTGGACGCCTCCTGCTCCATGGAGCCTCGGGACGGCATGGAGATCCGCACCAACACCGCCAAGCTGCTGAAGCACCGGCGGATGATATTGGAGCTGCTGCTGGCCGCCCACGACTGCTCCTGCACCACCTGCAATAAGAGCGGAAACTGCCGCTTGCAGGAGCTTGCCCAGCGGTTCGGCGTGCGGCATATCCGGTTCCCCAACAACAAGCCGCAGTATGAGAAGGACTACACCAGCTACGCGGTGTTCCGGGACCCCAACAAGTGCATCCTCTGCGGCGACTGCGTCCGCGTGTGCGAGGAGCTGCAGGGACAGGGCATACTGAACTTTGCCTTCCGGGGCAGCGAATTGCAGGTCATGCCCGCCTTCGACAAGAAGCTGGGCGAGACGAAGTGCGTGGGCTGCGGACAGTGCGCCGCCGTGTGCACCACCGGTGCCATCACCGTCAACGACCAGATCGGCACGGCATGGCGCGCCCTGCACGATCCCAAGAAGCGGGTGGTGATACAGATCGCCCCCGCCGTCCGGGTAGCTCTCGGCGAGGACTTCGGGATCCCCGCCGGCGTCAACATCATCGACAAGCTGGTGCCCGCCCTGAAGATCATGG